>Ga0116228_10001921_pt1 | contig 17634 bp, 19 predicted proteins | sample S1TSphfallax_2_FD_89694 | JGI IMG/M metagenome (GOLD analysis project Ga0116228, IMG submission 89694) | Host-associated microbial communities from peat moss isolated from Minnesota, USA - S1T2_Fc - Sphagnum fallax MG | ecosystem: Host-associated > Plants > Peat moss > Unclassified | place... | reverse complement strand
GGCTCATAACTTTACGTCCAAACCTCTAATTCAGATGAGGTTTAAAGCAAAGTTGTAGCCCTTGTTGAGATCTTTCCAACGATATGTCACATGCCACCTACACACAAGAAAATCAAGGCGATTATTGACTTTTAGTGGCCCTTCTTTTAGCGACAACTTGTGTTTAAAGTGTCCAAATGGATCATTTAAGCCCATTTTAGACATCTACGTTTTAATAGCTTTCCGATGATATAAGTAACTCCTCAATCCATTGAGTTTTGACCCTTGCAATCGCTTTCTAAAAATTCAGAAGTCCATCGAGACTCCAATTCCCAAAGCGGAAGCTTCCTTGGGAATGTGAAGGTTATTCCTTCACACTTTCCTACACTCTCATGAACATGAAATGTGACTCTTAGGCTTCCCTCTTGGCTTGCAACCTTGCAAGCCCTTACTTTGGTCATGAACCCAAGGCTAAAGTTACAATAGTTAATGGCTATGAATAGGAAACTTTGGTGTTTATGTGTCATGTGAAATAGGTTGGCACCAGACAATGGGTGGCCAAGGGCACTTCAAACATGCAAAGGAGATGGGAATAAAATGTTGTTGGACCAAAATAGGAAGGGGAATTCGAAGGCAAAGGGGGAGGTTTGTTTTTATTAAGACTATTGCAGCTCGTGTAAAAATAAGAACTTATAGAAATCTATAGTTGTTGTGTTGTTTCTCACTGCGCCAATAACTATATCATGGCAAACTGTATGTTTTCATTAAAAATAGGACTTATAAAGGGTTGATGTTGACGGTTGATGATGCCTAAAAAAGTGGGAGCCAAAATCCTTAATGGGTATCCTTGGGCTGGACAAAATGTGTGTGAAAGAATAATAGGATGGGAGAAATTATAGTAAATATCCATAGATCCATATTCTGCACAAAATTTTGTTTTTTTTGAGTAGTTACAAACCAACTTAGCATACCTTGTTTAATTATGGATTCGTACCTAAAAGTCGAATTGTTTCTAAAGGCTAGACCAAACATTTCTCCGCATTATCTCATGTGATAGGGGGATGGATTAGCAGCTCATAATAGACCAACTGAACATGGAAAGCATTAACCTCAAACCAAACCCTATTAACTCATAATACAAGAATTTGTTCCTAGCAACAATTGAACATTACTACTATATCAAATTTAGGAGAGGTTAATAGGCATGTACGGTCTAAAAACTTCTCATGGTATGGAGAATCACATACTATAGGATTGTAGAACCAAGGTGTTGTGACACTACATGTTTGACAGGAAATGAGTTGCGAACATTGTAACATGAATAAGGATTTGTAATCAAGAGATGGTTTGTGTACTCCTTTCTTTTTGGTTACAAAGGAACGTAATGCAAACACCAACTCAAGATGGTGCCAAGTACTTTGTTATTTTCATTAATGATTAGTCTTGATTTATTATTGTTTACTTCGTTCACCAAAATTTAAATGTCTTTGCCATTTTCAAGCTTATAAAACATTTGTGGAAAATCAAATTGATAAGAAAATCAAAATGCTTCACTATAATAATGGTGGTGAATTTACATCTAGAGCTTTTAATGCATTTTGTGAATTACATGGAATTATAGTTTACAAATTCTTATTCCCCAAAACACAATGGAATTTCCAAATGAAAAAATAGGACTTTAATGGAATTTGCTCGAAGTATGTTGCAATCAACCAAATTGTCAAAATCTTTTTGGGGACAAGCCATTGCTACAACATATTATCTTCAAAATCAATCTTATACCTTAACCCTTGGTGGGAAAACTCCATATGAATATTGGAAGGGTAGAAAGCCTATTCTTCATCATTTCAAAGTGTTCATATGCATTGCTTTTGCCCATGCATATGTCCTTGATGATACATGAAGAAAACTTGAGTTCAAATCCATTCGATGAGTATTTTTTGGATATGGTGAAAATATTAAAATGAAAGGTTATAAATTATATAACCTAGCCATACAAAAATCATTTTATAATCAAGATGTGATATTTGATGAACATTCCGTGGTATTATTTTCTAAATCCACAAATATTTTTTAAACTTTCACTTTTATGTCAAAGTTGGAATCAAATTTAATGCCATTAATGGATGACCAAGACTAGGGTGAAGGCTGTGTGATTCTGCATGGCATAACTGGTATACCTTCAATTGCTACTTGCAATGGATCACTCTGAACTATGGGTGTCTATGTGCCCAGAGGAACCAGTAACTGTGCTCTCATAGGCAAATGGCCAACTTACATGTATAGAATCCAACATGACTGAATTTTTGTGTTTGGATATTATGAAGTTATGTCCATAATCAAACCTTCAGAATTCAATTCCAAAATATCAGATGTCCTGTATCTCTGTTTACCACAATGGTGTGTCTTGCTATTGTCCTCTGCAGAAGCCATGCACACCATCATAACCATTATACTCACTGATATCTTGTTGCATCTTTTCAAGCAGGTAGCTGAAGAGAATTTAAAGTTTGAAGCACTGCCTGTGAGGTGTTGTTGAGATCTGGTAAGGAATGCATACCACATGTCATGTTTCACACCTACACCTCAGGTGGAGGTGGTCTCTTTGCTGACTCTCCAGGCTTCAGCCAAGCTAGCCTGGCCAAAGTCATGAGAGCAACTCTCAGGGAGCTTTTTCCAGAGGTAGGTACAGCATAGTTCCTTTGTGCCTTAACAATTTCTTATTTCAAAATAGGGGAACCAGAAGCTGCAAATTTGGTTACATTATATTTCCCCACCTTCTAGCTGGAGTGGAAATGATAGAGGCCTGAATTTCTGTATTGGAATCTAATTGAAAGAGCAATGAACAAGCCAAATCCTGTACTGGCCCAAATGAGTTCTAACTTTCCAGCTATTGCAAGCAACTGTTATTGGACATGGTTTCATTGGCTGTGTGGCATTTGCAGGAGAGGGCAAGGCAGGAGGTAGGTGCCAGTACTGGAGGCTATTCATTTGCAAACTGCTTGCATATTGGGGAGCCATGTTTTGCAATTGGCAGTGACTGGGAACATGATTGCCTGTGGAGCAGAGAGAGTCAGAAGGGACATCTAAAGGCAGACTTCTGGACTTCCTACATAATAGCAGAGCATATAGTTTTCTCCTACCACTTCTTGTATTCTTGTAATTACTCCTAAAGCTCTTGGGGAGACTTCCCCATGTATTCTCTCAACAAAGAAAACAAAAGAATACTGCAGGAGTATGAACATACTGCAGGAATATCAACGTACCATAATTTGAAGCTTTGCCAAGAGTGTCACCTTGACCCATAGGATCTCTGTTTGCCGCAACTCAAAAACCAATTCAGAATGTCCATCCTAACCCATTCAGGCAAAGATCATGGATGCTTTCACATCTCATAAACACAAATACACTCAGAAGCCCCAACCTTCCCAGACCAGAGAGGGAAAACCAAGACACCAAAAAGAGAACAGGAAAACCAATGAAGCAGCAGCTCAAGATCAAATCCTTTAACGAGCATGCATAGATTGTCAATCACTCGGATCATCTTTAAATGACATGAATATTCTCTCTTATTCTGCAACAGACTGCAAGATTATACCAAGCTGGATCCAAGGAGCACAAGTTTGACCAGGGGGCTTCCAGATTAAAAAGAGACCTGGAGAAAAGCTCTTCATAACTGTAGAACTAACAATAGGGGTTCAGTCTTTCAACCTCCATCCCCAGTTTTCCAAAGCAACTTAGAAAGAGGTGGGTCAGGCTGCTTGCCACAGCAAGATCCTCTGGGGCCATGAGGAGTAAAAACAGTTTCATCCACAGTGTGCCAACAAAAAAATCTGCAAATTAACTTCACATTTTGCATTTCAGCAGAATCATGACACTCCTGTCACAGACAAATGAAACAATTTCTTGGGTTTCCAGCATGCTATGCTTGGCTGCATCTAGAAGAACAATCAAGGTGTGAAAATTAGAATTTCCAACAAAACACAGAGGGCTGTGCACTAGCTAGATTCTCCCAGTAGAACTCTCACAATTAGCTAATTTCAACTGGAAGAACTGAAGACTGTGGACTACTTTTGCCTCTTTGGTGGGGCAGCACCATTGATTTCCTCTTCTTCTTCTACATCTGACAAGGTTTCATCTAGGAGGTCTGTATCAGCATCTTCTTCTAAGGGTAAGCTATGTCGGAGCAGGTGTGCACCCAGAACCTGCATGCATTTGTCTTTCAAGTCAATCAAGGCATCTGATAGTAGCTGCTCCTCCTTGGCATGAATTGCAATGACTTGATGTTGCTCCAAGCCAAGGTCTATAGTTGCCATAACCTCTGGTACATTTGCTTCTTCTGTTGTTGGCTGGAGTCCCTCCATTATTGTGATGGATTTTTTTGCAATCAATCAGCTGCACCTTCCAACGGACCAGAAGAAGAATAGTTTTTGAATGGATTTCTGCAATCAGGACCTTCCAACAGACCACAAGAAAATGAGTTTCTTGTGAGAAGAAGATTCGTCTCAATGGAAAACAAATCTCAAACAGAAAAATTATCTAGTGTGAGTGAGACCTGCAGGTTCTTCTTCCTGCTTAGGGTTTAGCATGTGTGACTCCCCCAATAATCTTCACCCACGAACCATCTCGCCCTCTTCAACAAGTTTCGCACTCGATTTATGAACTTAACAAAAACGCCCGAGTATTGAAACACATCCAGAAAGCTAAGCTTGTCCAGCATCACAACTTTTGACGGCAGAATAATCTCAAAACAGAAAAACAGAACATACCAGATGATGTGTATGTAGTCCACTCGACGATCACAGTAGTGTGGAGGATGCGATGGCGTTCCGCTGGAGAGCCCCTAATCACATGGGACCACACAGCAACAAAAATCCACACACGCAAAAAGGTCCCAATTTTGCGTCACGAACCCTGCAAAACCCTAAAACACAAGGGTGAGAAGAAAACCTTCCGAGAGGCTTCTGGCTTCGCTTGTTGAGGAACACTCAATCTTGGTAAGGATGTTGAGGAATTCGAGGAATTGGCAAGGAGGAGGAGGAGGAGGAGGAAGAAGTGGGGTGGTTCTTTGAGGAGAAAGGAGAGAGAGGAAGTGAGAGAAGAAGAGAGGGAGAGGGGGAGGGAGTGAGGGAGGGAGAGACTGAGAGGGGAGAGTCTGTTTTTTTATTTTGTGAGTGGAAAAAATTTTGGGGGAAAGGAGAAGGCTTTTTTGCTTGGAGAAGAAAATGTCACCGATGCTGCTTTTGGTGACGGCAACGAAGGTGGTGGGAGTGGTGGGAGCTCTGACAGTGGCAGCGAATGTGTTGGCATATCGGCATTTTTATAAGAAGAATTTGACACCCTTTGAGAATCCGATTGATGAGAGCCATGAGCTGCTTGCATCTTTCCCAATTGACAAAGACGGTTCGCTTGCTCTGACAATCCCCCCTTTTTTTTTTCTCAAATTCCAGTGTGATGATCGTTTCCATCTTCTTCTGATATGTGTTTGCATCTCCATCAGCGCTCGTGTGCCTCCTTTTATTTTTCTAAAACAATCCCTCACAATCAAAAACAGCAACACTCTGGTATATATGACTACATGTCAGTAGTCTTCTCTCTTCTTCAAGGATTTGTGGATGGGTCCTGAATTGATGAGTTCTTACAGTAGGTTCTACATACACATCAATTTGCAAGTTCTTGCAAGCGATCTCTGTTTTCCTTGCAAGAATTCTCCGTTTTTCTTCCTTCACTCTCTTTCCTGCGATCCTCCTCCTCTGGTTCAATGTGTCAGTCTTCTTCAGAAGGAAAACTAGTTCCTCATCCACTTTTCTTTGTTTTTAAGAGAATTGAAAATGGAGAAAACTTGTTTTATTGGATATGAACTGACAAGGTGATAAGAAATTTGCTTTTCGGTGTGCAGTTGAGGAGGGAGGATTCTTTTTTGCTCTGGCAACAGCTCCAGCACATGTGGAAGACAAACTGAATGATGCATGGCTTCAGTTTGCAAAAGATACAGAGCCTCCAGATAATCCAGCTGGAGACCCGCCTGATGTGCGCACAGGAGCAGATCCACATGCTGCTCCTACCTATGGAATTTCTCTTACAGAAGAACTGCAGGCTGCTGAGATCAAAGAAGGTCTGATCTCATTCCAGAAGACATCTCCTGTTGCTTCATTGCAAAGTCTGGATTTTCCATACCATACATCCTCCCATGCTGCTGTCATGTTTGCAATCGTTGTGAATGTGGGTTTCCAGTGTATAAGTTGGCAGCAATTCACTAAGTGAACTCAAGATTCTACTGCAGAGGAAGCAAGACTTTACAACATTTTGAATGTCTGTTTTTGCAGCTGGAGAACAACAATCAGCAGCAGCAGGGTTTGGGGCTTTGGCACCAGAAGTAAGCAAATCTGTAATTGGTGATGAGTTTGCAAGTAAAGATGACAGTAGTTCCGGGCAGCAAATTGTTCCTGAAGGTAAAGTGGGCCTAGCTTCAATGGCCAAGGGTGAAACTCCATCAGAAGTAGGAGGAGCTGAAGAACCTGGGGTGTTGAAAAATGGGAAAAATGGGAAGGGTGGTGATGGACTTGGAAGTGATTGGGAAGTTGTCTCTGAGAAAGACAACTCTGATGAGGGAGAGGATAAGCTGTCTTCTTCTATAAGCCAAAGTCTGGATACAGAAGCAATGAGCCTCAAGTCACCTGTGAAAGGACCTAAAAATGTTGGCTTTCAAAGCACAAATGTGGAGGATCCACGAGTTCTCTCTGTGCAAGGAAAAGCAACAAAGCTGCTGAAAGTATCCATGGAGGCTATGATACGTGGGTATGAAAAAATGACTGAGCCAGAAGAGAAGCATAATGTGGCTGCCTGGCAGAATGCAATTCACCCGTATGTATCTCTGAAATACCATCAAGCTCACAACAGATATAGATTGCAATTGCTGTGTGAGCAATCAAGTGAAAGCATACGCTAACAATTGACAAGAAATCTGCAACTGAATTAGTGGAGGTACTAATGTAACTGTAACTGAGCTTCATTTTCTGCTGCAGGGAAGAGAGAGTTCGATTTTGGTCAGATCCAGACACAGAGTTGAAGTTGGCTCAAGGGGCAAATCAAACATTTTTCCGCATGGGTGTCGACTGGAGCCGTATAATGCCCAGCGAGCCTGTTAATGGCATTGAAAGCGTGGTCAGCTTTCTATGTTGATAGATAACCAACCAATCAAGTTTTTATATTTTCCATGGTTGGGTCTTGGGAGAAGTCCACTATCTTGTGTCTGAAATTCCACATCCTTGAAGACATTTTTTGGTTTCTGAGAGTTCAAAAGGGTCTTTGGAGTCACAGCTAAAAGTACCATGAGTGGTTGTAGGTTTCCAATGTAGTATCAGCAGAGGTGATCAATCACCATATGATATTTGACAGCGTCTACACTCTTCCACCCATCTTTCTTTACAGATCTCCTTCAAGTTGTTTTGCTGCAAATTGATGAAGCATTCTAGGGTATTCAGATGTTTGCTCATGTCAGTGAAACTCCTTTATCAAGCTTGATGGTGTTATCCAAACTGGGGGTCAGTGTCTATCACAACAGGACTGCTCCAAGTAGAGTCTAATGATTCGCGGTTTCCGGATTGATCTAGGTGGACTGGAAAGCAGTGAAGCGATACCGGTACATTATAGAAAGAGTTTTGGCCCATGGGATGCGTGTAATGCTCACTCTTTTTCATCATTCAATCCCTTCTTGGGCAGCAGAATATGGTGGCTGGAGAGAAAAAAAGACCATCAAATACTTTCTCGATTTTACCAGGTGTGTCCTCACCTTTTTGAGAAACCCATCAAGAAATCTTTTCTTGGCATTTTAGCATGGAACTGGACTTGTTCACAGAAAGACCCTCAAGTCTTTAGGCATTGTATTTTTTGGCAGATCATAAAGTTTTGCAACGTAACTGTTGATTCTCCTTTAGCATTTCAAGGATTTTTCTGGTACAACTCCATTAGTGGTTTTGTCTTCAATCTGGTAAATACCCCAACCAAACACATTGTCCAAACATAAGCATTCCTTTTCAGCACAAAGTTAGAATGTATTGCACAAGGGACAATGCCCTTGTGAGTGAGGAATGTCATAGTTGAGTTTTAGCAATTGACAAAATCACGTTCTCCATCTTCTGATACTAATTTTCATGTGTTAGGTGAAATGACAGTGTAAATGACTTTTTTTGGGGGGGAGGAACAGGCTTGTAGTAGAGCAGTATGGGGATCTCATCGACTATTGGGTCACAATGAATGAGCCGCACGTGTTTGCAATGTTGACATATTGTGCGGGTGCATGGCCTGGTGGTGATCCAAACTTGCTAGAGACTGCAACAGCAGCAATGCCTAGAGGTGTATTCAAAGTTGTCATGGAAGCCATGGCTGAGGCACACATTGGAGCATATGACATTATCCATAATCTCAGGTTCCTCTCACTCAATAGAAGTATATCCAAACTTATTTTAAAACATTCACATGTGATCCTGACCAGGTTTTGCTTCAATTATGTTGCACCTCCATTCAAATTTGTTCTTTTGTATAAGTTTGCCAGGTTTTAACATGTATTGGTACTCTCCTTATTCATTTTCTTGTGGTGTTCTGTCACTCTTGGATGGAACAGTAAAAGCACAAAGAAGGTGAAGGTGGGGTTTGCACATCATGTGTCATTTATGAGGCCATACGGGTTGTTTGATGTACCACTTGTGGTCTTTAGCAACTGGATGACACGATTTGCATATTGCGATGATGTTGCTCACAAATGTGACTTCCTTGGAATCAACTATTATGGCCAGGTACAACTCGATGAATAATGGTACTACCTATTCAAACCAATGCTGTAAATTCATTCACAAAGGACAGTTCTCATTCTCTAAAATTGACTTGAGAAAATGTGCCTCCTCCTTTTGGCTGGCAGGAAGTAGTGTCAGCACCAGGCTTGAAAAACGTTGAAGATGATGAGTACAGTGAATCAGGGCGAGGCGTATACCCAGATGGCCTTTACCGCATGCTCTTGCAGTTTGATGAACGATACAAAAAGTACAACATGCCATTTATCATTACGGAAAATGGTGTGTCTGATGCTACTGACATTATCCGCCGCCCTTACATCATTGAACATCTTCTTGCTGTGCGGGCTGCAATGGACAAGGTACATTAGCTTATCATTATGACATCCAACATCTTGCCAGTTCTTCCTTGAAAATGATGTTCTACATGCCAACATCTTTTACAACCATGTGTTTCTGTCTAATACCTAGATGTTCTCATATCAACATTCTTGGGAGATGTTAAAATTGCCAATTTCAACATGATGATAGTCATGAGATGACTGAATTCTTTAAGAAAAGCTGGATTTGTGCACTCATATTATAGTGTTGCAATGGATCTGACATTATGTCTTTTGGGTTTTTCTGTTGAGATCACAGGGAGTTAAAATAGAAGGTTACTGTTTCTGGACAATATCCGACAACTGGGAATGGGCAGATGGTTATGGTCCAAAGTTTGGGTTGGTTGCTGTTGACCGTCATAAGAATCTCGAGCGTCTTCCCCGCCCTTCTTATTACCTTTACGCTGAGGTGCTGCTGTTGCTCTGTTTATGAGAAATGCAATGAAGGGAATGGCTCTGTTGAAGATCAGAACCATGGAAGAAAGATTCCTTTGTCGTGCACGATGATAATGAGAGCAATCACAAACCCCTCACATCAAATTAGCAATTTTCTGTAAAATGCACATGCTTCAATGATTATTGATTTGTGAACTTTGTGAAATGATATATCATCCATCTGGGATGTTAAGAAACTCATGCCATCAATGTCACTGTATTGTGGGTATTGTGTCAGGTGTCCAAAACAGGGAAGGTGACAAGGAAACAGCGCAAAGAAGCATGGGAGGAGCTTCAAAGTGCTGTGCGACAGGGCATGACACGTCCTTTCTGTCGTGCAATTAATAACTATGGTCTCATGTTTGCAGGTGAGGATCCCTCTCTCTCGCTCTCTCTCTCTGTAGGAAATTGGTTGCCTCTGTCGACACATTGTGGGACACAAAAGGCATCTTTAATGGGGAAAAGAAGCAGCAAACGGAGTACTCTGCCATATTGGGTTGGTGCATTGTATCCTTAGTTCATATTTCCATGATGGCCCATCCACCCACTATTTCAGCAGTGACCACCCAGATGGTGTGAATAGTGTGTCTGCTGAAACCCCATGTGAAAAGTGGGTCTGCTGACCCTGTATTTTAGTGACAGTTGCCCACTATTTTGGTGGGTGTAGTTCATGGAGACACACCCTTAGTTTCTATGCTACCAACAAAAGACTCACTGCCTCTCAGCAAAGACCGGCTCCTTATGAGCCATAACTTGGCCATCAGTTCTTCCATCACAACTCAGACATCCAGGAGGTAGTGTTGTGACCTAATTTTGTTGTTGGTTGATTTTCAGGAGGTCTAGATGTGCCAATTGAGAGGCCATTTGCAGTTCGGGATTGGAGATTTGGGCACTATGAAATGGAGGGTTTGCAAGACCCATTGAGCTCAGTAGTCAGATATTTCCGGGAGGGTGCTGTGTTTAGTAGCTCCCGCACAAACCGTCGACAAAAACTGCACCTGGATTCCAAGCTAGCATGACCATCTTCTTCGTACCATGGATCCTTATTCCTTCCAGTGAGTTTTACCCAGGCTGTTGTTATTGATGAGGCAGTGACAAAAGAAGTGTTTTGATACTGCTTCCCATTGAAATTTCAATGATGCACCACTGTTTTCATAGCATCTGTACAGAGACTTCTTTCCATGCACTGTGGTACTGGAAAGCCCATCAATAAATATTTTGCGTGCACACACTGAGATTTTCTTGGTGTTGGTGTAATACTCATAGCACTTTGTAGATATCGTGCTAATCACAAGAGCAGCAAATCACTGAAAGGAATGCAGAAAATTTATCTATTTACACCACCAACAGACTAGCTAATGCCAGAAAAACTCTCACCCGATAAATTCTCATCATCAAAGACTCATGTTGTGTGGTGTTGAGGAATGTCACAGACAAGGGATCTCAACTCTTCATCAACCAAGAAAGACATGTATCGTGTCTGCATGGTTGGCTAGTTGGTTGGTTGGACAACAAACTACAAAGCTTCTGTTACTTGTACCACAATCATACCTATTCATGTAAAATTCCAAGTTCAACAAAGCATGTACTTACATTGTAATAGTAGCAAAGATCCATGATGCACATTACTGGTAAGGAGAGTACCAACACCCAAGAGAATTGTGAGAGAAAACCCAAGAAGAAACCGAGGAGAGAGAGAGAGAGAGAGAGAGAAATGGAGGGAGTTCAAGGAAACTTGTGCAGGTTGGGAACCAGAGGTGTGAGATGACTATTAAGTGCCACGTTTTTGACCCCAGTGAACATCGCATTTTGCCTTGGCAGATCAAGTCTGAATTCACTTACACAAAGGTTTTTGAAGCTTTCATGAACCTTTTGTTGGCTCTGCCCTTCAGGCTAGAGACCTGGGGGATGAACCCGGTGAGTGAGTTGTTGAGATGGAGAGATTTTGACATCAAGACATGGGGATGAACCGGGTCGGTTGTTGAGCTGGAGAGATTTTGACATCTAGTTGGTGCTAACTTTTGACAATCTTTAAATTCTCACTTTTCTTTTTTCTTATTCCTTTGTACATTTTTGGAATCTGTGGTGTGTAGGGTTTTCTCAGAAATGGACCAAAAGTTTGGTATTCCTACATTCTAGGGTCATGTGGAGTCCACTTTAGAAACACTTCGAGCATCACTGAAGGATACAACTCGGGCTTCGACCATGTGTTTCCAATTTTGTATGTTGAAGTTTTATCATCCTTTTGGATGTCATTTAGAGGACAGAACACCAGAACTGCTTGTTTTACTTTCACTTAAGGTTTGCTCCGCTCTCAACCCTGCCTCTCGGTTCTCTTGTATGCACTGCGGTTGCAGCAGCTGCGATGGAGGAGGACGAGAGGAACAGCAGCGATGATATGGAGTCGCTCTTCGCGGGCATGGATTTTGTGGCGCCTGCCTTCTCCGTTTCCGTATTATCTACTTCTTCTCCTTCTGCTGCTGCTTCTCCTCCTCCTCTTTCTAAGGATCCAACTCTTTCGCTTTCTCTTGAAGAATCTGTCCTCCCTCAAGGTGATCTAGCCAGTGTTGCTCCGGTTTTATTATCTCCGTCGCAGCAGCAGCAGCCGCGTTTGACGCCGTCTTCTTCGATCCATGGATTTGTTTTCCAGCCTCCGGGTGAACCTTTAGATGAGAGCTTGTTCAGTGGTCTTAGTTTGGTGTCCACTCCCAGCGATGTAACGGCGTCGCAATCGGCGGAGGTTCTGGAGGTCATCGCATCTCCTTCACCTTCTCCTCCTACTCCTCCTCTTCCTCCTTCCGCGATTGTCACTTCTTTTGTGGAAGATCGAAACGATGAAGTGAAGCTGGAGCGTATGAGTTCCATGGGCTCAGAGGAGAGTGGGACTGGCGATCGGGATGTGTCGAGTGTTCAGAGTATAATGGCAGCTTACAATGACGTTCCTCCTTCCTCGAGGTCTCTGCCGGCGGGGATTCCAGTTGGTGCTGCTACACTTGCAGGTTTTTCGGCTATTCTAGCGCATTCCATTTGATTTGGATGCATGGTTCTCTGAACTTGAGATGTTATAGGTTAGAGTAATGCACAGCCAATGTGATCTTCAGAACGTCTATTGCTCCTTCCTGCTGTAGATCATGCTTTCATAGCATCCAACTTAAGCAAATGCACTCTCTGTTTACCCCTAATTTTGCTGATTGCATCTCCCTAGCTACCTGCTCTTGCCCCTACACACCAACTTGGCATGTCCATGGTACAGAGTTGATCATCTGAAGATCTTGTATTGGTTGGTTCAAGATGTTGCACATTAGCATAGCATCCACTGAAAGATAACACATCAAGGAGTTTAGCAGCATGAGCTAGAAGCTTAGTGTGTTTGGGGATGTTTCACAGGATCAAAGCCATTGATGAGGCGGAAGAAGCGTGGTGGTAGAAGAATTGGGTATGACAGGGAAGGTGATGGCAATGAAGAAGTAGGACAGGTCAAAGTGACTGGGGGAGACAATGTTGGAGGATCAATAGCTTTGAAATTTGCCACAGATGATTTCCTCATGCCCTCCCACAGTCTTGTCACAGGAGGGCTTCATGGGATGGTGAGTGAGGAAACTGAGACGCTAGGGTCCTTGCTAAGTCAGGAAGTAGATAGGGAAAAAACCTCCACTGGCAAAGTGTCTGTTCAAGAGAGAGAGTTACTTGACTCTGTGGATAGGGAAACTAGTAATTTGGGTAGCAGCTTCTTGGACATCAAAGGAGAGTCAATCACTGAAGAGGACCTGGACCAAAATGTTGTTATTACAGTTAGTAATGGAATCAAGCTGGCTATAGATGAGAGCTCTGAAGCAGTGCAAAATGACACAAACCCTCAAGAGTTGTACAGGATGGCAAGTGACAAAGAGCAGTTGCCCATCTTACCCTTAGAGGTGAATGTCATACCAGATCATGCTTTTGGAACATCAGATCAGACCACAAGTAAGGCTGAATGTAGGCCTGAAGATGCAACTGGAACAGAATCTGGAGTGGAAGTTAATTTGACCGGGGGAGAGTGTCCCATACATAGTTTGAAGGATGGAAATGAGACAGCACCCATAGAGAGCATTATAGAGACGCCCCATCGACAGGGAGGGACTGCAGCAGGACAGAATGAACTCACAATTGAGATGAAGTTCAATCTGATTAAGCAAGCAATTGCAACAAAGGTGAAGTCCCTGAAAGAGAGAGGATTGTTAGTTTCTGCAAAGAGAAAAGATGCTGCTCAGAAAAGGAGGCAGGCTGCAGAGATGGTTGCAAGTGAATCTGCCAGGTACTTTTCATGATCAAGGTTTTGGCTGCTTCCTATTTTATGAGCAGGATTGTTCCAGAATTCTACACAACTGATGAATTTTCTTGGAGCTACTCTGCCCAAGTTGTTTAAGGGCTTCTACCGACAGTTATGTGTAGCAGTTGAAAAAGAGGTGCTACAAGATTTTGTGAGAGTTGTAAAATGGTATGGTGTCTCATATGATGAAAGTGGGATGTGATGACTTACTGTTTTATGGAACCCTGTTGGCTGTTTCAGACATAAAGATTTGGAAGCACAACTAGAGGTAGCTTGTGAAACAGAAGATTTTGAGAAGGCAGATGACTTGAGTGGGAAGATTCTGGAGAGCGAAAAGACGCAGGAAGAAGCTGTTAGAGTGTTTACAGTGGCTGAAGTTGAGTGCGATCAAATTGCTGCAGAAATGCAGGAGGTTTTGGATTTGGAAATTGAAATTGAAGAAGAAGGGGCTCAGCTCTTGCAGGCACTTACAAAGGTGCCACCTACAGATTTCTCACATTTTCCATGCAGTTTTTGGGGGTTTTCTAGTTGAAACCTTTTTGTTTACACTTTAGTTTACTTGATTTTACAACTGCTGTGCATCTACATATTGACAGGAAGCAGAGGAAGCTATGGAGCGTGTGAAACTTGAAGCACAAGGAACAGCTAGGCAGGGGTTCAATAAATTGGATGCAGAAGAAAAGACAGTTCAACTGGAAAGACTGAAAGTGAGTTCAGAACTTCAACTGGCAGATGAAGCACTGAGAGATCTCAACAATGCTGTTACAGAGTCCACTAAAACCAAAGCAGAACAGAAGTTGTTGCTGATGAAGAAACGAGAGTTGCTTGATCTGGAGCTTCAAGAGCTGCTTGCAAAAGTTAGGGCTAAGGAATTAGAGATCTCTGAGGCTGATGAACATATCAGTGAAGTGGACAAAGAGATCAGTATGCTTGAGGCTGCTACAGATCAGCAGCATGTGGCAACAAACACAAAAGTAGAAGGGCTAAGAATGGCACTTATGGAACTTGATACAAAATCGAGTTCTCTCACAGAACAGAGAGATGGGTTAAAAGCAGTTCTTTCTGACATGGAGGCTGAAATGTTGAATCTTGAAAGACTTGCAAAAATAGCAATGGCTGATGGACTAGCAATGCATGAAGCTATGGAGACGAAAAAGGGTGCAGCAGCATTGATATCCCAGTCTAGGGAGAAAATGATGCACCTGGCTGCCAAGGAGAAGCAGGCAACTGAAGAAGTGCACGCTCTTCGGCAAGAAGCTCTAGTTGCTCGTGCCTCACTTCAGGTTTATTTCTTCTGAGCATACACTGTTTGCTGAACCATATAATAAGTTATGACTCTTCTTGCAGTTCCGAGAGGGTATTGAATCTGAAGACAGACACTGTGTGTCGTGCGGTATTGAAATTGCAAAACTTGGTGGGCAACCTTATGATCAGCATCAGAACTGTCATATCAACGTAGTTCTCTGCCCACATTTCCAGAACTGAAACATAAGAAGTGGTAGAATCAATGGGATTTGGTTGCAAATTGTCTCTGAGAGTATTTGTGATTGTGGTGACAGGAGGTGGTAGGTGTTAAGGTGAAGTTACAGCAAGAGATGGCCACTGCCAAACAGCGCATCCTGTTTGTAGAAAAGCGTGGCCCAGAGCTGGAGGCTGAGAAGAAGCTTGCTGCATCAGCCCGAAACTTTAAAGAAGCTGGGCGCCTGGCTGCAGAAGCCAAAGCTCTTATGGCAGAGAAAGAAGATCTCACTGGCAATATAGCACAGATCAGCTCAAGGATTCATGCATTGGAGGAGGAGGGAGTGGCAAAGGTATCATACACAAAAATATATTCTCTATTTTATTTCAGGTGCAAATGGGAAAGTTTCAGTGCTTGAAATGAATAGCATTCTAAGCACAACACTGTCAACATTGTTTCTGGTCAAAGAGGAGGCTGTGTATATTTGACTGGCTTTGAGCACAGGGCCACCTTACTGCCCATGGGACTGCTCAAAATTGGTTCTGCAATGTGACTTCAAATAGAATTCCATTTTTTCTTTAACTGAGGTTGTGAAGTGAACGGCATTTGTTTTTTCAGGGGGATGCCCTTGCTGAGATGGATGAGCTAGTTGCTGTAAAGGAGAAGGAGGGAGCTGTGGCACGGTGTGAAAGGTTACGTTTGCTTGCCACAGCTGCCAGGCATGAGAGAGGTAGAATTTCTACTGCCAGTCAGTTTGTGTGTATGTATTGTAGCCACAACCACTGCCCAAGCAAATGGGAGGTGATATTTAGAAGGAAGCCTAATGAAAGTGCCTTCCTTTGCTTGGTTAACAGATGCAGCCGTTGATCTTGATGATCTCCAGGAAGCTGAGAACCTGGAGATAGAAGTAGAGGCAGCTGAGCAGGAAGCTGATGAGCTTCAAAGGTTATTTAACTTGGAAGAACAGAAGTATGCAAGGGTTGTGGAAATACCTGCAAGTGGGATGGGTTCAAAGATGAGAGAACAACCTCATGGTGCTGATGAAATGTTTGATATATCAACAGAAGAAGCTCCTGAGATGAAAGATATTGCAGATGAGCAACCAATAGAGGCTGAGAATACATAGACCTTCTCTCTAGCTCCTGTGGAGCTGGCTTGCTCAGATTCTACATCTTGAGACAATGTCCAGCAGTGAACTACAGAAATGTCAACAGCACTTCGAAAACTTCCCCAAGAAAGGTGTAGAATGCTACAATGGTTGGGTGTAGCTTAAACATGGTTGGAACTGCTCCTGGCAGGAGTGACATGTCAGACATATAAGCTATACCACTTAGCAGTAAGTGATTCACACTATCATGTCATTTGACTCTTGTAGAACAATGCATTCATTTCCTTGTTGTAGCAAGGCGGGCCTTTTTTTCACTCATGTTGTGTGCATTCAGGATGGTAGCATCCACCATGTCATAATGTCACAGCTGCTGACCTATTGATCCTCAAAGTAGTATAGCCAGGTGGAGGGTGTCTTTCTTTTAGTCTTGACAGCATGCATTTTAGATGGTTTGAGAGAGGCCAGAAATTGCATCCGGCATTCTCTGTAGTTCCTGATTCCTAGTTTCTCACAAAGTAAAAGGTACATTTTGTTTCATCGATTGCACCATGAGCTGGTAGGAGCTGATGACAACCTGTTGGCAGCTTGGCTCTGCTAATAAAGAAAATGTGCATTGTAGAATGTACATGACAAGGTGCAAAGTTCTCTCTTTGCCCTGGTGTACCTTCTTGTGGTTTCTGTCCATGGGGTTTCTTGTGGTTTCATGTCCATTTGTTTGTTGATTGATATTTTCTTTTTAATCATGGCACATGTTGTCTTCAGCAGCTAGGGGAAAGTTGCAAACGATTGGACATGGGAATCTTGCAAGATGGCAGCATGCTTTCATCGCCTAAACAAGGTAAAAAAAGGCTGATGTGACTGGATCGTTGCTTCTGTAACAATCTTTCTCAGGCTCCAGTGACATTATTATTCGACAATCTTGCAATGGTAGTTGAGCTGATCAATGGAGTGGGGACCTTCAATTTAACCCAGGTTTCACTGTCTGTTTTTTGAGATCCCCAAGAATCTACAGTAGTACTCTTTTTCCCCCGTTCTTTACCAGAAGATTTGGAATGAACTAAATCTACCTAATAGCTTTGTTTCATTATAACGCTCCAAGTTTTGCTTAACCAAGTATTGACCCAAAAAAATCACTAAACCTTGATACACTCTCCAATCTCCACCTTCCAAAATAT
>Ga0116228_10001920_pt1 | contig 17634 bp, 15 predicted proteins | sample S1TSphfallax_2_FD_89694 | JGI IMG/M metagenome (GOLD analysis project Ga0116228, IMG submission 89694) | Host-associated microbial communities from peat moss isolated from Minnesota, USA - S1T2_Fc - Sphagnum fallax MG | ecosystem: Host-associated > Plants > Peat moss > Unclassified | place... | reverse complement strand
GTGACAGGAGCAAACAAAGGGATAGGCTTGGAGATTGTCCGCCAATTGGCGAAGGAGGGTATTACTGTTGTGCTTACAGCTCGCGATGAAACCCGTGGTAAAGAGGCCCTTGAATCTTTGAAACGTCAAGAGCTTCACAATGTGAATTTTCATCCTCTTGATGTTGCTAGCCAAGAGTCCATACGAAAACTTGCAGAATGGCTGCACAAGACCTATGGAGGCATTGACATTCTTGTAAGCAAATTTAAATCATACAAACTACTCAAACATTTTGCTTTTGTCCTGTGCTAAGTGAAACAAATTTTTTGAGTTTCAACAAATTAAATCAAATAAAGTTGTTTGTGAAAGTTGAAGCATATGTTAATGACTGAAACTTTAAAAGGATTCAATTGGAAAACTTCAAGTTGATGGGTTATTGATATCTATTTCCTACTCTAGATCAATAACGCAGGCATTTCAAGCCTTCATAAGGACACGACCTTTGAGAATGTGAAACTCGTATTGGACACAAATTATTTTGGTGTCAAAAATGTCACAAAAGCTCTACTTCCTCTTCTCCGTGATAATACACCTGGTGGTGCTCGAGTTGTTGTTGTGGCATCTACCGGTGGCCAACTCAAGGTAATTTGCTTGGGTGTGCCTACTCCACAACCACTCATGAATGGTCGTCTTTTCTGCACTTGAATGAAATGTTTGGCTCTACTCCACATGGATAGGTCTGCAAGGAGAATTAAGTTTTCTGTTTTTTGGGGTGCCATATCTAGGTAGAATCTCAAAAATATTGTGAATGCTTACATGGATCAGTAGACTATGAAAATTACTATTAATTGAATTGGATATCCATGCCATTTTGAGCAAACGAATAAGCAAAAGAAGTCACATTGATGAAAGTCATGGTGTGACAAGCTGATTGTTTGATTCTATAAGTTGACCCTCACGTCCAGGGATGTGCATATTCTGATTATGTTTGATGTATGTTGTTGTGTGTGTGTGCCAAACTTCAGCACCTAGAAAGCAAGGATTATGTTAAAACTCTCTCTGACAGGGAGCACCTTACTGAAGACTTTGTTGATAGTTTTGCAAATCACTACTTGAAGGATGTTGCAAATGGGTCTCAAAAAGAAAGGGATTGGCCCATTTGGAGCGATTGGGTCAATTCACGACATGGAAGGTGTGCAGAGGACTATACAGTTTCCAAAGTTGCAGTTAATGCTTATGTGAGTGCCTTACATAACATTCTTGTTGCCCAACCTGGAAGAGAAAAAAAGATCAATGTGTTCAGCTGTTGCCCCGGTCATGTCGCCACAGATATCAATGAGAACACAGGAGTGAAAACAGTTGAAGAAGGTGCTGATACCCCAGTATGGTTAGCACTCCATTCTCCAGAAGGAGGTTCTGGGAAATTCTGGAAGGAGAGAGAAGTACTTGACTTTTAATGTCAATGGTGTTTTGGGGTCCCATTTCCTCTAGTCCCCCCATCCCAATCTCCTACGATTTCCCAACTCTATTTAGGAGTTGCAAATATATTGGAAATTCATATAGAATTTTGTACATAAAGGAAAATAAAGTGATGATGTTCCCACATATTCCATGTACATCTTTTTCCTACATGAACTTTATGTAATGTTTCCACATAATCTATAGAATTCTTAATCACACCTTTTGCAATTACTGTATGAGCTTCCCATTTGTGTTCTAGCTAAATTGAGGTGGATATGTAATGTACTTGTAAATTCTGAAGTTGACACTTTTAGTTGGAAAAAAAAATCATTAGGATTGGGAGACCAACCAAGAAACCTCACATTGCAACTTGTAACCATGTCACACCACTCAAATGAAGTACAATATTGATGAAAGGTTGCACAACCATCTTACCACTCAAGTAAGGTACAATAATGATGGTCTTTAGTAAACATGAATAGGGAATTCTATTACTGGCACCAACTTTGGGTAAGTTCTTATTTCGGGGTTTGAGTGCATGCCTCAGAAAATGCAGTCTCTTCTCATATTTAACATTCCGAATTATTCAATTTTACATACATAAACTGCATAAAATTGACATAGGTGGAAAATTAAGTTATATCATGGAGATTAGCCAAGGTCTTCAAATGCCCTTAATGTGTGGGAATAATAAAATTCACATTCACATTTCAACATATGGATTTGGAATTTCTTGTTCTTTCCACACCTTGTTCAAACTTCTAGTGTGAAAATTTCATATCTTGATCACTATACTTCTTGGCATAGCTTAGAGATTCAACATAATGTTCAATTATTCCCTCTTTCACAAACTTGAATTCAAACTAGAGAGATATGTTAGCATGAATCTTGATGTTTTATTTATATCTATTGGAATTGCAAAAGAAGGCTTGATTGAAAGGGTGAGACCATTTGTACTAAAGGTATGAATCATGCAACCAAACTTTAAGAAAAAATCTCATTATACTAGTCCTCAGAGGACCATATAGTGAAGGTTGTGAAGAATTTTTCAAAGATTAAACTATTAAAAACCTATGTAGATATTATCACCCCAATTGAAGCTTAAGGAGTAAAACTTTAACAAGCCAAAAGCTTCCTATGACTTTATAGTGTGAGCCGTGAACTGATGATTCACCCAAGAAGGAAGGTAAAGACAAAAAAAATATGAATAAAGGATGATCTATTCTGAAAAATGAGGAATAATACATAAGATTGACATGGTGTTCTTTCATTTTGACAAGAATCCTATTTATAAATGGGTCTATTTTAATTACGTCTAACTATATTTTCATCTTTCTAGTAATATGGTCACCAATCTCATTAAGTCTTGCCACATGTGTTTTTGCTAGATTTTTGCAATTAAGTCCTCCTTGATCTATTTTTATCTATGCTTCTAAACATATGGTGATAAGATTATTGGTGATTAGCTTATTTGTGACTATTTGATCAAATCAAGTTATTTGATCACGCAGATGACATTCCTTGTTATCAAATATCTTCAATCCTCACATCTACATGCAAATGGTGTGTTTGACTACTAACAATGGTTTTGTGAGTAGGTTTGTAGACATATCAAAAATACTACAATATTCAAGTTTTATTTCACCTATAACTTTTTTTTTTAAATGTAATATATGTTAGATGTCAATATGTTTCTAGTCTAGTATAGCGGAATGAGTTCTTAATGAAGGTGATGTTCCTTTGATTGTCAATTGATAACATTGTTGCCCTTGGTCGAGAGAATCCATGAGCTCTCCTAAAAATCTTAATAGTTATATAGTTTCATTCATAATTTTAGAAGTAGACATGTATTTTGTTATTGTTGTTGATAGTGCAATAGTATGTTGTTTTTTGCTTGACCAACTTATAGTTATGTTGCCTAGGAGGAAAGAAAAACCAATTGTTGATCATTGAATATCCAAATCACCACCTAATCAAAACCACAAGACCCATTAACAATTTTTTCACTATCAATTTCACTTTATACTCCTAAATAATGTATTTAATATTCTTTACTTCTTTGCAAGTACCTCAAAACACTACAAGGAATCATGTCCATTCCAACCCATGCATTTGCAACTTTAGATGTGACTATCCATTTATTAAAAATGACTTGTAGTTGCATAAACAATTATAAAGTGGTTTGCAATTGCATATGCAATTTATACTTACAACTAAAGTCAATTTGACTGAAAATGAAAATGAAAAATACATTTATATCATCCATTTTTATGGGCATCCCAAAATAGATGAAAAAATAATTGTTTTTACAATTTGGAAGTTGGTTCAAAGACCATTGGACACCATGGGGCATCTTTTCAACTTGATTTGCAAAATTATAAAGCCTAGTTGCAAATGCACATGTAATTAAATGTGAAAATTTTTGACTTTGATAATGACATTGCTAGATTTAATGGTTTAGTTATTTATGCGAAAAAGGCTTCAAGCACAAATGCTATACCTATAGCCATCTAACAATTTATATTTATGGAAACTTTTGATACACATGTAACTTACAAAAAAATGGCATGCAAAGGGAACTACATTATCTCGTTTAATGTGAAAAGGAGCTTAGATCAAAGCATGATGTGTGTATAGTTTTTAACCCATGAGATTTTACCAAATTGAATAGGAAAAGGACACCAAGGATATAGAATCCCCAAAAGTAAAAGATTTCCACCATTTGCTTGTCAACTACATGCATAGCCTTATAATAGCCAACCAATTTGGATCTTTTAATAATACACATATACACAAATACCAAGATTTAAACAACGGACATGATAATCCTCCTAAATCCCAAAAGCAATGCACCATTAACAACCTGATTATTAACATACACAAACTTTGTGTATCCTTTGAATCTTACAAAAAATTGTAAACTTTAAGTACTTAACAAGTATTTGCTAGAACATACTAAAAAATTTGCTAGATGGAATTGAGAACATAGATCCATCCTTATTTGCTAGTTGCCCCAAAAAAAAAATTGAACAGAGTGACCATGTTAGATGGAAAATCATTGAAGTTGTTGACCATATAGTTGTATGTGGTTATTAAGTTCTTATTGTTCTTGCACATACATACCCATTTCTCAAATGCAAATGCAGTTGAAGCATATCAAAGCATCCATAGGCCTAAATTAAGGATGAAGCAAGTTTTGGCTAAAAAACAAACTATTATGATATTCAAAAAGTCAATTGGAAGGGATAATCATTTATGGCAATTTCACTATTAACTTAGGATTTCCTACATAGACAAGACCACCAAACACTAGCGTAACAACCACTTCTTTGATTTTTCAACATCATATAAACACCAAAAGCATAATTATGAGAAGCATAATGCTTCTAACAGAGTTCAAAATTGTGTAGCCACCCAATTGGTTGGATAAATGCATAGATTGTTTAGTTACACATTGATAAACTTTACAAAAAAGAAAAGATTTCAACATCAAATAGTGGGAGAAAATGTAAGTTTGTGTAGTTTCATGAGCAAAAGTTGTGGTGCAAGAGTTACCACTACATCCAAATCATATGATCCAATAGAGATGCATATATCCACATTGCTAAACATCAATATGTGTTATACATTCCAATACTTTTATGTAGACATATGCTACAACAAATTCCATTGCCTTGAAAAAATTACCTTGGATAATAAAAATCATGTTGCACTTGGTATATCAAAATAATGTTGGCATGATTAATTGCTTCATAAATTTTGCCGTACCATACCACATTCCTACACTCAAGAATGATAAATTGTTAGTTGATAAAGCACATAGGAATCACACCTAATAAAAGGTAAATGAAGATTGAAGGCATAGTTAACTACCCTTGATGATAGTGTTCCTAATCATAAATAAACAATATCCCAATGAACCATGTATAAAAGTGCATTGATGATAACCCAAAATGCATCAAATTGCATTTATAAACCGTAAAACCAAATTTGGCCTTGATTTTCATACAATACTTCAAAAGCTTGGAGCTATTGTACAAAAACCAATGCCAAATTTGTTGCCATTAGTTGGCATTCCTAAGCAGACTAATGGGAGACTCCAATCACAACCTAGATTTGAAATCACCTATGGCTATCCAATGAATCCTACATCATCATAGATGATGTGTAGATTAGATGCATGCATATGTTGAATGCAATCAAATGAACCCACAAGTGACTACAAAATGTAATAGAAATAAGTTCCATGCAAGAACATAAGGAATAAATTAGGCGGGGGGGACGAGAGAGTGAGCTTTGTCATCATGGCCACCATTACCAAATTTTGGCACAACTTCTTTTAAGGATCCAAAAGGCATTATGCACATTGACTCCACAAAGGGTGTTTGGTCTATTCATTTATTACAACCTATAAAATTTCATGTAGACAACCATAAACACTTAAAAACAACCACTAAGGTAAAGCAATAGACAAAAGCCTCACTAACTAATGCTTGTTAATATGCCTATGAAACAACCCTAAATCAAACCCTAAATCTTAACACAATAAGGTTTGTAATCAACCTTCTTGCTTGCACCCAAGAGTACATATCAATCATGGCTTTTGTGTGTTTTTGGAAGTTTAGTCCAATGAAAGCATCTTCAAACCCTAAAATATTAAAACCCTAATGCCTGATTTGACAAAAAACATATTTAAATATGCACAACTACTAACTACAAAGACATAAAGGAAGCACCTTCATGAAATCTCTACATGGTTGCAAGCAAACGCTCACAAACTACACTATAAAACGAAATCAAATCACATCAAATCAAAGCAAAGCTTCATGTAAACCCTAATCCAAATCATGCCCCCAAACACAAAAAGATTCATGATGGCATCCTAATTACCTCTTCAACCTTTTTTACACCCATACATAATATTTTCACTTCGTTGGCTTGCTAATGAACTTGTTATACCTTGAAAAATGAAATGGCGCTTGTTGAAACATGATTGGTATAGCTCTTTTGCCACCTAAATTTGATAATCACAAATCTCAACAATTGAATTTTTCATTTGGCCCAATATAAAAGAAATTATATAACTTGTATATATATATAATAAACTATATAGGCATGATTATTATACAAGCAATAGTCAAAGGTCAATGGCCATTTACTTTTTAAACACACTACTATAAAAATGGTTTTTCATTTTAGCAAATCTAATATAAGAACTACCCAATTTGAACAAGGGTCAAAAAGATTGTTTTGTCATTTTGGACAAATCAATTTCAACATGTCCATTGTGACTAGGATGGTTTTTTTGACTAGCAAAGTATGGACCATTTGACTAGTCATTTTGATTAGTCAAATTTTTGCTCGTATTAAAAAATAATTTGTGGTAGGTAAGTAGGTTGTAAAAGCTAGGCATTTAGGTAGATACATTATAAAAAGGCAAATAAGTAGGTAGGTAGGTCATAAAAAGGCAAGCAGGCAGGTGGTGGTAGCCTAACTTAGCCTACCTTATTGTATTTGACCTACTTTAACCATATCTAACCTAGTATATCTTACTTAGCCTATTTTAAAGCCACCTAGTGAACTACCGGGTTTTGAAAGAAATAAATAAAGGAGCAAAAGAAAAAATGTTATTACTTTCCTTAGATAAGTAAAAAGCTTCAACACAAAGGGGACTATCCAATTTTAGTAAGGTAGCCTCATAACCTTTCTATAGAAACAAATTTGAAGCAAACATGCAAGAAAAATACTTGCATATAAAAAGTCAAAATATTGTGAATGGGTGAGGTCATACTAACATGTATCAAAAACAATCATAACCATTACTTTATTTTTTGAACTTTCAATTGTAAATAATAATAATAATAATAATAACAATAATAATAAAATATTTTATAAAAAAATGTTATTGTGAATACATTATGTGCATATCATAAAAATTTAAAATCAATCTAATGAATGAAAAATAAATATAAAGATTTTTAACCTCTTGTAACCACTACTTAAAACTTATATAAAAACACCTTAAAAGCAATTTTGACACTAAAAACAGAATTTGAGAAAATTTCTTAATGATATATATTGGGATATTTTTTAATATACACCTTAACATAATAATATTAAGAAAACTTTTTAAAAATTTAATTTTTTTTGAAAGATGTATTTAAAAAATTCTAAAAATAAAGCAATGGTCTAATGGGGCACATGTGGCTCTTAATAGCGTGGTTGGATTGAAACATACAAAGGAAACTAGTTGGTCCCTTCTGGGACCTAGAGTGGAGGTAGGCCTAACGCCCAATTTTATGAAGGGTATTCATATTTTTCCCTTTTCAATTGTTGGGTCATTTTTTTTTTTTCTACCAAGTAAATTGGACGTGCAATGCATGGTCATAACCAAGAAAGAACAAAAAAGAAAATTGTTTCAAAACCCTTTTAAATTGATGTTCAATAAATATAATATACAATGCAAAGTGGGTGAAGGGCATCTCAATTCATATTTTTATAAAAAATGAAAATTCTATAAGGTGTGTAATGATTTTAAAAGTAATGTGTGTTTTAATATTTTGGTTGGTTTTGGAAATTGAAACACCAAAATCCAATTAACATTCATTGGAATTTGGATTGCCCATTATTGATTTTATTAATTAGATGTGGGTACATCTCATATTAATTCTTAGAAAATCTAGACTTTGAAACAATCATGAGCAAATAAAAGTTCAAATGAATTTTTTTAATATCTATATACATGAAGGAAGGTTGTTTGTTTGTTTTGTTCCAATGGTTCATGAAACCAAGGTCTTAATGACATAAGGAAAGCTATTAAACTTGAAAATTCATATTCTTAGAAAAATAAAATTTACGAATAGTTGTAGAAGGGCACGAGTTGTCAACATGAAATGCATCTAATATGTTAATATTTAATATGAAATGTTTTTACAAAATTACAAATATGTCTTGACAACAAATGTAATTAACTCTCAATATTTATTAAGCATTTCATATATTAAAGATGTAAACTAAAAAGTAAGTATAACATTTGGTATATATGTGGTATTTTTGTAAGAAATGACATCTTTAAAAATTTTAAAGTATAACTCAACTTAGGATTTGAACTTAGAAAAATACACCCAATTTGCACATTGAGTGGAAGGGAAATTGGTAAAACCAATAAAAAGAATTGCACATAGTGCATACTAGATTACAATGATACATGTGTTAGTATTTCAATTTACAACAATGTTCCCATTTTCTAAAAACCATGGCAACATAGGTTGTATGTCCGAGGGTTGAAGATTGTTAACAATTTTCAAATTTTTTTGACTTGTCATTCTAAATAGCATTACATACACTAATCTTCATGCAAAAGATTAACGAATATGTATCATCACTTTGGATGATATCATTGCACCTTGGGACTTGTGCCCTATAATTGCATAACCTAACATTAAAGTAAATGATGCTTTGTAAAAATGTCCTTGAAAATCACATTTATTTTGAATTGATTTTTTCTAAATTATTTGCATGTATCCTGATGGATTGAGTGCAACAGAAATGTTACAAACATTATTTTCTAAATTAAACTCCAACTTTGTTTCGATTCTAGTGGTTCCATTTGTAACACTAATTTTTAAAACAATGTTTTCAATTAGCATAACCAATGCTCCCAATGCAACATGTTGCATGTGATTGAATCTTTTTATTGTTCACCCAAGATTGAATGTGTCCAACATTCCTTGCATTTGTCTCCAATTGAATAGCATAAATTTGGTCAATTGGAAATTTCTTGTGAAGAATCAAATCATTGTAATAATCAACATCCTTCATATGTGTGGAAAGTATTGTTGTTTTGTCATCAATGTAACAATTGTTCAAAACTTATGAATGTTTTTCTTCCATTGGTGCTTGACAATGGATTATGTTCAAAAAAGAACAATATTCTGGATCTTCAACATGTCTTATTAAAGTTTCCAAACTATGATATGTTGCAAAATTCCAATCAATCACATTATAAACATAATGCTTTTAGCAATATTTTTTTGTGTTCATAGATGGGAATGACATATTATAGAAGTTGTGCATGATTGCCCACCAAAATCACTAATTTAAAATGATATAGTTCGTTTGTAACATTCTCAATTTGATATAATCTAGTTTCAACATTTTGCAACAATGTACTTGTCATCATTGACATTTCATCAATAATGATGATGTCAGCTTCTTTGAGAATTTGAAATTCAACACTTAATTTTTATAATGGCCGAACATATCCTTTGCATTGTATATGAAATGTGTTATGGATGATTGAAGCTTTTGAACTAAGCCTCGATGTTGCACATTTTGTTGTTGCAATAAAGATAACCTTCTTTTTTAATAACATATAGTATTTGGTCAAATACCAAATGAAAAATGTCTTTCCACTACCAGGAGTTCCTAACATAAAACATGTTCACAAATAATGAATATGCATAGCTATAAGAATAATTGATTGTAAAATTTAGTAAATATGCATAATATTTTGTAAAATTTGTGTTTTATAATATAAATATAAAAATTAATTGCCATAATATATCTTTCATACATGCAATAAAAACATGCATAACTTCTAGATGGAAGTTATTTTAATATTTGAAATGAAATAAAATGAAATAAGTTATGTACCTAAAATGACATGCAAACCTTTTATTTGAGAACAAATGATGTTGAATATATGCATTTGTTCATGTGAAAAAAATTCATTTTCCAAATAATCACGAACATCATGTATTCAATAATTTGGATCAACTAAACCAATTTGTGATCCAACACATGTAACATCAATATTGATATTGATTGGTAAATTTTGTGAATTCTCAAAAAGATGTTTTTCCAAAAGCTTGTTGTATATGTGATTTTTCTTCTAATCATCATATAAGTTTCATTTCCAATATTCAAATATGAGGTCTTGCAAACAATTAAGAATCTTCACAATACCACGAATAAAATATTCATGATAATATCATCTTGCTAGATTTGTGGGAGATATCAATTCGCATTCTTTAAAAAAACAACATTGCTTAACAATATGTTGAAAAAAATGGTTCAACATGTTTGCCAAGATTGTAAGTTGGTGAACCGCACCAAAATGTTCACTATTATATAAGAAAATCTTAGTTTGTCTTTGCCCAAACATGTCTTCTTCTTCAATTATTGTTGTTGTGGAGAAATTTGTTTCCAATACTTTGTAAATGTGTATTGGGCCATGTTAGAAGGTCGCACACAATATATATTAATGGGATGAAATCCAAGTATCTTGGATTTAGTCACCATTTTTGTATGCAAGTTTGGCGGTTTTGAATCAACATACTTTACACCAACACTTTTTGATATGATTGGGATTTGTAAACATGAAAAGGCCACTTCAATTGGAAATACAAGTTTGGCTATCATTGTTGCTGAAATCAATTAAAGTTGCAAAGGGGTTACATCAACCAATCCCAAACTTCTTGCATTAACGTCATTTAATTTAATAGTGCCTTGTGATTCACATTTCATAGCTATATTTCAAAAGATAATATGACCAGTATGAAGATGTGATTCGTTGAATGTTCATATGTGCACCCCACATATCAATGTAGTATATTGATAAGGCATTACATTTCAATATTCATAACATGGACAATAGTATTGCCACCTTATTCATAAATAGTTCAAATAAGTTAACGTGCTCCCAAACTCCTTAAAGGATTCGAATGTGAGTCTAAAGTGAAAACAACAAAAGAGCAAAGAGTCGGAGCATTCTTTTTGGCTCGTAGCACTTTGGGGGTAGAAAGGCATATTGGAGCTCCGGGATGGGACTAGGAAGAATGACAAGTAACTTATTCACTCACACGGACAAGTTGGTTAGTGCATAGTTTAAGCACTTTTGGTGCTAGGATGAGCCATGAGCAAACTTGGACTCACAAGATTCACCACGGTCCGAACTTGGGGGAAACCACCACCTTCCCCCTTATAGTATACTTTGTGCCTCTCCACAAGGCTCACATCCAAATGGCATTTTGTTCCGGGACTCCCAAATGGGAGTCCCGAAATTCCCAAAGTTGGGACTCTCACAACTTTGGGGCCTCATAACTTTGTGTGCAGACCTCTAATTGTAATGAGGTCTGAAGCAGAGTTGTAGCCCTTGTCAAGATCTTTTCAATAGTATGTCACACACCATCTGCACACAAGGAAATTGAGTCGATTCCCAACTTTTAGTGGCCGGGAGTCAAATTGCCAATTTGATTCTTGGCCTTTCTTTTGGCCATAACTTGTGTTTTAGACTCCAAATGGGTCATGCGAGCCCATTTTAGACATTTATGTTTCAATAGCTTTTCAATGATATAAAAAAATCTTCAAACCAATGCGTTTTGACCCTTGCAATCACCTTTTAAATATTCAGAAGTCCATTGGGAATTTAACTCCCAAAATGGGAGTTCACGTGGGAGTGTGAGGGTTCATTCCCTCCCACTCTTTTGCATTCCCAAGAGCATGAGATGTGACTCCTGGGCTTCCCTCTTGGCCCGTAACCTTGCAAGCCCTTGCTTTGGTCACGAGCACAAGGCTAGGGTTGCGACACAAGTCAAAAACCATGTGAATATTTCAAACAATGATTACATTTTGAATACTTAAATATCTACTAAAATGTGAATATCATGTTAACAATGGAAAATTGTTTTAAATTTGATTATCATGGAATTGATATTAAAAATTCATATTAAAATTCACATTTTAAAAATGTTCAAAAGATTTTTGAACTTGAATAATCAAAAGTTCAAAATAAAAAGAATTTTGCAAAGATAAGATTAGGGTCTCTTTTAATAGTAAAGATTATTGATTGCACAAATATAAAGATGATAATAACCAATTACTAATGACATGCCCCCAAGTTCCTTGTTAAATTCAAAGAGAGTCTAACTATGTTAAAGAGTGGAAGTAGTTGGAACTTGGTGCTACTCCCAGCTTCCAGCACTAAAGGGGGTGAAAGGGACGTGTTGAAAGCTCCGGGATTAGACTAGGAAGAGGGACAACTATTTAGTTACTCGGTCCTGCATCAAAACCAACCATAAGTGGGTTAATTCACCTTTGGAAACACCCTTGGTGTTGGGACAAGCCACGGACTCACTTGACTCACCACGGCTCGGACTCGGGGGAAGCCACCACCTTCCCCCATATAGTATTCTCTGCGTTGCTCCGCCGCACCCGCATCCAAATGGCTTTTATTCCCGGGACTCCCAAGGAGGAGTCCCGAAATTGTCCCGGTTTGGACTCCCGGGACTTTGGGAGCTCATAACTCCCGGCTCAGACCTTAGATTGGGATGAGGTCTGAAGCAAACTTGTAGCTCTCCTCAATATCTTTCCAATGGTATGTTGCACTTCATCTGCACACACCGGGGTCGGGTCGATTCCCGACTTTTTGTGGTCCGGAATCAAATTGCCAATTTGACTCCCGACCCTTCTTTCGACCATAACTTGTGCTGCAGATGTCCAAATGGCTCATGCAAGGCCATTTTCGACATCTAAACTTCAAAGCCTTTCCAACGGTATAAAGAACACCTCAAGGCGAGGTGTTGTGACCTAAGCTTTGAAGTTACGGGAGTCCTAGAGGACTCCAAGTTCCCACTTTTGGGAGTGTGAGTCTCATCTTCACACTTGCCTCAAAGTGGGGTTGCGACAAATAAACTCAAAAGTCACACTTGATTTGAAATTTTTTGACCCACCTTTGCGTGATTAGATGTTGAGCCACATGTTGTTTGAAAATTATAGTAATGAGAAATTCATGTTTGTAAGTTCCAATGTGCTTATTTGTTTTGCATCGTGAACCACATTGATGCATTTGTTTTTGTTCTGCTAGCTTGAACAATGTTAAATCATGTTCTTTGTCTAGCAATATGAATTTTCCAAACTATTCATCAATAGTAGCAAGTACCATTGCAACTATTTCATTTGTGCTGCAATCAACATCAACATCATTTATCCATAATATGATGTGTGCATGTACAAAACCTAGGTGAAAGTACAATACGAATTTAAACAGTTTTGGATTATTGCCAACATAAATGGAATGTACCATAGAATGAACACATATTTAATAAAACTAAAAAACATAATTATTTCAATGAAAAATATGATTATATTATTCGACTTATGGTTGATTATTATTATAGTAAGGTTTTCCAACAAGTTATACAATATTAAATTTGTTACAAATTTGATGCAATATGTAAGTGTGTGTTTTGACAATAAGATTTGACAAGGTTTCAAGCTCTATGTTGTTGGATTTAAGTGTCTAATAAATGATTATATCAAAATGTACGTTTTTACTATTTTGTTTATGTTAAATTAATTATGCTTTCACTCACTTCAATGTTGCAACTCCAATTGTGTTACATGATGTTCGATAATGCCAAGAATGTTTTCACCACCAAGAACATAGGTTGACATGAAATCTTACAACCTTGCACAAAATAATAGCACACATTCAACTAGATAATCCTTCCAAGAAAATGTGTTATTGAAAAACAAGCAAGATTTTCAATGTCTTCAATTTCTTTCCATCTCAAATTTGATGTTTCATCAAAAGTCAAAGTGAGGAAAAAATGAAGCATTCCAAAGTTCTCCACCATCACCGATAACTTTTTAAATTGGGTATGGTGCCATTGTGGCGTTATTGGATAGAGGGTGGTAACTTGAACTTCATAATATTCTTGAGAACAACAATTTCTAACCATTGAAGATGTTGGCGTTTTAATCTTTATACATCCCTCTCTAGACATAAATGTTTTGTAGCATTCAATAGTTGAATTGCTTGTCGCACTTGTTACATCAAGAGTAAGTATGGTGGATATAATGTAAAAACAAAAAATAATGTAGACATTTTATGTTTCAAATAAGATAATAAACCACCAATTCCATCATATGGCCCACATCCATGTGGAAATAGGAATGGGAAAAATGTCTTTTCAAGTGACATGTTCAATGCTGGAATAGTGCACATGCCATCTTCTCGAACTAATAACCTTTTAGTCTTGAAAGCGTTGTCATTGTTACGCATAGTTAATTTTCAATTTCAAAGGCATCATCAAAATTGTGAAAAATTCCAAGACACATGTCAAAAAGTAGTGACAATTTTTGAATGAAAGGTTTCATATCCATACTTGAAAAAGGCCTTTCACCAATACTAGGTTTTGCAAGTATTTCTTCTATAATTGAAGAAGATAAAACACATAATCCATGTTTTGGTTTATTAATATTGGGGATGTATTTTTGTATAAAAGGATTTGAAAAAAAATTTTAGTGAAAAAGATCTTTGAGGGCAAATTAACAATTTTTGATGTACTAGTTGGTTAAAACTTGATATTTTAATAAAATAAAGGATTGTCAAGTAACCCAGATGGTTGTATTTGGCCATGCATGAATCCATAATCTTGTTGTTCAATTTTCATTGATATATCAATAAATGAAAGAGGTTGAAAATGCAACAGATTGTTAGCAAAGATTTGTTTCATATAATCCATGTTTTGAAATACAACATATTTGATTCGTTTTAGTTGTTCATAGAATCTAAAACATGCATTGCATACATACACATGCAAACCATCACTAGTGGTTGTGTATGTAGACATAATAATGTTTGAACAACCATACGGTGTTGCATTAACAACAATTCCAAATGTATTCAAAACAACACTAAAATGTGTTTCGTGAAGGTGTAATTTTGTGGATCCACAAAATCCACAACATCTCATATGCTTAATGAATGAAGATGTACATTAACTCCAATTTCAATGCAATGCTCCAATTTCAATACATGACCTATCAGAAGGTTTGAAAACCTTTTGTCGTTTAATTATATAGTTTTGTTGTTGACATCTTCGTTTCTCTTTTAATTTCATTTTTTATTTTTGAAAATGACTTGGATCACATTATATATGATCATACCACCAACTACACAATCCAAATAAATAACATGTTAAATTATAGTCCTAAAACTATTTAAAACAAATAATAATAAAATGCAAAAGTAAAAGTATTTTGTTCATGGGCATATTTATATTTTATGAATAATCATAATCCATAAGCATTAAAATATCCAAATCCATACAAGTGGTTTCTTAATGATATGTATAATTATAGGCTATACAATTACTTGGAATTTTTTTGAATCAATCCATATTAAATAGGATTAATCATTTTTAATTAAAAATTATTTACTAAAAAATTTCATTTAAGAATTTTTTATGAAATATTACATATAAAATTCATTATAAATCATTTGAGTTTTTTACTAGTATCAATTGCCACACATGTTTTAATTGCAATTATAATTACTATCCATAACACCTTTTTCCAAAAAACATTTATTTCATCAAAGCCAAAATATGTGTTTTGCATGTAATCATTCAATATGATTCCTTTCATTGCTTTTTGGTGTGATATATAATCCTTTGAAAATTATAGAATATGTTTTTTGAAATCATTTCCAAATTCTTTACTTCACATTTGAAATTATTTAAATTTTATTTAAAAAAACTCATTCACTTGTTTTATATTTTTATTGAAATATGCATATATCATGATTACTAAACCAATTAATTATCAATTCTATGTGAAATTATTTGAAAATTACACTCAAATATTCTATTTTATTATTGATGTTTATGTTTTGCTTGCATTTCAATTTCGTAAGATTATTTTGATTTTATAAAAAGAATCAATGTTGTAAGATTTTTAAAAACCTTATTTTCAAATGTCAATTGTAATTTTACTATTTTCAACCTTTATTTATTTTGGTATATTAAAATAAATTAGTTAGTATCAATTACCACATGACATTCTTTAATCTATTACAACTATAATGATTTTACATAACACATTTTGACAAATACATTCAAACTTCATCAAAGCCTAAATGTATATTTTGCATGTATTCATTCAATATAGTTATTTTCATGTTTTTGTGGTATGATATTTAATGCTTTGAAAATCATAGGTTTTTTTTGGTCATTAGTTACAAATTTTTTATTTCACATTTGAAAATGTTTAAAATTCATGTCCGTAGTAAAACAATCATTCCATTTTTTTATAGTGTTATTGAGATTATGCATATTTCAAGAATATTAAACCAACAACATTTAATTAGTTTTTTTTATATGCAAAATTAATTGAAAATTACATAACCTTTTATTGTGGTCATTAATTTTCATCATTTTTGAAAAAGATAAATTCAATTATCATCTATTATAAATTTCATGTGTAAGGTTTTAAAATATTCACATTGAGTGGAAAGGAGATTGGTGATATAGATCATATAACTTGCACATAGTGCATATTAAATTCAATGTTACATTCTAGAATTTTCAAACTTGCATATTTAATTTGGAGTGATATATATATATATATATATATAAACCCTATGATGTTTTATCAATTAGCCTTATATTGTGGTCATTAATTATCATGTTTTATAAACTTCATTTGCAAGGTCAAAAAATATTCAAATTAATTTTTAGTTTATTACATTTAAATTATATCATATCGATTTGTTTTCATACATTATTTTTGTAGTGCCATTTTTTAAACTTTGTTTTGGATTTGCAAAAGTGATTATTTATTTAAAATATCTTATGTAATAGGTGAGATGAATGTATCATTTATTATAACTAATAATACATGACCATTTACCACACTTGTACAAATTAAATTCTAAGGTATAAATCAAGGGAGGAATTGTTTTACTATTTGAAACATTTTGGGACATTTGAATCTTGGGAACATATTTGGATTTCATAAATACTAGGAGTACATAATATATTGGGAACTTAGTGTGAACACATAACATGGAAGAACTTCATGTGAACTTAGTGGAAAGATATTTAAAACAGCAAAATATAATTCTAATTGCACTTTTCATAAATGGAGACACAACATACTTCTATGTACTAATATTGTCATTTAACACCATGTATGGCATTTGGTAATATTTTTGATTGCCATGTATTGTTCTAATTAATATGCTTGCATTTTGATATTTCATAACATACAAATGCAAAAGACTTTGAATTGGATAACTATTTATTTAGTTATTAAATGTCAAGATGCACATATTTATACCCAATTATAGATTTGTAATTGATACTTTGATGTCATTTATATTAATGTTTTTGAATATTGAAGTCATAG
>Ga0116228_10001919_pt1 | contig 17636 bp, 17 predicted proteins | sample S1TSphfallax_2_FD_89694 | JGI IMG/M metagenome (GOLD analysis project Ga0116228, IMG submission 89694) | Host-associated microbial communities from peat moss isolated from Minnesota, USA - S1T2_Fc - Sphagnum fallax MG | ecosystem: Host-associated > Plants > Peat moss > Unclassified | place... | reverse complement strand
TGCGCTCGCGTGGACTGCACGTGCTCCTCGTGCTCGACAGTCTGGCCCGGCTGGCCGGAGCCGCGCGCGAACTGGCCGTGGCCGCGGGCGAACCCACCGGCCGGGGCGGCTTTCCGCCCTCGGTGATCGGCCGGCAAGCGCGCCTGCTCGAACGCGCCGGCGCAGCCGCGGGCGGCAGCATCACGCTGATCGCGACCGTGCTCGTGGAGGGCCCGCTCGACGGCGATCCGATCGCCGATGCGGCGCGCGCCGCGCTCGACGGGCACCTCGTCCTCGATCCCGGCCTCGCCGCCGCCGGTTGGTTTCCGGCGATCGCGCTCGGCGCGAGCGTCAGCCGGACCCTGGCCGACGTGGCATCGCCCGCGCACCTGCGCGCCGCGCGGCTCCTCCGCGGCGCGGTCGCCACGCTCGACGCCACGCGGGACGCACGCGCGCTCGGGCTCGATCCGGCCGCCGGCGACCCGGCCCTCGCGCGGGCGCTCGAGGCCGAACCGGCGATCACCGCCTTCCTCCGCCAGGAGCCGGCACCGTCGCCGGCCGAGGAGACGCTCATGCTCCTGACCCGAATCGCCGATAGACTCGACGATGGACATCTTCGCTGATATCACGGCGGCGCAAACGCGCATCGCCGAGATCACCGGAGCGCAAGCCCCGGCGGCGCCCGCGCCGGCGGTGCCGTTCAACGCCGTCCTCTCGCAGGCGCTGATGCCCGAGGCGCCGCCCGATCCGGCCGCCACCGAGGCGACCGACATGCCGGTTCCGCCCGAGCAGATCGACGCGCTCGTGCAACAAAACGCACAGATCTGGCAAGTCGATCCGGCGTTGATCAAGTCGGTGATCGCGAACGAGTCGTCGTTCAACACGAACGCGACCTCGCCGGTCGGTGCGCAGGGCCTCATGCAGTTGATGCCCGAGACCGCGGCGTCGCTCGGCGTGCGCAATCCCTACGATCCGGCGCAGAACGTCGCCGGCGGCACGCGCTATTTGCGCTCGTTGCTCGACCGGTTCAACGGCGACACGCGCCTCGCGGTGGCGGCGTACAACGCGGGCCCCGGCGCGGTCGAGAAGTACGGCGACGTTCCGCCGTACACCGAAACGCGCAATTACGTTCAAAACGTCCTCGGCTCGATCGACCGTTACCGCGCACCCTAACGGGCGACGCGCCGTCGTGGCGATCGCGTTCGGCGTGCTGCTCGGCGCGCTCGGCGACGTCGCGCGCGCGGCCGATGCGCCGCCCGACGTCGCGACGATTCTGGCGGCGTACGATCGCGCGACGAACGCTGCCGACGCGGCGACGATCGAGACCGAGGGAACGCTCAGCGGTCAAGGCTTGACCGGCGACTTTCACAGTTGGCGCCGCGGCGACGACGAGCGCGACGACGAACGGCTCGGGCCGCGCGTCGAGACGACGCTACGACGCGGGACGCGCATCTGGGTGCGCAACGCGAACGGCAACGTGCACGAGTTGCGCGGCGTCCTGTTGCGTCGCGCGCTCACGGCGGACTTCATCGACTCGGGCGCCTTTCTGCACGACCCTGCTCGCGTGCACTTCGCCGGTTTCGGCACGATCGCGGGCAAGCGGATGTGGCGCATCACGGTCGATGCCGCGGGCGGCGATCCGGAGACGCTGTGGATCGGCGTCGACGACGGCTTGCCCGCGCGCACCGAGTACGTCGACGGCGACGGAACGACGTTCGTCGACCTGAGCGATTGGCGCACGGTCGACGGACAGAAGATCGCGTTTCGTTCGGTGACGACCGACGGCGATCACGCCTTCGATCTCATCGAGCAGACCACGCAGGTGCGCATCGGTCAACCGATCGCCGATGAGCGTTTCGCGCCGCTGGCCGTGCGAACGTTTGCGGGCGAGGGCGTGCAGACGGTACCGCTGTTGCAGATCGGTTCGCACATCGGCTGCACCGTGTCGATCGGCGGCGAATCCTACGCGTTTCTGATCGACACCGGCGCGCAGAACGTGTTGATCGACACGCATGCCGCACGGCGCATGCATCTCGACGAAGAAGGGTCGCTCGAAGTGCGCGGCGCGATTCGCACCGGCGGCCTGCACGTCGCGCGCTTGCCGCACCTCGCGATCGCCGGTGCGTCGCTCGACGATCTCGTCGTCGCGACGATCGATCTGCAATCGGCGAACGGCGGCTCGGCGGTCGACGGCATCCTCGGGTTTCCGTTCTTCGCATCGGGGCTCGTGCAACTGGACTTCGCCGATGATGTGATGCGCTTCGGTCCGCCGGGTTCGTTCGTGCCGCCGGGGCGCCGGATCGACCTCGACGTCGATCGCGAGATTCCCGAAGCGACGGTGCGCCTCAACGATGCGCTCGACGTGCCGTTCATCATCGACTCGGGGAACAGTGGCGACGTGTTGCTCTACCGCCCGTTCGTCGATGCGCACCCGGGCGTCGTTGCGACCGGCGGCGCGCGCTCGGTGAACTACGGCGTCGGCGGAACCGACGCGACGTACCGCACGCACATCGCATCGCTGCGCGTCGGCGGCTTCTCGCTCGACCACCTCGCGGCCGACGTCGTGCTCGCGTCGAGCGGCGCGTTCGCCGACCGGGTCGACGGCGGCAATCTCGGCCTCGACGTGTTGCGCCGCTTCATCGTCACGTTCGACCTCGGCAACGCGGCGATGTACCTGAGCCAAACGGCAACATCGCCGTAGATTCGCGCTAACGGCGCGCGCGTACGCTCGGTGCGGAGGTTCGACATGACGACCGCATCCGGCGTCGCCGTGGTGGCGACGCAACTCGCGCAGACCGACCGGCGCGCGCTCTCGCAAGCCTGGTACTCGGCGCTGCACCTCGCGCAGACGGCGCCGACTGCACCGCACGACGGGCGCGCCGCGACCCCGACCGAACGGCCCGCCGTTCCGCCGCGCGAACGCTCCGCCGCACCGGCGCGCGCGACGCACGACGCGACGTTCTCGCCGCCGCGTGCCGTCCGTGCGCACGCGCTCGCTGCGCCGCTCGTCGACCGTCGCAGCGCGCCGTCCGTCGCAACGCGCCGGGTCGAACGCGCGCTCGCAACGATCGCGCGCGCCCCGTCGCCGCCGGCGTCGCATACGATCGCGATCGAGGGCGGACGCGTGACGCTGCTCGTGCGGACCGGCAACGGCGCGACGCGTATCGTCGCGCTGTGCCGCGAACCGTTACGCGCGACCGTCGAACGCGCCCTCGCCCGCGCGCGCTTCACGCTGGCCGCGCCATGATGCTCGGCTCCGCGACCCTCGACGCACTGCAACGCATCGCCGACCGCGCGAACGACGTGCTCGCCGCCTACCGGCCCGGCGCGTTTCCGCTGCGGCTCGATGTGGCGGCGCCGCATGCGCCGGTTCCCGTCGCCGATCCGCTGAGCGTCGCCGCGCCGCCCGGGGCGTGGTTCGTTACCGCCGATCCGGCCGGCACGCGCAGTTACACCCGCGCGGGTTCGTTCCACCTCGGCGACGACGGCACGCTGCGCACCGACGACGGCGCGGTCGTGCTCGGCACGGGCGCCGCGGGCACGGCGCTCGGGCCGCTGCGGATCGCCGACGCCGATCGCATTCTCGGCCGCGCGTCGGGGCTGCGCATCGCGGCCGACGGAACCCTCGCCTACGCGCGCGCCGCGATCGATCCGCAGACCGGGCGGCGCGGCGCGGAGATGGTCGTCGTCGGGCGCATCGCGCTCGCGCGCTTTCCCGCCGGCAGCGTGCCGCAGCGGCTCGACGCGACGCACGTGGCCGGCGTCGCGGGCGTCGTGCCCCACGTCGGCGCTCCGGCCGACGGCGCGTTTCCGCCGCTCGCGACGTTCGCACGCGACGGCGGCAACGTCGACCTCGACGCGAGTCTCGGCAAGCTCACCGAAGCGTACGTCGCCTTCTCCGCGATGCAAGCGGCGCACAAGGCACAAGGCGACGGCAACAAGGTCGTGATGGACTTGCTCAAATGATCGCCGCGCTCGCGTTCGCCGATGGGCCCGCGCGCGTGCGCCGCGCGCGTTTCGTGCCGCGCTCCGGGCTCACGCTCGACGCGGCCTGCGCGCTCGCCAACGGATTGCGCGATGCGCTCGGCAGCGCGATCGGCGATGCGTGCGCGGTGACGATCGGCGAGCCGGTCGCGCTCGACGCCGCCGCGTGGCGCGCCCTGGCCGCGAGCTCGCTCGCGTTCGCCTTCCCCGGCCGCGCCACCGATCTCGTCTTCGTGCTCGCGCACCGCGATGCGCGCGCGTTGATCGCCGCCGCCTTTCGCGAAGAGCCCGCACCGCACGACGCGTCGTGGAGCGCGCTCGAAGCGGGTGCGGTGGAGCGGATCATCGCACGGTGCGCGCCCGCGTGCGAGGCGATCTGCGGCGAACGCCGCGGACCCGTGCGCGCCGTCGATCCGGCGCGGCTCGCACCGTGCGTCGACGTGTTCGACGTGCGGATCACCGCACCGATCCGCCTGACGATCGGCGTCGGGTTGCTGCGCGCGCTACCCGATGTGCCGCCGGTCCGCACGCTCTCCGGCGTCGCGCTCAACCGCGTGTCGCTCGAGGCGCGCGTCGTGCTGGGACGTGGCGTGATCGACGCGTCACGGTTGCTCGACCTCCGCGTTGGCGACGTCGTGCGCCTACGCACCAAGGTCGCCGGGGAGGGTGAATTGAACGTCGCGGGCCAGAGGATAGCGGTCGGAACGTGCGGGGTCCGTATGGGCCGCGTCGCCTTCGATGTTCGGTCCATAACGCTGAGGGGAGACGCGCCGTGATCGCGCCGGATGGAAACAATCTCGACCTGCTCATGAACGTCCCGCTCACCGTCACGGCCGAGCTCGGGACGTGCAAGATGCTGGTGCGTGACATCCTCAAACTCGGGACGGGTTCGGTCGTCGAATTGGACCGCCTCGCGGGTGGTCCGGTGGACCTGTTGGTGAACGATCGTCTCGTCGCGCGCGGCGAGGTCGTTGCGATCGATGAGAACTTCGGCGTCCGCGTGACGGAGCTGATCGAGAAGCCCTAGGCGGAGGCGGCGAGCTCGTGCATACGGGTGCGATTGCGCCCGGCTCGTTTCGCCGCATACATCGACGTATCGGCCTCGTCCACCAGGCTCTCGAGGGAGAGGCCGGTGCGGCCGCGTGAGAGGGTCACGCCGAAACTCATCGTGATGTGAATCGCGATCTCGCGAACCACGAAGACGTGGCTTTCCACGGTTTCGCGCAGACGCTCGACGAGTGTGACGGCGCTCTCCGTGTCGGTGTCGGGCAAGAGCAAGACGAACTCCTCGCCGCCCATGCGGGCGACCGCATCGCCGCGCCGGACGGAGGCCTCGAGCAGTCGTGCGATCTCGCGCAGGATCACGTCGCCGGCGGTGTGACCGTACGTGTCGTTCAAGCGCTTGAAGTGATCGATGTCGGCGACGGCGAGTGCGAGGCTCAGCCCCGCGCGTTCGCTGCGCGGCAATTCGCGCTCGCTCACCTGCTGCAGTCCGCGGCGATTCAGGAGTTGCGTGAGCGGATCGAGGATGCTTTGTCGCTTGAGGTCGCTCAACAATCGTGCGTTGAGGAGCCAGATGAAGGCGAGCGGTGTCGCCGAGCTCGTGATGAGGTAGATCACATAGCTGAAGCTCTCGACCCGCGATGCGATGCCGGGCGGCACATGCTGCGCTGCGCAGACGAGGACGAAGCGTGCGGTTTCGGTCAGCGAATACACGATGAGGAAGCCGCTCATGGCGAGGCGCGGCAGCCGCGTTGCCACATCGTCGCTACGCCAGAGCAGCCAGGACGTGAGCGCCGTCTGTATGGCGAGCGCGACATCGAGGACCGCGAAATTACGCGCGGCGAAGGCGGGATCGGCGTAGCCCGTTCCGCTCCATGCGATGTAGAACGGCAGGCCGATCACGACGAGGACGAGCGCGACCCACCGCGTGCCGCGATACTGCCCCAGAAAATCGACCAGCGCCGCGTGCAGAAAGCCGTAGCGGATCAGCGGAATCTCGAGGCCCGCAACATTGCTCAGCCATGCCGGTTCGTGCGCGCGCGCCACGTTGAGGACGAGCCCGAGCGAGCCGAGGAGATAGTTGCCGAACAACCACCACAGGCTACTGTCCTTCCGACTGAGGAACAGCATCCCACCGACGATCAGCGTGAACGCGACGAACTGGATTCCTTGCGTCAGCTGGACAGCGTCCAGAAACATGCGGTCAATCCGTTTGGCAGTGGCGGCGTTGTCGCCACGTTCTTGGCCTCGCCGAACTTCGCCCTGCACCCGGTGGTCACTTTGCCGATCCCTTACATGGTGATCGAGCGACCGTAATACTCCGGTCACGCATCACGCGTAGCGTGTGGCGCATGGACGGACTGCTCTCGCTCGCCGGTCGCGCGCACGCGACCCTGCCACTCGACGTGCTCGCGGCATTGACGTTGCTCTCGCTCGCACCGTTCGTGCTGGTGCTCTCGACGTCGTTCGTGCGCATCGTCGTCGTGCTCTCGCTCGTTCGCTCGGCGATCGGCGCGTCGTCGTTACCGCCCAATACCGTACTTACCGGCCTCGCGCTCGTACTCACGCTCGTCATCATGACGCCGACGTTCGAGCAGATCGATCGCGGCGCGCTCGAACCATACGCCGCCGGCACGATGACGCAGCATCAGTTTCTCGATCGAGCGGTCGCGCCGCTGCGCGCGTTCATGTTGCGCCAGACGAAGCGCCGCGATCTGACCGTCTTCGCCCGCGTCGCCCGCGAGCCGGCGGATGAAGACGCGGCGGCGGCGCCGTTGACCGTCCTCATCCCCGCCTTCGTGGTCGGCGAGCTGCGCAGCGCGTTCGCGATCGGCGTCAGCCTGTATCTGCCGTTCGTGGCGATCGACCTCGCCGTCGCCGCCGTGCTGATGGGACTCGGCATGTTCATGCTGAGCCCGCCGGTCGTCTCGCTACCCTGCAAACTGCTGTTGTTCGTGATGGTCGACGGCTGGGCGCTGGTCTGCAACGGGGTCGTGGCTTCGTTCAGATAGAAGCGGCCAGGATGCGGATCTCGGAGCGGCTGCGCTCGCGCGCCCCGTTCTTCTCGTTCGAATTCTTCCCGCCGAAGAGCGACGCAGGCGTTGCGTCGCTGATGGATGCCCTCGGCACGCTGCGCGCGCTCGACCCGGCCTATGTGTCGGTGACGTACGGGGCCGGCGGCTCGACCCGCGATCGCACGATCGAGGTTGCCAAACGCATCAAGCACGAGCTCGGACTCGACGTGCTCGCGCACGTCACGTGCTCGGGCAGCACCGCCGACGAGCTGCGCGCGGTGTTGCGCGACCTCGAGGCGGCCGGCATCGAGAACGTGCTCGCGCTGCGTGGCGATCCGCCGCGCGGTAGCGCCGAGTTCGCGGCGGTCGACGGCGGCTTCCGCTATGCGAGCGATCTCGTCGCGATGCTCGAGCGCGAGTTCGACTTCTGCATCGCCGGCGCGTGCTATCCCGAGAAGCATCCCGAAGCTGCGAGTCTTCACGCCGATCTCGACGCGATCGAGCGCAAGGTCAACGCCGGCGCGCGCCTGCTCGTCACGCAGCTGTTCTTCGACAACGCGCGGTATTTCGAATTCGTCGCGCGGATCCGCGCGCGCGGCATCACCGTGCCGGTGATCCCGGGCATCATGCCGATCACGAATTACGATCAGATCGAACGCTTCACCGCGATGTGCGGCGCGTCGATCCCGCGCGGGTTGCGCACGGAGCTCGACGCGCGGCGCAACGAACCGGAGGCGGTCGCCGAACTCGGCGTCGCGTACGCGACGCTGCAGAGCGCCGAACTGCTGGAGAAGGGCGCGCCGGGCGTCCATTTCTACACGCTCAACAAGTCGCCGGCGACGCGCGCGGTCGTCTCCGCGCTCATCGCGTCGGGCGTGGGAAGCGTGCCGGCCGTCAGTCGTTGAGCCTCGCTCGCTGGGCACTCGCGGCCGCCGTGCTCGTGGCCTCCTCGGGAGCGCTGTGCTCGCCGGCCGCCGCGCAATCCGACGCCGGTCCGGCGGATGGCACCTGTACCGTTCGCGTTGCCGCCGTCGAAGAGCTCGGCGCGGACGGACGCTTGCAAGCGGTCGTGCTCGAGCCGACGGTCACGGGTGCGGGCACGATCTCGGGCACGGTCGCGCTCTTCACGACCGCGAATCGCCGCTTCGACCTGCGTTTCGAGAACGCGTCGATCAGCTCGGATGCACCGCTCGTGCTCGCGTACCGCTTCCCGGAGCCGGTGACGATCAGCGGCGCGTACCTCGCGACCCTCGATACGCCGCAACCGGGTCCGTGCGGAATCATCGGCCCCTGGACGCGCGATACGGAGACCGATCCGCGCGCTGCCCATGCCATCGCGCTCGCGACGCCCGGCGCGCCGGCGAACGCCCTTCCCGTCGCGGACATCGGTCGCGACGACCCCATGCCCTGCCGTCGGCCGCGAGCTCCGGCGCGCGTGCTGCAGCTCGCGTCGCCGCAACTCTCGTTCTGGACCGATCCGGGCAGTCTGCCGCAAGGCACGATCTCGGTGCGCGTGCTGGTCGGGCCCGACGGTCACGCGCTCGACGCGCAGATGGATCACGTCGACGGCAACATCAACGAGACCGCGATCGGAACGGCAATGAAGTCCGACGCGCTCGTCGCTGCGATGCATTCGAGGTATGCGCCCGAGACGTTCCGCTGCCGTCCGATCTACGGCATCGCCTATTACGTGCTGAAGCTGCAGCCGAAGCAATGATTTGCGCCATGGGACGGCCATGTTGATGTAACATCACGCCCTCACGATGGGGGCGTGGATGCGTTCGAGAGTCTGCTGCGCGAGGCGCTGCTCGTCACCGCGATCCTGACGTTGCCCGTGCTGGTGCTCGCGACGGCGATCGGTGCGGTGGTCGCGGTGGTGCAGGCGGCGACGCAGGTGCAGGAACAGACGCTCACGCTCTTGCCGAAGATCGTCGCGGTCGGGTTTGCGGTCGCGCTGTTCGGCAAATACGGGCTCACGCTCTGTGCGCAGTTGCTGCTCGACGCGGTCGCGCGCATCCCGGCGATCGTGCGCGGTTGACGTCCGTCGTGCTGCTCGTGTTCGCGCGCAGCGCGGGGATGGTGTTTCGCGCGCCGGGCTTCTCGCATCCGAACGTTCCGGCACCGGTTCGCGCGGGACTCGCGCTCGCGCTCGCCTTCGCGATCGCGCCGCACGTGCGCGCGGCACGCACGCTCGACGGGGCGGCCTTCGCGCTCGCGATCGCGGGCGAGACGCTGCTCGGCGCCGCGATCGGCACGGGCGCATCGCTGCTCTACGACGGTGCCTACTACGCGGGCCGCTTCATCGACGATTATGTCGGCGTGCGCGCGAGCGTGCCGAACGCGAACGTCACCTCGGCGCAAGCCTTCGGACGGCTCTGGTCGTCGGTCTTCCTGGCCGGATTCTTTCTGCTCGACGGGTACGTGCCGGTCGTCGGCGCGTTTGCGGCGAGCTTCGACCGCATCGCCCCGGGGGCGCTCGTGGCGACCGATGCGTGGATGCACGTCGCGCTCGCGTTGCCGGCGACGATCGTGCGCGCGGCGCTCGCGATCGCGGCGCCGGCGATCGCGGCGGTGCTCACGGTGCAAGTCGCCCTCGCCGCCGTGGCGCGCGTGGTGCCGCGCTTCGCGTCGTTCTCGCTCGCGTTTCCGGTCGTGTTCGCGGCGGCGCTCGTGGTGACGATCGCCGGCATTCCGCTGCTCGCACCGTTCGCTGCGCACCCGTGGCTCGTGTTGCCCTGGACGGATCCGTGAGCGAGAGCGGCGAGAAGCGATTCGATGCCACGCCGTCGCGGCGCGACCGCGCGCGTCGCGACGGGAATAGCGCGCGCTCCTCGGAGCTCTCCGGCGTTGCGTCATTCGCCGCCGGGCTCGGTGCGCTCGCTGCGGTGCTGCCGCTGCTCGCCGATGCCGCGGCGCGCGCGGTTCGCACGAGCGCGCATGCGCCGGCCCTGCCCGACCTGCGCGATGCGGTCGTCGTGGTCGCGGCGGGTTGCGCGCCGGCCATCGCCGCGGCGGTCGCCGGCGTCGGTGTCACGTTTGCGCAGACGGGTGGCCTGCGGCCCGCGCCGCTGCGCGTCGCTTTCGCGAAGCTCGCGCCGCATGCGGGACTCAAGCGCATGCTCGGCGGCGAAGCGGCGGTCGGTGCGGCGCGCGGATCGCTCGCGCTCGCGGTCGCGCTGGCCGTGAGCGCGCCGCTGGCCGCGCACGTGGCCGGGGTCGCGCTGCGCGCTGCATCGCCGCTCGATGCGGCGCTCGCCGCCCGCGACGCCGCGTTCGGCGCGGCCGTCGCGTCGTGCGCGGTCGGCGCGCTCTTCGCCGGCGCGGACTACGCGCTCGTGCTGCGCCGCTGGCAACGCTCGCTGCGCATGACGTTCGATGAGTTCAAGCGCGACATGAAGGAACAGGACGGCGATCCGCAGTCGCGCTCGCGTCGCCGGCAGATGCATCGCACGCTCGCGCGCGGTTCGATCCGCCGCACGCGCGAGGCGTCGTTCGTCGTCGTCAACCCGACGCACGTCGCGGTGGGCGTGCGCTATGCGCCGCCGGCCGTGCCCGTGCCGGAGATCGTCGTGCGCGCACGCGACGACGCGGCGCTCGCGGTGCGCGCGATCGCCGAGCGCGAGGCGATCCCGATCGTCGAGAACGTTGCGCTCGCGCGCTGGCTCTTTCGGGTCGGTGAACCCGGGCGGCCGATCCCCACCGAGACGTTCGTGGCGGTCGCCGAAGTGATCGCGGTGCTCGTGCGCGCCGGCGTGCTCGACGCGTGAAGCTCAACGGCGCCTTCGCCGCGGCGGTGCTCTCGATCGTCGGCATCCTGATCGTCCCGCTCCCGCCGCCGATCCTCGACGTGTTGCTCGCGTTGAACATCTTCGGCTCGGCGCTCGTGCTGCTGATCAGTTTGCGCGTCGAGGAGCCGCTCGAGTTCAGCGCGTTCCCGCCGGCATTGTTGCTGGCGACGCTCTTCCGGCTCTCGCTCGACGTCAGCGCCACGCGCTTGATCCTCACGCAGGGGCATCTCGCCGACGGCGTCGGCAGCATCGTCCCCGCCTTCGGGCAGTTCGTCGTGCGCGGCAACCTCGTGGTCGGACTGATCGTGTTCGCGATCCTGATCACGATCCAATTCATCGTGATCGCGACGGGTGCGCAACGCGTGGCGGAGGTGTCGGCGCGCTTCACGCTCGACGCGATGCCCGGCAAGCAGATGGCGATCGATGCCGACGTGCACGCGGGCGTGCTCGACGCGGAGGGCGCACGCCGCAAACGCGCACGCGTTCAGCGCGAGGCCGACTTCTACGCGGCGATGGACGGCGCGGGGAAATTCGTGAAGGGCGATGCGATCGCGGCGCTGATCATCGTCGCGCTGAACCTCATCGGCGGCGTGGTCGTCGGGATGGCGTATCACGCCATGAGCCCGCTCGACGCGCTGCAGACGTTCGCGATCCTCTCGATCGGCAACGCGCTCGTCACGACGCTGCCCGCGTTTCTCATCTCGACCTCGATGGGGCTGATGGTCACGCGCGTCGCCGGCGAAGGTGCGCTCGGCGTCGACCTCGCGCAGCAACTGGTCGCGCGACCCGACGCGTTGCGCATCGCCGGCGCGTTGATGGCCGTGCTCGCCTTCGTGCCGGCGTTGCCGGCGCCGGTGTTCGGCGGGCTCGCGCTTGCGGCGTTCGGCGGCGCGGCGGCGGCCGGCAAGCGCCGCGCCGCGGCGGAAGCCGCGCAACGCGCCGCGCTCGAGCGCCGGCGCAAGGACGCGATCCGCCGGCCCGAAGCCGCCTTCGCGCTCGTCGGCGTCGATGCGCTCGCGATCGACATCGGCACCGAGCTGTTCGATCTGCTCGCCGCACCGAACGCCGACGTGCTGCTCGATCGCATCGGCGACGTGCGGCGTGCCCTGGCGGGCGAGACGGGCATCGTCATCCCCGGCGTGCGCTTGCGCGACGATGCGATGCGCTCGGCGACGTACGCGATTCGCGTGCGCGATCGCATCGCGGCGGAGGGCACCGTGCGGCTCGATCGTCTGCTCGCCGTCGCCACCGAAGCGACGCTCGAGCAGGTCGGCGGCGAGCCGGTGATCGAGCCCGTCTACGGTCTCGCCGCGCGTTCGATCGCATACGACCAACGCGACCGCGCGCAGGCGCTCGGAGCGCTCACGTTCGACGCGATCTCGATCATCGGATCGCACCTCTCGGAGACCGTGCGCGCAAACGCCGCGGAGTTGTTCGGCCGTCAGGAGCTGCAGACGCTGGTCGAACACCTGCGCGCCACCGTGCCCTCGATCGTGAAGGACGTGGGCAGCGACGTGCTCCCGATCGTCACCGCGCATCGCGCGTTCGCGCTGCTGTTGCGCGAGCGTGCGTGGCCGCGCGATCCGGTGGCGGTGTTCGAAGCGATGCTCGACGCGGCGCCCCACGCGCGCGAACCGCGCGACATCGCGGAAGCGGCGCGCCGCGTCATCGTGCCGCAGCACTTTCGTCGCGAGAACGTCACGCGCATCCGTCCGTTGATGCTCGCCCCGGATCTCGACGCGGAACTCGCGCGCATGTGGAGCAGCGAGGGCCTCGCCCCTGACCCCGCGACGGCGTTGCACCTGCGCGCGGCGGTCGACGCGTTCGTCGCCGACCCCGCGTTCGCGCCGCACTGCATCGTGACGACGTCGGCGCTTCGTCCGCTGCTGGCGGACTTCTTCGAGCGCGTCGGCCCACGGGTTACGGTCTATGCGTTCGCCGAACTCCCGCCGCTCGTCGCGGTCGAGCCCGCCGCCGTGATCGGGCCGCCGGAGCGGCTCGGCTACGCCTCGACGGCCACCGCGCAGGCGGCGCAGCGGCCGCTGATCACGAGCGCGCAATCGACGTCGACGTAACCGTGTTCGCCGGCGACGGCGTGCGCCAAGGGGAGCGCGTCGCCGAGGCTCACGTTGACGACGGTACCGCACTGCGTGCAGACGAGATGGTGGTGCTTGTCGAGCGCGGCTTCGTATTTCGCGGCGCCCCCGGCGAACGTGAACACCTGCACGAGGCCGATGCTGCGCAAGATGTCGAGGGTGCGGTAGATCGTGCCGAGGCTCACGCCCGGCAATTCGAGGCGCACGCGTTCGAGGATCGCCTCGGCGCTGAGATGCTGCCCGTCTTCGAGCGCACGCAAAATGGCGGCCCGCTGCTTCGTCAAACGATAGCGCGATTGCAGGAGTCCTGCATCTACGCCCTTGGTGTCGTGCACGAGCCCTCCCCCGTGAGAGCGTGCAAGGCGTTTGACGCTCTTTCCCGGACCTGCTACGATTCCGGGGTTCTCCCCTTCCCTGAAACAACGGTATGTGGAATAAGCTCAAGAGGCCCGTCCAAGGGGTCCTCCTCTTGGCCATCGTGGGGCTGTGCATCTGGGCGATCGTCCCGATCCAGCAGAAGATCCACCTCGGCCTCGATTTGCAGGGTGGCGCTCGCGTGTTGCTCGAGTTGCAGCCGACCAAAGAAGTTCCGACGATCACGCCCGACATCCAGAACCAGGTCGAGACGGTCGTGCAGAATCGCGTGAACGGTCTCGGCGTGTCCGAACCCGTGATCTCGAAGGTCGGTGGAAACCGTCTGCTGGTCGAACTGCCGGCCGTCAAAAATGCCGATGAGGCCGAGCGGCTTCTCAAAGAGACGGCCGTGCTCGAGTTCAAGATCGTTCCGCCCCAAGTCAGTGCGAAGGCGAACGCCGACAAGAAGTACGCGAACGATCCGAACGGCGCGTACAAAGATTCCGGCGCGGTCGTGTACACCGGCGCCGAACTGAAATCGGCGCAGCCGGGGTACGGACCCGCCGGCCAGCCGCAGGTCAACTTCCAGACGAAAGATGCTGCGAAGTTCGGTCAGTTGACCAAAGACAACCTCGGCAAGTTGCTCGGCATCTTCCTCGACAAGAAGTTCGTCTCCGACGCGACCATCCAGGGCATCATCACCGACAGCGGCGAGATCTCGGGCACGTTCAGCGACGACGACGTTTCGCTGCTTGCGAACGAGTTGAACGCCGGCGCGCTGCCGGTGCCGACGACGATCATCGAAAAGGACGACGTCGGTCCGATCCTCGGTCACGACGACCTCGTCAAATCGCTGTACGCGTCGATCGTCGGTCTCGGGCTCGTGCTCATCTTCATGGCGGTCGTCTACCGCCTGCCGGGCCTGCTCGCCGACGTCGCGCTCGTGGTCTACGTGCTCGCGCTCTTGGCGCTGCTCTCCGCGGCGCACGCCGTGCTGACGTTGCCCGGCATCGCCGGCTTCGTGCTCTCGATCGGCATGGCGGTCGACGCCAACGTCCTGATCTTCGAGCGTCTCAAAGAAGAACTGTGGGCGGGCAAGTCGCTGCGCGCCGCGGTGAAGATCGGCTTCCGCCGCGCCTTCACCTCGGTGTTCGACAGCCACGTCACCACGATCGTCGGCGCCGGCGTGCTCTTCATCCTCGGCACCGGCACGGTGAAGGGCTTCGCGTACACGCTGTTCTGGGGCACCGCGTTTTCGCTGTTCACTGCCGTCTTCATCACGCGCTTCCTCGTCGACGTGATCGTCGAGCGCGACCTCGTGACCGATCAGAAGGCGTACGGAGCCTGAGATGTTCTTTCGCAGACTGAATTGGAACATCGTCGGCTGGCTGAAGATCGTCTCGATCATCAGCTACACGATCATCGGCCTCGGCATCGCCTCGATGATCTATCACTGGACGACGACGGGCACGCCGCTGCGTCTCGGTCTCTCGTTCACCGGCGGCACCGACGTGACGGTGAAGTTCACGCGGCCGGTCGATCGTGACGCGATCGCCAAGGCGCTCGGCACGATCGGCGTCGGCGACGCGCAGGTGAACTCGCTCTCGAAGCCCGGCGAACCGGTCGGCGAGCGCTACACGATCGAGACCCAAAAAGATTTCGCCGACGGCTCGGGGCCGCTTTGGCAGGCACTCGGAACGCTCGCTCCGGTCGATCGCCCCGCCTCGGAGATCTCCGCCGTCGGTCCGTCGCTCGCCTCGGAGTATCTGCTCAACGCGCTCAAGGCGCTGGTGATCGCGATCGCGATCCAGTTCCTCTACATCGCGTTCCGTTTCGGCTGGAATTATATCTACGCGCTCGTCACGATCATTGCGCTCGTGCGCGACTCGTTGATGATGATCGGGATCTATTCGATCGCCGACAAGCGCGTCGACGACGCGTTTCTCGCCGCGGTGCTGACCGTCATCGGATACTCCGTCATGGACACGATCGTCATCCTCGATCGCATTCGCGAGAATGCGAACCTGATGCAGGGCGAGTCGTTCGACACGATCGTCAACACCTCGATCCTGCAGACGATGACGCGCTCGGTCAACACGCTCGCGACCGTCGTGATCACGCTGGTCGCGCTGCTCGCGTTCGGCGGCGCCTCGCTGCAGAACTTCGCCTTCGCACTGCTGGTCGGCATCTGCTCGGGCGGCTATCACTCGATCTTCTATTCGGCACCGCTGGTCGCGTCGTTCCAGAAGCGTCTCGGCGCACGCGCGTCGCTGCTGCGTCGCACGTCGGCCGAGGCGCAGCCGCGCACGGTCGCGGAGGCGCGGGCACAAGCGCGCACCGACCTCGATCGGGCGGAGATCCTCGCACAGCGCAAGGCGCGCAAGGAGCGCGAGCGCCAGTCCTCCCGTCGCACCCCGTCGGCGCCGCCGAAGTACAAGCGCCGTCGCATCGAGACCTCCAACGGCGTGGGCGTGATCGAGGCCGAGACCGAGGCGGAAGCGGCCGAACGTGAAGCCGAGGAAGCCGGTGCGATCGAACGCGAAGCGATCGATCCGCTCGACGCGCAGAACCTCGGCCTGCACGATGCCGCCTACGACCTGGGCCACGAAGAGATTCGCTTGAATCTCGGCGACGAGGACGAAGAAGCGGCGCCCGCCGAGCATCCCATCGCGCACGACGGCGATCCGCCGCGTGAAGCCCCGCACACGAACTGACGCACTGCCGCCTCCGACGCCCTCGGAGGCGGCGTTCGAACGCCTGCGCGCGACCTTCGGCGCCGCGCCGGCGAACGCGCCCGTCGCACCGGGTGCCGATGCTGCGGCGAGCGCATTCCTCGGCGACCTCTACGCGCGCAGCCGGGAGTTTCTCGATCGCGATCCCTATGCGACGATCGGCGACTCCTACGGCTTCAACACGAAGATCGTCGGCGTGACGTTCGAGGGCCGTCAGGATCTCGTCGCCGGCCTCGAACCGGGTGCCGAACTCGCGCTCGTGCGCGATGCCGAGAACGTGTACGATCCGAACGCGGTCGGGGTCTTCCTCGGCGCGCTGCAGATCGGCTTCATCAAGAAACCGATCGCGGCGCGCATCGCGCCGAACATCGATGCGGGCGAGCGCTATCGCGCCGAGGTGCGCCAGGTGACGGGTGGCGGCACGCGCAGTGTCGGCGTGAACGTGTGGGTGTCACGCGAGCGCGCGGCCGTCCCACGGGTGGGCGCGGAGCGCGGACGCGCGGCCGACGTGCTGTCCGCGCTGATCGGCGAGCGCACGTTACGCGATGCGCAGCGTGCGGTCTTGGAACGCGTCGATGCGGGGCGCAACACGCTCGCCGTGCTCGGAACGGGTCGCGGCAAGTCGCTCTGCTTCCAGTATCCGGCGGCGGTGCGCGCGCTCGAACGCGACGAGAAGACCATCGTGCTCTACCCGCTGCGCGCGCTCGCCAACGATCAGTATGATGCGCTGATGCGCCGGCTCGAGCCGCTCGGCTTGCGCATCTTTCGCGCCAACGGCGCGATCGACGCGGGCGAACGCGCGGCGTTGATGGACGCGCTCGAGAGCGGCGCGTGGGACATCGTCTGCGCGACGCCGGAGTTCGTGCAGTTCCATGCCGAGCGCTTCACGCACGAACGCAGCCGTCCGGCGCTGCTGGTGGTCGACGAAGCGCATCATCTGATCGACAGCACGCATCGGCCGGCCTACGGACGGCTGCCTGGCGTGATCGCGTCGCTCGGCAACCCGCAGGTGCTCGCGCTCACCGCGACCGCCGACGATGCGGTCTTCGCCGGAATCCGGCGCGAGCTGAAGATCGATGCGTGGGTGATCGATCCGACCGTGCGTGAGAACCTGCACGTGGTCGACGCCCGCGGTGCGACGAACAAACTCGCCTACATCGCCGATCACATCGACGCCGACGGCAAGGCCATCGTATATTGCAATTCGCGCGCCGAGGCGACGAAGAACGCCGAGAAATTGCGCGCAAAATTCGGCGACGTCGTCGCGTTCTACCACGCCGGCGTGGGCACGGCGGAGCGCGCGCAGGTCGAGGACTTCTTTCGCTCGGGTGCGATTCGCATCGTGGTCGCGACGTCGGCGTTCGGTGAGGGCATCGATCTGCCCGACGTGCGCGACGTGTTTCTCTACCATCTGAACTTCGATCTGACCGAGTTCAACCAGCAATCGGGCCGCAGCGGACGCGACGGCAACGACGCGCGCATCCACCTGCTCTTCGGCGAGCGCGACCGCAACATCAACGAATTCATCCTCGAGCGCGAAGCGCCGCCGCTGCACACGTTGCGCGCGATCTATCGCGGCTTGCGCTCGATCGCGCGCGACGGTCGCATCCACCAAACCTACGCCGACATCGCGACGATGATCGATCTCGGCGACAAGGTCTCGGATCGTTCGATCGGCTCGGCGAT
>Ga0116228_10001916_pt1 | contig 17646 bp, 18 predicted proteins | sample S1TSphfallax_2_FD_89694 | JGI IMG/M metagenome (GOLD analysis project Ga0116228, IMG submission 89694) | Host-associated microbial communities from peat moss isolated from Minnesota, USA - S1T2_Fc - Sphagnum fallax MG | ecosystem: Host-associated > Plants > Peat moss > Unclassified | place... | reverse complement strand
TTTTGAAGGGAACTTTTTGTTGTAGTACCTTGAATCCATGTTGTAAACAATTGCCAAAATGAATACTAGAAACTTCAAAGGGGTGTCTTTAGGTTGGGCAAAAAGAGAAGTACAAAGTGAAAAATGGGGGGGGGGGGGATTTGAAGAAATGCAATATGTAGTAAGTTCTTGCATAAGAATATATCTTTTTGAGTGGTTTTAAATGAATTTGGTATCTATTACTCAAAGTCACATTCAAAATATTTAAATCCAAAGGTCTACAAGATTTAGGTTTTCAGACGAAAGATTTGATGTAGCGCTGCATTGTTGCATTCAATGTGAAAATGGTTAGCAACTCATATGGACTGAATGACCCTTGAGAGTTCTAACCTCAAAGCCATACCTCAATAGATTTTGGATGTTTAATGGTATGAATTAGTGTTTGGCAGCCAGTAATAGTACATGGTCATTGAGGAAATGTGTGATGAAGATTCATACAATTGTAACAAATTTGCAAATTTGCATGCATAAAAGTTGGTTCTGTCAGAATAAGTAGACATCAATAGAATCTCTCTTTAATAGTGGCATCACAAATCAAGTAATGGATTTGGTTGTAAGTTTCCATAGAGTCTGACTCTGTTTAAATTTTTTCATATGCAATTAGGCTTGTTCTTTTAATCTTCCCTTTTCTTTTTGTTACAATGGGACATTCTTGGAATTTAGGTTTAAACTTGGTCAACTTTCATCTTGGGCCTACACTCACATTGCAACCTTGTTTTCTAAATGCCCTATTCATAGGGTTCTACATTACACTTTAGGTTATGAAATAATTCCACGGAGGCACCTTTTGTGTGGCTCAAAAACCCCATTCTTAAATTGTCAAAATTAATCAACTTTTTTTTGTTTTAAAAGCAAATCCATCCACACCTTGTATGAAGGCCTATATTTGTGTTTATCAATCTAAAATAAAATGCAAATTATTTTGCAACCTTTACCTATAAACATGAAATTTTACACATGGTACAATGAGGATCCATTAAATGCCATCACATAATCAATCGTTGTTATCAACCAATCAAAACCAATTATATTTATATACTGACTCTTTTGTAGAACATTGCATCTCTTTTTATGTACAAGTCCAAATTCAAGTTTTAAGCCATTTAAAGCTTGAATTTTATCCACGTTAATGTTTCTAGGCCATTATTTTGTTGTCTATAGACTTGTTCCTTTGTTATTTCAAAGTATCTTTGTATCCAACTCTTTGGGTGAAGAAATAATATGTTCCTCCTACTATTACCATATTTGGTAAATAAAAGGTCACAGAAAATCAGGATTTTTCCCCTAGTTCCCAATGTGTTCTCCAACATGTTTTCCATAGCACCTTACTTTTATCCCATATGTTTTGGCAAATGTTGTCCTCCTTTCACCTATATAATTGGACCAAATGGAAGGAACCCTATACTTCAAAATAGAACCTTCTATTTTGGGGAGCCTCCATAATTATTTTTTGTTTTTTTGAATGATGGGCCAATCAAATTGGCTTCGTTGCAAACCCAAAAAAAAAAAAAACTAAGAGGCACCTCATCTAATTAATAGGAAAGGTTAATAGGTAAACAAAGTCTCCAACCTCTAATGGCTCCCAACAAGCTCTATATGGGTTGCACATTGTGTGAAGTGGCATTGTTTTATTACATGGTTTGATTGATTTGACCACAATTCTAATTTGATAACAAACAACTCTTTACACAAATTGTTGAAAACTTTGTTGATTGGAGGTATCTTCGTTATGTGCCAAAGGTTTTGTGGGTTCCAAATTGGTATGGGATAGGGATAACTAAACTTTTTTTTTGTACTTGGCAAAACAAGCAAAGCAATTCCAAAACCACAAAATTACACATGCTTCAAAAAGGAAAGGATGCAAAAAGACAAGCCCATACAAAACTAGTTGCTAGCATGTTGCAAGAAAACCTTTTGCATTTATTCTTTTCTCTTCCCCCATCTTGTCATCAAGTTTTCAAAATAGAACACTTTTGATGAAAACCTACCGATCGTCAATAAAACAAAGCACTTGAAAAGTGGAAAAAAAAAGTTACTAGATGGAAGGACCCAAGTCTTGGCAAAAAGATGAAACAACCAAGGGGGACAAACTGCAAAAGTAACATGAACAACTCAAGTATTTAAACCGATTTAATTGCAAGGAACATACCAAATAGGAAGAAGGAAAGAACACCTAAAAGAACACTTAACCTATAATAACACTCGCCTGCAATAAGAGCACATGTATAAAGTGCCAAAATGAACCAGCCTGCATGACTCCACTAGTTGACCGTGTTGTCTATAGGATGGGCTACCTTTTCTCATCTCGCTCCTAACCCTCAATTAGCCAACATAATACAACAATCAACATTTTTTGGTTGCTGACCTTTGGTTTTTATTTCTCTTGGCTCTTTTTTTCAACCCTAACCTCCACATTACCTTCCCATTTAGCTACCCTACAAACCTAGCTATCTTGTTCACTTACATTTTGTCCCTATCTACCAACTACAACCAACCCCCTTACCTACTTACTTTGTATCTTTCTTGGTTAAATATCTACCTCTTGGTAAAATGTCTATCTATTATTGATTAAACCTTTATCTCCCAACAAAATGTTTTTATTCTTGGCAAAATCTTTATTTTTTGGCAAAATCTTTTTACTCCTTGGCTAAACCTCTGTTTATCAACAAAACTTTTCTATTTCCCTCAAAGGCATCAAAATCCCATCCTCTTTCAATAGTTTGCACATGTACATACCTATGCTGAGGCATTTTTCAAATATAACTAAATTGTTTCAAATGTCTTAAAACAATTCTATGAATTAAAGCTCCCTCCTAGTCCTTAAATGTTGCATCTACACAACAAAACACCACTGATTTAAATTTTTTTCCTACTTATATTCTGCCATGTTTTCCATGTTCAAGTTTTGCATTGAAAAGCTTAGTGAGGACCCATTGTTAATTTGGAACAAAACTGAATGTAGGTTAGAATGTTTACATGTCAGAACTAAATGAGAAAAATTATATTGACTCATCAAGATATAAACTACATAAAACTCTTAAGGTGTTTTGTAGGAAGGCCTTCATTAGGCAAAAAGACAAAAAAATCTTTGAATTTCAAAGGTAGAATATTTTACATAATGATCCAAATCATATTCCTACTTTGAATGGTTATATGTTGCCTAATTATGGTCATCACCAACACAATTCTTAAACTTGGTTGTAAACCATAATGACCAATGTAAGGTTAATCTTCCATACCATTTAATCCCTTTCTACTTTAACATTGTTGGTTGCTTTAAGGATAATCAGGGAGGCTAATCAATTATGTCATTCAATTCTTATTTGGCTTTAATAAGATTGCACAATTGATAATGGTCATTTCAATAATGCAAGCTTTAATCATGAATAACCTTGCACAATTATTATTGTATGATTAATATAAATCAACCTTAGTAAAGAAACATGTTCACATGGTCTACATTTGTGACATGTGGCACTTAAATTAGGGTTATATGCACAATAATAAAGTTCTACATGATCAACATTTGATGTGAAAGGTGCTTCAATTCAAAGTTGGGCTTGGTGATATTAATGTAATAGAAAGCAGTGAACAATAGAGTTCAAGATAGTTGCATTAAATTACAAAAGTTAGGAGAGGAAAAAAAAATGTATGGAAAATTATACTTGTCATTATGATAATTGTAATGGGGCAGTGTTTTTTCTGAAATGGCAAAATCAAATTTTAATGCAAGGTGACAATGGCATTTGGAAAAGCATGTTATGATTTGGGAAAAATGTTATTGTGTACCTTGTGTGATGCCATATGTAGCTCAAGCTGACAAAGAAATAATGGAAAGTATTTTGCATGATATTGACCCTAGAGAAGCATATAGTGAGTTAAAACGATGCATTATTGTCAAAAATGAAACCAAGCTAGATGAGCTTCTTAGTCTCACCTGGAAGTAAGTTTTTTCATACTCATAGATTTCCATTCTCACCCACGCATTGTTGTTAATTCATTCTTGGTGTAGCTCATCTAAATCAACAGTAAATATGTTGCAAATCAGAAAAAACTTGTTACATGCCAACATTGTGCCATATGAACCTTAATTATTTGCTACATGTCCATGAAATTTTAATAACAAAGTAAAGTGTAAAAAAGGTTATAGTGTACTAACAAATTAACATGTTAGTTGCATACATTTGTAAAAATATCTAAACCATTCAATCAATAGGTGAACATAATCAACTCCTTCTAAATTGATTTTGACATTATTTTAATATTGGAAAATGTAGTATATAAGTAATAATTTTGGCAAAAAATAGTACATATTAGGTAGGGTTCATGATATGTACTTTTTAAAAAATGGATGTGGTTCATTTGAGGGCCTAAATTTTTTGAAGTGTACCACTAAGGACAAAAATGACCTAGTCCTTAATGGAGTCCTTTTTTGTCCTATATTTTGATCCCCATCAATATTAATGAATCAAAATGTGTCAAAGATTTCATAAGTACCATATTTTAGACCATTACAACTCCAAATTCTATCAATTTCATCCATTTTCCATTTTGTGTCTTTACATGGTTAAATAGGATTATGTAAACGAATACACAAAAGGTGATAATGTGACATTATTTTGGTATTCCTTAAAGAATTTGGACCCTTGATCAAAAGGTCATGGTAATCCAACCCTTTCAAATTTTGTTTTGCATTAATATAACAAAAATAATAATTATTGTACATGCCATGTAAATATAATGGTTGATTAAACTTAGTCACAATTAACAATCGTAATGCCATGTAAATAACAAATATGATTAAACTTAGTCATATTTAATTAACTTGATAATAGGATGTGGCATGGTTAATATATATATGTTGGTTTCAAGATTTAATTTAAACCTTCCAAGCTCCTTTACATGGTACATGAATAATCTTAACCGTCCATTTATTTTGATTCATGTATATTGTCAATAGACATTGATGAATGAATTTTGACTCATTGAACATGTGAGGTGTCTGATCATGGTGGTAATGAATCTAGGCCCTTAAAATTCAAATTCGAAAACACACCATCTCTCACTTTCAGGCTTAATTTTTTCTCTTGCACTTTTGCTTCATTCTCACACTTTACCGACCCACTTTCATACTTACTTTCAAACCTTACTTTACACCCTCTAAAACTATTTCTTGCAAGTACAATTTTTCTATCATTCATTTACATTTTCTCCTTCAAACTTGTGTTTTAAATTTCTTGTTGTTTTTGTTCTTCCATTGTTGTAGACACCAACCCATTTCTTGTGAAGTTGCATTACTCATAAGCAAAGGCTCACTATTTTAGGTGATATTACTCCAAAGTTGTAGCCTAGTAAACGTTTCCGCAAGTTTTTTCAAAATTTAGTGAAGATCTTTAGTAGCAAGGTGTGCAAGGGGTTTGAATTAGGCTATTCACAAAAGCTTGACAAGGATTTTGACGAAAAGGACATTGTAGATGAAGTTGACGACAAGTCAACAAATAGTAATGATTTCAAAAAGGAAAAATTGTGAAACAAATTTGACATTTATTCATTTTCTTGTTGGAAATGTTGGTTTTGGTTTCTGCTAGTACCCCTTGAAGGTGTGGAAAGAGATTATTTAAAATGTCAAGGTAAGAATATGTTTGGTTCATTTCATTAAGGAGAACACTAGGTCTTTGGAGTCTTGCAACTTGATGTATTGTTTGTCTTTGGGTTTGCTATAGTTGTTGGTTTGTTTTGATGTTTTATCTTTTTGTTTTTCTGTTGTTTCTTTTTCAACTTATTGTTATGGGTGCATATCTTGTTGTGGTATTTGCAAACACTTAGGTTTAATGTTGTCCATGTGATTTTATGGTCAATTCAAAACTTATTCAAACTCATTGCATATGTACATAACTTAAACCTAGATGAATGCATTTGTGTAATATCTATGTGAATGTCACGCATGTTCTAGATTGTACTAGAGTATTGATTATATAAAGTTATATTATATGAAGTGACTTATATTTTTATTGTGATTGTGGAAGTGCCCAAGGCGCCAATAAGTCAAACAATGGAAAATGCGTAAAGCATGTGTGCCACGAATTGAAACACAAAAGCTTGCATCTTTTACCCCCCCATACTAAGATGAATCTAGTAATTTTGGTGATGAAAGAGATATGACTAACTTGAAATGTGCACTTTCAAAAATTCCAATGGAACAACCTTTGAAAACCACAACCATGGATGTTGATCATACTATATAAAATGACAAACTTAGTGCAACCTTCAAGCATTACACCAAGTATTGTAGCTGTAGGAGGTTTTCTTATTCATTATCTTTACATCAATGTAAAATATGAAATTTTCAATGTGATTTGTTCAATTTAAATTAAACTAGTTCAATGTTCCCATTCATTATTGTTAATTTGAATTATTTGGTTTGTTTTAGTTGCTGCTACAATGGTTCCAAGTGCACCAACCATGTCCGCCAACCTTCCTTCTACATCACCTTGGCCTCTTGGTTGGCAAGTCCCTTTTGGTTGGTCAATGTTAGGTGTTCCAATGTAGGGTGCTTCAACATTTACTGCCACCCCACAACTACTTACTTGGCCACCTGTTGGTGATTTCTCACCAAGTCAAATAAAATAGATAGAAAAAGTAGATGTCTCTTGTCAACCCTACACCATTCACATAACTACCATAAAGTAACATCAAATTAAATGAAAGTATGTGTTAAGTAACATTAGTTTACTCTATTAAATTCACAAAAATTTAATTCTAAAAAAAGGAAAAACAAATTAATTTATAAAAAAATAAAAAATACATTTGAAATTAATGAAAAATATGTATTCAAACCTACTTTTTGGGTAGAAAATTTAATGAAATTAATGTGTAATAAGTTAAGAAATGAAGATCTACATATCTTTTAACAAGCTATCAAAAAAAAAAAAAATCTTTTTTTAAAAAACCTACTTGACACCTACTTAAAACTAAAAAGCCCACATTGAAAAGTAGACGTAAAAAGCTATTTGTATTTTTAAAAACCTACTTAAAACCTACTTTTACAATTTGAAATATGAAAATCAATGCACATTAATGTATACATATATTTCATTTAATCATTGATTGAAAACATTCAATGTTTCATAATTTTATAATGAGTTTTGTTGTTATTTTAAATCTACTTCTTCCAATGTTGACAAAGTAATCAAGTTGTTCATTTTATCTTGCTTACACCCCACCAATACAGAGACTTGCAGCTAGTCTTGTCTTGCAAATGCCTAAGGGTGGGTTCAAAATCCCACACCAACACCTATTTCTAATGTTAGGTGTTCCCAAGAAATGCATCTAGGTTGGCCTTTTATTGCATAAACACCAGGATCTATTACCAATGGCAACTTGCAAATGCCACCAAAATGGACCCCCATGAACATAGTAGGGCCATCAAATGTTACCCAACCCCAATTGCTTATAGGATGGCTTGGGGGTCCCACACCAAACACCAACAACACCTTTTCCTTCTCCACAAATGCCTCCAAGAGGATGGCAATCAATTTTTTCGACCCAACTAAATATGTCTATAGGATGGCAAGCAACCAAATCGACTTTCCCAAAGAACCTTAAAAAATCACCTTCTACCAGCAGACCTCCAACCCCTATGGTCCAATAAGCATAATAAGGAAAACCCCATTTGCTATTATTGCCTCTATTGGAGATTTATCTATCCAACCAAATAATGGGGTTTTGTCATTAGGGGGACATAATAAGGCAAGTAAACAAGGAGCTAAACAACGGGCAATGGACAAAATGATGAAATGGCTCGGGATTGAACTAGCTAGTCAAAAGTAAGGATGGTATACATGTTGTGCATTGTATTTCAAATGGGAGGCCATGTGGAGGGGGCAAGACCATGTGGTTACCAGCGCTTTGAGGCTATGCCTTGAAGCTCAATCCTACAATTGATGACATACAAAGGCAGCCAACAGAAGAAATGGAGGCAGTTAAAGAAGCCTTGGAGCAGAGCTTTGAGTATCTAAACCACCTTCTTGCCTATAAGTTTGTCAAAGACCAAGTTGCAATTGCTTTGAAAACTAGGCGAGGGGCCTTGAAGAAGAAGATTGAAAAGGGGGAAGACCGGCCTCGTAATTGCTCAGAGGCCCATTGGAAACAATTGCAAGATGTTTTGGCCCAAGAGGCCACAATTGAAAGGGCCGAGCAGATTACCAAAATCTGTGCAGTGCAAAACAAACGAGTTGGACAATTAGGTGATCACAGTGCAGAGGAAAGAATGGTAAGTGCATTTCCTTTGGCAAACTTGTTTTCTATGTTTATGCTCATGGTCAAATGGATGTATGCACATTGACATCATGATGGACTCTACTACTAGAACTGTGACAAAACTAGGAGGATGGCAATTTATTGTTTTACTTCTTTATGAACATCTTGTGATACAAGGATCAATAGTAATGGCATTTGACCTACAACTTGTGGGTTGGATGTTTATCTAGGAGCTAGAGCTAGGCAGAGCTCCCACATTGGCAGAGATCCAAGAAAACTGTGAGAGGGATAAGTGATCCAAGCAAAAATGAGCCTTGTTGGAGTATGATCATGAGGTTATTTGGGCTGATGTCTACTTCAAAGTTCAATTTGCACATGACATCAATAAAACTGAATTTATTAATGTACAATGACTACCCATTTTGAGTTGTGTTTTATGAAGTCTGCTTGCCATGTGGAAAGGATCCAATTAGTGCAGTGTCACTATTCTTTTCAAATTGTGTTTGGAGAACAATGTGGCATAGGTTGCCCAATTTTTCACAGATAATTTCATCCCCTTCTTCTGCTAGTATGACTAAAAATTGCTGGAATATTTCACAAGCTCTGAAATTCATGAGAGAATGAATGGGGTTGGAGCAAGCAATCCAAAAACACTCACTGATGATCCCTGGAGGTCGATGATGCGTTCAGAAACATCCTGAGAGAGCAAATCCTGACCTCCATAGCACCATGCATGGCACTTGCATGTACCTGCACTGGAGCTTGAATCAACCCGCTGAGTGTTGATCAAGTACCCGTCGCCTAACCGCCCGGAAAATCGGCTATGCTTGCAACAAAATCGAACTAGCTTGCAGCCAAACTCATACCTGAAAAACTAGTTCAAGACCCTTACATGTTAGTCGCTGAGAGTGTGTGTGTGAGGAGGGATAAACAACGGCACCAGTGAGAGGGAGTCAGCAAAAGTTCAGTTTGTTATCCCAGTCACATGAGCCATTAGGATTAGAGTTCGAAAGCAGAAGACTCTAAACAGAACCCTAACCCTAACCCTAATGCTGGTGGCGATTCTTTCTGGAGACACCTTGTCTTCTTCCGTCTCCGGTTCTGGTTGTTGTGACTTGTGCGCTTTGGTAGGATTGTGGTTTTGTTGTTTTGGAGGATTGTTTTTGCTTGATTGCTTCTTCTTCTTCTTTTTCTTCTTGCGGCCGTATCGTGCTGTATCTCGAGATGCCGGGTGCTCAAGTTCCTATCACCATAGAGCAGCTGGTGGCTCTGAACCCCTACAACCCTGACATTCTGCCGGACTTGGAAAACTATGTTGAAGAACAGGTATGCATGTATTTTGTATGTTTTTTCCTTTTGTTTCCTCCTCTTTTTGTAACCCTCTTACGGGATGAGAAGACCAGTTGTTGGTATCCCCGCTTATCTCTATAGACATCATGGCCGGTTGGTTGTTTTTGCTTGTACCTCTCTCTCTCTCTGATCACACGTTGAGTGCAGTAGTTTTGTTCACACGTGAAGGTATGCATAGTTTCTACACTCACCACCTTCTTCTTGACCTGTGCAGGTGGTCACACAGACATACAGTCTGGATGCCAATCTGTGTCTTCTCCGTCTCTACCAGGTATTGTCTTTTTATGCCAATCTAATCAGACACAAAATGACAGTATAAGTCATTTTTATGTTTGGTACTTGTACACTATTGCAGCAGAGGTTGTGTCTAGGGTTTGGGGTTTTTTTTCTTCAGAAGGATGAAACTGAGTTCTGAAAAGGAAGCGATGCACAATTTTGCTTCTCATGTGGGTGGGTTGGAGGAGATGCAGTTTCAACCGGCTCGTTTAGATGTCCGCATTGTTGCAAGGATGCTTGTAAAGGTGAGAGTTTTGTTTCTTGTTTTTTGATGAAAATTGACCAATATACAATTCTCAGAAAGTTCCTATATCTAAACTAAATGCTGTTCTTTAGGGAGGAATTGAGATTTGGGGATTGGCGGTGGTTTTCACAAACTCAATTTTTATGACTTGGGACACATTGTGAATTGATGTTTAGTTTTGCAAGTGCCAGTATACTCTACAAGAACATTGTTGTTTGTTGTTGATTCCTTTGCTGAAAGAATCACTGAGGAGCTAAATTCTTCTCCTTGAATGTAGCTATTGCACTTTAGAAAACTTCCTTGTTGTGCACTGCAGATGAAACACACACAATTAGTATTTATTTCTCTTTCTGAAATCATTACCATGGGATGTTAAGCTGGGCTGATTCACACTGGTGAAGACTGTGTTTACAGGCACTGATGGCTCTACCTGCCACAGATTTCAACTTGTGCATGTTTCTCATCCCAGAAAGACTTGTATCCTGCTTAGGTTATCACAACCTGGATGTGGTGGATTGTTGTTTTGATGTCCTAGCACATTTGGTGCTTCTTTAATGACTGCATTGAAGGATTTGATGAACATGGTGACATATTTGTTGATGCCATAGTATGTCAGCAATGGCTTTTGTTTCACAAGGATTTTCAAGGCTATAGTTAGGTGTGCTTCAGATTTCCACTATTTGGTGCCTTGTTTGTTCTGATGCTCACCAGTTATAGTGTCATTCTGCTATGAGTCACACCCTTGGCGGTTTCTTATTATACATCTACTCCTGTATCAAGTCTTCAGCAAGTGTTGTTCTGTGTTGTACTTGGATCTGTCCACTTCTGATGTATTTTTGCACCAATAATGAATACCTTGACCTCCTGTGATTAAGCAAATGGAGGAACCATTTTTGACACTGGCCACACTTGCACATTTTTTGGAGGTGAGGTTACTTTTCACTTTTGAATTTGCCAGTTCCACCTACTTAGAATTTACTTTATTACCAGTTTGGTTCATCATGAGCACTGATTGCAGTGCAATTTTGTGGGTCACAATCTGTTTTTGGCACCATCTAGCCATTTTTGTTTGTTCTCATATGAACTGGTCTGGTTCTCCAAGAAAACCTTCTCTGAGCTAATCAACATTTGTATGCAGACTGCCCATTTCAGAGAGTTCTGGGACGAGGCAAACAGAAATCGGGACATTCTGGAGGTGGTTCCAGGTGAGACATTCAAACCCAAGTCCTGTGTTTCATCCATTGTTGATTGAATTCAGTTGTCTTCAGTATGTTTCTTGAGTGTTAGCCAATGCCATGACTGAGTCTTCCCATTGCTTCTGCAAATGCTACAGAAACCCAGGATGCCCAGATTTTGTGTAATGGTTTCCCAGATTTTGAGTGGATTATTATGTATTTATCTACACTCACAGTTGGGACTGATGAGTCAGTGGGTAGTTGTGGCAGCTCATCACTGCTATTTGCTAAGAAGGTGATGGTCTGACACTTTTTGAGCAACTCTCATGAGGTTATGACTGCACTCATTGTCATGTTACCTTCAAGTTGTGGAGATTTCACTGCAATTTCATAGATCTGTTAGTCATCCATCATCACCACCTAAGATTGGAAGGGCCTAGTTCCTACACTACAGTTTGATTTGGATTCTCTTCATCACAATTTTCCTCATGTTACTTTTTTTGTCTGATTCTGCTGGGAAGCTGCATATTATTTCTTACATAGTCATTGCCACCAAATGCAGGAATTGCTTCAGAAATCACCAGCCTTTATTTTTGGGCTGTATCCAGCATTGGTCATGCCTGGGTCTCATGTACTGTTTCCTTATTTCTACAAATTGGGTTGCCCTGCAGGATTCGAACGAGCGATCCAAGGATATGCCATTCATGTGCTTTCAATCACCTACCAGCGTCTGCCACGTAGCATTCTTGCAGAGGTGGGTTTGTCTTGACTGTTCTTGACCTTCATAGTGAAAAGGTGACCCATCATCTGGAAAATAGAGAGCTGTTTTTCCTCATGATATTGAGTTCCTCATTTCTGTTTTGTGCACTTGGTAAGACTTCCTCTAGGCTTCATGTCTGTTATAGTAACACAACACCATATGCTTTGCCCATTTGTTCGGAAGTGGTGAAGCTGTTTGGGAGTTTTAGCCATTTTGCATTTTCAGGGAGAAGAAGCTGAATTACAGTGTTCATTTGTTACACATGATGCAGTTAGTTGCAGGGCTGTTCTGGTAATTGTTGCTAGGTTTACTCATGAGGCTTTTCTGTTCCTGTCTTGCTTTTCCTTTTCTTCCTCAATGAGATTGTTCTATGTTTCTCCTATGACATGGTCATACTCTTTTCATCAACATATACACTATATGTTTTGTAACAACCTGGAAGCGAATGTCATTTTTTTTTGAGTCAGACTGTCACGCTGGGCTCACACCATACAACAATGGTATTGCAGGCAATCAATGTTGAAGGGCTGTCCTTGGACAAGTTCCTTGAGTATCAGGTTAACAACAATGGTTGGACCCTTGAGAAGGGTGGACAGGTATTGTCAAATAACCACATCCTTACTCAATTTTGATTGCTTGATTTACTGCACCAGATCCATTATCCTCATATAAAGTGGAGATATATTTTAAGCAAGAGAAATATTCTGCATCAGATGGCATTTTGAGACCCCACTGAGTATATGATCTAGAGATGAAACAAGGAGGATTGCTACAAACTTGACAAGGAACACAAACTATCAAGTTGGTCTTCCTGTGGTTGACAACTGGCAGAGGGAATGGCCAAGTGAAAATGAATTCTGTAATGCTGTACTTTGCAGTGTGCACTTTGACAATATTTTTCTTGGGTGGCAGTTGGTGGTATTGCCAGCAAATGAGGACAATCATCCTGTCTTGAGAAAGAGTTCAGCTGACAGCATTCCCCTGGAACATGTTGCAAGACTTTTTCCAGTGCTGGGTTGAATACTTGAGCAGAGTGTATTACACATGAGCTAGATGAAGACTGCGGGCTACTGAGGATCAGATCTAACTCCCATCATTGACAGTAGATTGAGATGGAGTGCCTGAACAGCACTAATTGTCTGTAGGAGTTATTTCCACAAGCACAATCACAGGAACATTGTATCTCACTATACTTTCAAAAGTGAATTTTTCTTGCTCAAGGTCTTTTTCTGATGGATTTCCATTTTTATCATGTGATACCAATGTGCAGAAGGTTTAGGTCATGTTGATCATGTTCAGAACAGGTATATGTCGAAAAAGTTAATGTTGATTGGTTTAACTATACATTCAACTATTCATTTTAGCTATCTATAAGGTTTTTTTCAGAATTTCAGAATCAAAAGAACCTCTGGTTCCAGGTTCTTGAAAATGTTCAAAGAACAGACAGTTCTGGTGAAAGAACCAGTAAAGGATCGGTGGTTAAGGGCAGGTTTTTGACCTGGTTTCTGAAATTTTTAGAACTATTGGTTAACGGTCAGTATTGGTTCTATGATTTTTGAGGACCCCTGGTAAAGGGTCAGCTGCTTCTAATGGCGGTACTACCAACCCCCTTCAGGTTTTAGTGACTTGTAAATATGAAAGTTGTCCAGAGTAATGGAGGCAAGCACTCGGTGCTGAAGACTGCTTTCAAATTAATCTATGAATAAACCAGTGTTGAGTGGTTATCGGAAATGGAACCTTACATTTGGTGCAGTTCTCAAGGATATATGGCAAGGTTCTTACAAAATCAATAAATGTTTCTAAACTGTGGTTTTAAAAAAAAACTGAGAACCAATTCTTATACAACCATAGTTCTCAAAATTTCTACAAATGGCCAAATAACCTCATGAAACTGCTGGTCCTTACCTGATTATTTCATGAAAACCACTTGTTGTTCAAGACTTTTTGAAAAAAGCCAGAACTAGAGTTTCTTTGATTCTGAAAATTATCAAAAAACCAGAACTTGAGGCACTTTGACTTCCAAATTTAAAAGAAACTGGAACCAGAGGTTCTCAAAAGAAATCACACCTAACACTGGAACAAACAATAGGATGTGATGGTGTGCAGGATGGGTAGTGTACAGTTGGGCATGCAAAAAAGGAATCATGGTACATCCTGGATCTTGAAGTCCAAAATGGCTTAAACTAAATGCATGCAAGTATTGGCAAGGTAATTGACCACTTCCATTGCAATCACTTCTATGTCTCAGCAATTTCTACATTTCCCATTGCTGATGATTTTGATAAATTTCCAAACCTTGTCAAATACTCTTTGAATATTAGCATCTTGCTTGTTCTCACACACATTTAAATTTCCTTTCATTCCTAGTGTTCCACTTGATTAGGTTAACCCTTTAAACAACTAACAGCTCCAAAGGTGTTTTCCTTGTATTGTTTTCATTGGCAAGTTCAAACAAATTCATGAGAAATGATGGAATCATGTACCCCTGTTAGCTGATTTGATTGCAAAATTAACCTGATCTGTGACTAAGAAGTTGTCATCCCTATTCTCAAACACCATATTGCTGGAGACATTGAAATATAGTTCTCACCAATGTTTTTCTTGAGAAGTTTTTGATGGAGCCAAAGTGGCCATCATCCATAGGAAGATGTAGAAAAAGTGGCAATCATCCCTAGGTGAATTTAGCCAGATTATTTAGCCAAATCTGGCTATAAACCAAATATGAAATACAAATCTTTAATCATGTTTCTATATTTTTGGTTAGGTACTGAAAACTGAATATAAAAATCTGGTGATTTTTGCTTTTTTTTTTTCTTCCCACTTTTGGGGCTTGAAACCCTCCAAAATCACTTCATTTTTTAATTTTTAATTTCACATTTTGGCAAAACTTTGCATACAAAAAAAAAAACCAGCTGGTTCTCACCAGCCATAGTTTCTAATTGTGCAGCCTCATTAGTGATTACCATCATTATTAAGTCTTACATGATTAGTTACGATCTTCCAGTTTTGTGGCCACTTTCTGAATAAAATCCTTTTACAAATAATTCAAGACCTGGTCACACATTTCCAAAATGCATAATATGCAATTGTCTCATGCTTTTGTCTTGTGGGTGTCCATGGTTATCAACCGTCCCTTACAGCCCTTGTGTGGTTTAATGAAAGTGTTTGCATATGGGATGATGTTATGTCCAACATTCTTACAAAAAACCTGAGTCATTATCCGATCGCTTTTGCCTCGTCATCTTCTTGGACTTCATTGAACATAAATTGTTCTTGATACTCCATGAGGAATTGTGTTGATCGCTTCACATCTATAAATAAAGAGTACACCCGACTAATATCTTCTATCTCCACCTCCTTCCCTTTTCGTTTTGCACAAGCTAGGGCAGCTGCTGTTATCAAACATATTGCATAACGGAGTGAAGTCTCGTGCCTGTAGGAAGAATATTGAAGAATATTATTATCAATGGAGGTAGTTAGTAGCCGGTCTTCTTTAGCTTCTTTGACAAAGAAATTTTTTTTGAGAGGGATGATCGGGACAATAAGGAATTGTGTTTTTCTAGAAAGAGCATCCAAACCTTACGCACCCAATTTTTGTCAAGAGGTCTCTTGCATCCTCTGACATTTCCACATCCTCTTCTTCACACCGTATGTCTAGAATCTTCCGAATCTCTTCCTCAGAGTAAGGTGTGGTGGATATGATAAGTAGGCGATCCAAGAGATCAATTGGGATTCCATGTGGGGACTTGTAGTTGGTGCCTCTAATACGTGTGATGCCTCGATTTGTGGCTACCACCAAAATGGGGGCCATTTCATTCTCAAGTGCTCGGTTGAGAAAAGAAAAGCATTCAATATCAAGCATATGTACTTCATCTATGAATAGCACCCCAGGTACGATGTCAGCTTTGCCTTCTTCCCGCCACTCTGCCACTTTGCTATCAATCTGTTCACGAACTTCACACCGGATTTCACCTGTGTCTCCCGCAAACAAGGCCAAAAATCCTTGCTTCCTGTGTGAGAGAGACAAAGACAAACCCCATGTCAAATCCAGTGGCCAAGGGACAAGCCATGTCAAATCCGGCCAAGAGACAATCTGCCAAGAGGGAGCCAAGAACATGAGGTATGAAGCTTGGAAGGAAATTATGTACCGGCTGTTGATCACATCAATTTCATGTAGGGTTACCACATGTACCACCTCCTTCCTCTTCTGGAGCTCTCCATCTGGGCATTGAACAAACTTGGTCTGAGGTCCCATGGCATCATAATCACGTGAGCGTGCAAATGAGCGCCCCAGTTTTGTAATCTTTCCAGAAGCTTTGTCAATGGCAATAACATCACCACTCTGAACTTTCTCCTTCCCTAGACTCTCAATCATCTTGGCACCCAAATCATAGACGGTCTCCATCTCTGTTGTTTTGAGGGTTAACTTCCCCGTCTTTGATGCTGCTCCTGCCACTGCAGGACGATCAATTTGAACTTCCACCACTTCTCCTTCAATGAGTTCTGTCTCTTCTTTAATTCTAACCCCAATAGCTTTTCTAAAAGCCTGCCACAAACAAGGAAAAAAGCCATGGTATGAATCACAGAAACAGTAGTACCAAGTCCTTGGATCATCATGTATGACTTCTCTCATTTGTGGTGGCATTCGAGACAGAGAGCTCAACAAGACACATGTGCAAGTCAAGATTGAAACCTCCACATCTTGATGGATAAGGGAGTTCAAATTTGATTGCAAATAAAAAAAGATGGTTGGTGGTGAGAGCCTGAAGATGCAATTAGAAGTTGTACCTGGGTGAGAGCTTCGGTTTTGCTCATTTCAAGGGAAAAGATCTCACTGCCAGCCATCATTGCAAATGGAGTTTCTTCTCCAAGTGCCTTTGCCATGCCCATAGCTATGGCAGTCTTTCCTGTGCCCGGTTGCCCCGCCAACAACACTGCACGCCCTGCAATCTTACCCTCTCTTATTAGCTGGAGTATAATCCCTGCTGCTCTCCTTGCAGCTTTCTGCCCGACCATGCCCTGCAAAAAAAAAGCCGAATTCTTAGTCTCAAAATTTGATTCTCTGAATCCAAAACCGCAAAAATTGGTGACATGGGTTGAAGTCAGTTTCGTATCTTGAAAGTACTCTAAGTGGTGCTATCTGAAAAGAATGTGAGAGCTGCAAGCTGATTGTCTCTTACATGTTCATAATCCTTGTGACAATGTGAGATCATCATACACATCATTGTCTGCAAGGACCAGGTGGGGTAGAAAACTATAACTAAGCTTGGGATAACAACGTTGTCGTAGTATCTTATATATAAATTCACGTAGTCCGTGCGTGACGGAGCTCGGGTTTCCGGCCGACCGGGCCGGGCGCTAATCGGAGGGCGGAATTTCCTGTTCCCAGTCTGCGGGCAAAACTATTAGAGGAAATCAGGATTCTAGCGCGGAACGGAGACCCGGGATAGCCGACGTGAAGAACGGGGTGACGGGCCGGGTCCGGTCCGGACTGTCTGTGACGGAGCTCGGCAACTTTTGCTCCAGAGAACACCCACTGAGGG
>Ga0116228_10001914_pt1 | contig 17650 bp, 9 predicted proteins | sample S1TSphfallax_2_FD_89694 | JGI IMG/M metagenome (GOLD analysis project Ga0116228, IMG submission 89694) | Host-associated microbial communities from peat moss isolated from Minnesota, USA - S1T2_Fc - Sphagnum fallax MG | ecosystem: Host-associated > Plants > Peat moss > Unclassified | place: USA... | reverse complement strand
CAAGCATCGTTCCGAGGGCGATTACGTCATGACGCGGCCGCTGGTGGGTCCGCAGAACCCCACCAAGGTGGACCATGCCACCGACACCTACGATACGATCGACTGGCTGGTGAAGAACGTGCCCGAAAGCAACGGGCGCGTTGGCATGCTGGGCATTTCCTACGACGGCTTCACCTCGCTGATGGGGCTGGTCAATCCGCACCCGGCGCTGCGGGCGTCGGTGCCGATCAACCCCATGGTCGATGGCTGGATGGGCGACGACTGGTTTCACAATGGCGCCTTTCGGCAGGACAGCATCGTTTATGCCTATGAGCAGGAGGCCAATCGCGCCGCCAGCCTGACCTGGTACAGCGATCATTACGACGATTACGAAACCTGGATGGCGGCGGGCAACGTTGCCAACATGGCCAAGCTGCACGGCGCAGAAAAGCTCGGGTTCGTGCAAAAATTGTTCGCCCATCCCGCCTATGATCAGTTCTGGCAGGACCAGGCGATGGACCGCATCCTGGCGCAACAGCCGCTCAAGGTGCCGGTGATGCTGGTGGATAGCCTGTTCGACCAGGAGGATATTTACGGCGCGCTGCATGTCTATAAGGCGCTGAAGCCGAAGGATACCGACAACAGCAAGGTTTTTCTGACCGTCGGACCCTGGTTTCACCATCAGGAGCGGCTCGATGGCAGCGGCATCGGGCAGATTGCCTGGCACACCGATACCGCGTATTTCTTCCGTCACGTCATCCTGAAAAACTTCCTCGATCATTTCTTGCTCGACAACCCGCCGCCCGGCCGCCTCGTCCCCGCCGCCGTCTACGAAACCGGCACCGACCAGTGGCGCCCGATGGCGGCGTGGCCAACGCAGCTTCCCATTGCCCCACAAAAATATTTTTTGGCGCCAAATAGCGGCCTCGGCACCACGGCGCCGGCGGCCTCACAGCCCGGCTACGAAGAATACATCGCCGATCCCGCCAAGCCCGTCCCGTATTTGCCCCGCCCGATCCATATCGAAGGCAAAGGCGAAACCAGTTGGCAAACCTGGCTGGTCAGCGACCAGCGCCCCGCCAGCGGCCGAACCGACGTGCTCACCTTCGAAACCCCCGTGCTGGACCATAAAATTCGCATCGCCGGCGAACCCGTCGCCAACATCGTCGCCAGCACCACCGGCACCGACGGCGATTTCGTCGTCAAGCTGATCGACGTCTATCCGGACGAAAACGGCCGCGATCCGAAACTAGGGGGCTACCAGCTGATGATTTCCGGCGACATTTTCCGCGGCCGCTACCGCAACGGCTTCGACAAGCCGGCGGCCATTCCAGCCGGCGAAAAACAAACCTTCCACTTCAACCTGCCCAACACAAGCCACGCCTTCCTTCCCGGCCACCGCATCATGGTGCAAATCCAGTCAAGCTGGTTCCCGCTCTACGACCGCAACCCGCAAACCTACGTGAATAATATCTTCTTCGCGCCGCCGGAGGCTTACAAGAAAGCAACGATACATGTGTTCGATGCGGGGGCGGATGCTAGTTTCGTTGAATTGCCGGTTGTGAATGCGCCTTGAGAAAGGAAGGAAGCAGTTCTTTTTTGAAAAAAAGAACCAAAAAACTTTTGCTGTTTCATCGGCGTACCAGCGCCGTAGCCTGGGTGAAACCCGGGTTGCACGGGCTACGGTGCTGAAATTAATCGTTTGATTTCATCCGCTTACCGGAGTTGTCGCATGAGAGTATCGCCACGCTCGCTCGTCGTTGCGGTTGTGATCGCCGTGGCGGGCCTCTCGGCCAAAGCCGCCGACCCGCTGCCCTCCGATCGGCCGGATCACCTTGTGGTGCATACTGGAAAATTCGACTATATCCGCCGCGAAGTCATGATCGCAATGCGGGATGGCGTTAAGCTCCACACCGTTATCCTTATCCCCAAAGGCGCCACGCACGCGCCGCTGCTGCTGACACGCACGCCTTATGATGCCGACTCACTGACGTCGTACGGGGCGTCGGCCAAACTCATTGGGGCGCTCGACGGGTATGACAACGCCGACGATGCGATTGTTGCGGCGGGGTATATTCGCGTCGTGCAGGACGTGCGGGGGAAATATAATTCCGAGGGCGTCTACGTCATGAATCCGCCATTGCACGGGACAAAACTCAACCCGTCGGCGACCGACGATTCGACCGATTGCTGGGATACGATCGACTGGCTGGTGAAGAACGTGCCGCAATCGAATGGACGCGTCGGCACGATCGGCATTTCTTATGACGGGTTTACCACGCTGATGAGCCTGGTCGATCCGCATCCGGCGCTGAAGGCGGCGGTGCCGATGAACCCGATGGTGGATGGGTGGGTCGGAGACGATTGGTTTCACCGTGGCGCGTTCCGGCAGCTTGGCAGCATCAACTACATCTACGAACAGGAGGCCACGGCGAAGAACGACGAGAAGTTCTGGACTGATCATTACGATGATTATGATGCGTTTCTCGAGGCCGGGCCGGGCGATGCGGTGGCGCGGGACCATGGCACCGACCAGCTTGGATTTTACCGCAAGATACGGCAGCGCCCGGATTACGATGATTTCTGGCAACAACAGGCCATGGACAAAATCCTGGCGCGCCGGAAACTCGCCGTGCCAACCCTGCTTGTGCAAAGCCTGTGGGATCAGGAGGATATTTACGGCGCCATCGCGGTTTACAAGGCGCTGAAAGAAGCCGATCCGGACAATCCGAACCTGTATCTTTCCATCGGGCCCTGGCACCATGGGCAGGCGATAGATGACGGCAGCACATTGGGGCCGCTCCACTTCGATAGCGATACATCCTTGTTCTGGCGGCGGCACGTGATGCGGCCGTTCCTGGACCATTTCTTGCGCGATGATGCGCCGGCGATGAATGTTGCGCGCGTGACCGCGTTCGAGACCGGCACCAATCATTGGCAGCGCCTGCCGACCTGGCCCGCGGGATGCGACAAGGGATGCACCTTGGCGCCGCAGAAACTCTACCTTCAGCCGGGGCAGAAATTGGGTTTTTCGCCGGCGCCCGCGGCGCAGCCGGCCTTTGCCTCCTACGTGTCGGACCCTGAGAAGCCTATTCCGTTCGTGTCGCGGCCCATCCATATTCTGGCGGATGACGAAGGGCCGCAATGGGTGCCGTGGCTGGTTTCCGACCAGCGCGATGCTGGCACCAGGCCGGATGTTCTGACGTTCGAAACGGATCGTTTGACCGCGCCGGTAAAACTCGCCGGCGAGCCTGTCGCCAACCTGGTTGCCACCATCAGCGGCACCGATATTGATTTCGTCGTCAAGCTGATCGATGTGTATCCCGATGTGGTGGCGCAGCAGGCGGCGCTCGGCGGCTATCAATTGATGGTGTCGGCCGACATTCTGCGCGGGCGCTATCGCAACAGTCTGTCGAAGCCGCAGCCGGTTCCCGCGGGCCAGGCGCAAACCTATCGGTTTGCGCTGCCGACGGTGAATCATGTGTTCCTGCCGGGCCATCGGATTATGGTGCAGGTGCAATCAAGCTGGTTTCCGTTGTACGATCGCAATCCGCAAACCTACGTGGATAATATTTTCGATGCGAAGGCGTCGGATTACAAGTCAGCCAAGGTTGATGTGGCGGATAGCGGGGATGGGGGGAGCTTTATTGAATTGCCCCGCGTAAGCGGGCAATAGAGAGCGCAGGAAGTATTTCTTTCTTGAAGAAAACAAACAAGAAACTTTTGAATGCATTAAGCCCGGACTTCTCTTCGCTCTTCTTAAGCGCCGACAGGCTCAACATGGTCGCTTTTTTTCAAAAAAGAACTACTTCTTTCCGGCGCCTCTACCGCCATATTCGCCCCATGCCCGACGGAACGCCGACCCTTACCCTGTCCCTGCACGAAGCGATTGCCGAGCTTGGCGCGGCGGAGTGGGATGCGTGCGCCGGGGCGGATAACCCGTTTGTCAGCCACGCCTTTCTCTCCTGCGTGGAGGAGAGCGGCTCGGCTGGGGCGCGGACGGGCTGGTTGCCGCGACATGCGGCGTTGCGCGACGCGGGTGGCATGCTGGTGGCGGCGGCGCCGATGTATGCGAAGTCGCACAGTTATGGCGAGTATGTGTTCGACCATGGCTGGGCGCGTGCGTTTGAACAGGCGGGGGGCGACTACTACCCGAAATTGCAGGTGGCGGTGCCGTTCAGCCCGGTGCCTGGTCCGCGGCTGTTGTGTCATCCGGGGGCTTCGGTGCCGCGGGCCGCGATGGGCCAGGCGCTTATACAGGCGTGCCGCGAAATGCGGCTTAGCTCGGTGCATGTTACGTTCTGCCAGGAGAGCGAATATGCGGCGCTGGGCGAGGCTGGATGGCTGCAGCGGCTGGGGGTGCAATATCATTGGCGCAACGATGGCTACGGCAGCTTCGACGATTTTCTGGCGGCTTTGAGCTCGCGCAAGCGCAAATCCATCCGCCGCGAGCGGCGCGATGCGCAATCGTGCGGTCTGGAGTTTCTGGCGTTGCGCGGCGGCGACATTACGGCGCGCGAGTGGAAGGCATTTTATCGCTTTTACGAATCGACCGTCGATCGCAAATGGGGCAGCGCCTATCTCACCGAACAATTCTTTCGTCTGCTGGGTGAGCGCCTGGGCGATCGCGTTGTGCTGATGCTGGCGCGGGACGGCGGCAAGCCTGTCGCGGGCGCACTGAATTTAATGGGAAGCGATACGTTATACGGGCGCAACTGGGGCTGCCTGGGCGAGTATCCGTTTTTGCATTTCGAATTATGTTACTACCGCGCATTGGATTTCGCCATCGCACACGGCCTGGCGCGGGTGGAGGCCGGCGCGCAGGGCGAGCACAAAATTCAGCGCGGCTATCTTCCCGCGCTGACCTATTCAGCCCACTGGGTTGCCCACGCCGGCCTGCGCCGCGCGATCGATGATTTTCTTGAGCATGAAAGGCCGGCGCGTCTCGCGGAGCTTGAGGGGCTGGCGGAATTCAGCCCTTATAGGCAGGAGGGAGCGCAGTAAGAAAGGAAGTATTTCTTTTTTGAAAAAAAGAAACAAAAAACTTTTGCTCTTGATGCAATCCCGGACCTGTCGGATCATGGCTCAACCCTGATGCAGGCGCATGGAAAAAGTTTTTTGGTTCTTTTTTTCAAAAAAGAACGACTTCCGTCCTTCCTTCATCCTTCCTCAAATGTCCGCATAGCAATGTGTCTCCGCCGCACCGCCAGGGTGTGTAACGGCCCCCAAATGCGCCGGCCCCACGCCTTGGGCGAATTTCCAGATTGCGCCGCTTTGGTAATCGGTGCGGCGCGGCGTCCACGCGGCGCGCCGGGCCGCCAGTTCCGCGTCGCTGAGCGCCACGTCGATCGTGCCGTGGTCTGCGTCGATGACGATTTTGTCGCCGTCGCGGAGCAGCGCGATCGGGCCGCCGACGGCTGCCTCAGGGCCGACATGGCCGACGCAGAAGCCGCGGGTTCCGCCTGAAAAGCGGCCGTCGGTGATGAGCGCCACCTGGTCGCCCATGCCCTGGCCGTAGATCGATGCGGTCGTGGACAGCATTTCCCGCATGCCGGGCCCGCCTTTGGGGCCTTCGTAGCGGATGACGATGACGTCGCCGGCTTTGTAGGCGCGCTCGCGGACGGCGGCGAAGGCGGCCTCCTCGCTGTCGAAGCAGAGGGCGGTGCCCTCGAAACGCAGCGCCTTCATGCCGGCGACTTTCACGATCGCGCCGTCCGGCGCCAGGTTGCCGCGCAAGCCGACCACGCCGCCGGTTGGCGAGAGTGGCCGGCCGACCGGCATCACCACGTCCTGATCGGCCGGGAATACGGTTTGCGCTAGATTTTCGGCCATTGTGCGGCCGGTCACCGTGATGCAGTCGCCATGCAGCAGGCCGGCATCGAGCAGCGCTTTCAGGATCACCGGAACGCCGCCGATGTTATGGACGTCCAGCGCGACATAGCGTCCGCCGGGTTTCAGATCGGCGATATAGGGCGTGCGGCGCATGATGTCCGTCACATCCTGCATGGTGAAGCTGATGCCGGCTTCGTGCGCCATGGCGGGCAGGTGGAGTGCCGCGTTGGTGGAGCCGCCGGTGGCGCCCACCACAACGGCCGCATTCTCCAGCGCCCGGCGGGTGACGATGTCGCGTGGACGCAATTGCGTGGCGACCAGCGCCATCACCGCACGGCCGCTTTCCACCGCCCAGCGGTCGCGCTCCTCATAGGGGGCTGGCGATCCCGCCGATCCGGGCAGGGCCAGGCCGATCGCCTCGCTTACCATGGCCATGGTGTTGGCGGTGAACTGGCCGCCGCAAGCGCCGGCGCTGGGGCAGGCGACGCATTCCAGATCGTGCAGGTCTTCGTCGCTCATGGTGCCGGCGGCGTGCTGGCCCACGGCCTCGAACACGTCCACGACCGTCACATCCCGGCCGTGGAATTTTCCGGGCAGGATGGAGCCGCCATACATGAACACGCTCGGCACGTTCAGCCGCAGCATGGCCATCATCATGCCGGGCAGGCTTTTGTCGCACCCGGCCAGGCCCACCAGCGCATCGTAGCAATGGCCGCGCATGGTGAGCTCGACGGAGTCGGCGATCACCTCGCGGCTCACCAGGCTGGATTTCATGCCCTGGTGTCCCATGGCGATGCCGTCCGTGACGGTGATGGTGGTGAATTCCCGTGGTGTTCCGCCCGCCTCCGCCACGCCGGCTTTGACGCTTTGTGCCTGGCGGCTCAGGGCGATATTGCAGGGGGCGGCTTCGTTCCAGCAGGTCGCGACGCCAACGAAGGGCTGCTCGATCTGCGCCTCGGTGAGGCCCATCGCGTGGTAATAGCTGCGGTGCGGCGCGCGGTCCGGCCCTTGGGTGACGTGGCGGGATGGTAGGCTGGATTTGTCCCAGACGCGCTTGAGCATGCGAATTATGTTGAGCCTATCGGCGCTTAAGAAGAAAGCGGTAAGACAACAGTTTTTTGGTGCTTTTTTTCAACAAAGAACGGCTTCCTTCGTTCACTACGCGGCGGCAGTGGAGGGGGCGCCGGCTTGGGCGTGCGATGCCAACTCGCCCAGGCAGACGCGATTGCGGCCGGTTTGTTTCGCCTGATACAGGGCCGCATCGGCGGCGGCGCACAAATCTTGAGGCTGCGCGCCCTGCACTTTCACGGCGGCGCAGCCGCAACTTATCGTCACCACCTGTTCGGCGCCGTGGCCGAGATGCGGCAATTCGATGGCTGAAATCGCCAGGCGCAAGCGTTCGGCGATGTCGGCGCATTGGGCCAATTCGACGTCGGGCAGCAGCACCGCGAACTCCTCGCCGCCGATGCGCGCCACCTGATCGGAGGTGCCGCGAAGCTGCTCACGCAGCACCGTCCCGACCGTCGCCAGACATCCATCGCCCGCCGGATGACCGTAGAAATCGTTGTAGGACTTGAAGTGATCCACATCGAGCATGATCAGCCCGACGGTGCCAAGGCCGCAGGACGCCGCCTCCGCCCACAAAGCTTGCAGCCAGGAATCGTACGCGCGGCGATTGGCCAGGCCGGTCAGCGCGTCGCGCCTGGTCATTTCATCGAGCGTGCGGTTTTGCGCGGTGAGGGCATTGCGCCGCAACTGCTCCCGTAATGAAAACGCAAAGCTGCGTTGCTGCTCGCCATGCATGCGCCAGTTCACCATCAACATGTAGACGCCGCAGGTGGCATAAATCAGCATCAATTCGAATTGAAAATTCTTGTGGATGGCATGCGGGCCGATTTCCGCCCCGGACACACCAACGGCGAACATGATCTGCGCCGCCAGCGTCCAGCCGATCGCCAGATCGAACCGCAAGTGCCCGCCGACGACGGTCAAGAGCATCAGCATGAGGGCGGCGGCGACGTAAAGTACGCCGCCGTCGGCATGTCCGACGATATCGAGATAGGTCAGTGCCGCAAGGGCCAGCAAGGTCGGCGTGCCCAGCGCCAGCTCCCGCAACATGGGTTTCGGCCTGCACAGCACGACGATCAGCGACAGCACCAAAGCCGGCAGCAGGATGCCCAGGTACAGCGTGTCGAACATGGGATAGGCGCCGCGCAGGCTGTCATGCAGCAAGGCAAAAAAGATGACCGCGATCGGAATGGCGGCGGCGCACATGGTGACGTCGGACCGGAAGCGCAGCGGACCCTTCTCCGCCTCGTAGAGCGCCCGCAACCGTGGCGGCAGACGGGGTTTCATCCAGCTTCCGTGTTGCGCCAGCCAGGCCTCTGCCAGGCTGGCAAGCGATTCGCTCTCCGCAGGTTCGCCCAAAATCGCCCTCATTGTACGGGTTACGCCCGAAGTGCCGACAAAGTGTTGCCGCGTTGGATGACCGTGTGTCACCGGTTATAGGCTCAACCTTAGCGTGCACAAACGAGCAAAAGATTAATGTTACCTATCGACCACTCACAGATATGCGAGTGCGATGTGATCCTTGGCGGGCCTTATGCAAGCCGCGCCAGCGCAGCTCGGAGACGCGCGGCCTCGGCACGCGCGGTTGCCGCGCGCGCGCGATTTTCCGCCACCACGTCGGCGGGCGCACGCGCCACGAAATCGGCGTTTTCCAGCTTGCGCGACACCTTGGCAGCCTCGTCCTCGGCCCGGCCGGCCTCGCGCGCCAAACGGGCCCGTTCCGCGGCCACGTCGATCAGGCCCGTCAACGGCAGCAGCAAGGTTGCCTCATCCAGCACCAGCAGCGCCGTTTCCGGCGGAGTTGCTTCGCCGGCCGGCCCGATCTCGGACACGCGGGCAAGCCGGCGCGCGGACTCCGCCCATCGCGCGGCGCGCGCCATCGTCTCGGGTGCCGCGTCGCGCAGCAGCACCGGCCCCAGCACCGACGGCGGCACGTTCATTTCCGCGCGCACGGTGCGCACCGCGGAGAAGAACCGCACCACCCAATCCAGCTCCGTCCGCGCCGACTCCGGGTTGAAAACCGCGCCTGGCTCTGGCCACGGCGCCCGCGCCAGGCTGCGCGCCGGGCCAAATCCGAACTGATCCCATACCGCTTCGGTGGCAAACGGCGCCGCGGGGTGCAGGAGGCGCAGAATGACGCCAAGCACATGAGCCGCCGTGCCGCGCACCTCGACGCTCGCCGCGGCGTCCGCGCCCAGCAGCACGGGCTTGGCGAGTTCCAGGAACCAGTCGCAAAAAATGTTCCAGGTGAACCGCGTGCACGCGTCGGCATAGTCGTCGAAGCGGTAGGCCTCCAGCGCCGCCGTCGCCTCCGCCACCGCCTGGTTGCAGGCATCGAGCACCCACCGGCATAGCGGCGATTCCGCGTGCTCCGGGCGGAAATTCTGCTCCGGCGCGACCAGATTCATTTCGCAGAATCGGGCCGCATTCCACAGCTTGGTGACGAATGCACGGCCCTCGGCGATCTTTTGCGCCCCGAGTTTTATGTCGCGGCCCGGCCCCGCCAGGGTGCACACCGAAAAGCGCAGCGCGTCCGCGCCATACGCGTCGATCATGGTGAGCGGGTCGATGACGTTGCCCTTCGCCTTGGACATCTTCTGGCCCCGCTCGTCGCGCACCAGGCCGTGGATGTAGACGGTGCGGAACGGCACATCGCCCATGAAGTGCAGGCCCATCATCATCATCCGGGCGACCCAGAAGAATATGATGTCGAACCCGGTCACCAGCACGTCGGTCGGGTAATAGCGCGCCAGATCGGCGGTCTTTTCCGGCCATCCGAGCGTGGAGAAAGGCCACAGGCCCGAACTGAACCAGGTGTCGAGCACGTCGGTGTCCTGCGTCAGCTCGACGCCGGTGCCGTACTTTTCACGCGCCTGGATTTGCGCAGCCGCTGCGCTGCGCGCGACGAAAATGGTGCCGTCCGGCGCATACCAGGCGGGAATGCGATGGCCCCACCAAAGCTGGCGACTGATGCACCACGGCTTGATGTCCCGCATCCAGGCGAAGAACGTGTTCTCCCATGGCTTCGGCACAAAGCTGATGCGGCCGTCCTGCACCGCCGCCACGGCGGGCCTGGAGAGCACCTCGGCGTTGCAATACCATTGCTCGGTCAGCAGCGGCTCGATCACCACGCCGCTACGGTCGCCGTGCGGCACCGCGTGCGTGTGCGGCTCGATTTTTTCCAGCACGCCAAGCCGGTCGAGCTCGGCGACGATGGCGGCGCGCGCCGCCTCGCGCCCCTGCCCGGCCAGGCCACGCACAAACGCCGGGTCGGCCAGATCCGGCACCGCGGCGAGATCGGCCTCGATTTCGGCGAGCGTCACCAGGGCTGCCCGATCCAGCACGCTCGGCATTGCCAGCCCGTGGCGCCGGCCGACTTCGAAATCGTTGAAATCATGCGCCGGCGTGATCTTGACGGCGCCGGTGCCTTTCTCCGGGTCGGCGTAGGTGTCGCCCACCACCGGCACGCGGCGCCCGGTCAGCGGCAGAATGACGGTGCGGCCGATCAGCGCCGACAGCGTCGGATGGTCCGGGTGGACTGCCACCGCGGTGTCACCCAGCATGGTTTCCGGCCGCGTTGTTGCCACCGTCAGGCTGCCGCCGCCGTCGAGGGGGTATTTGATATGCCAGAGGTGCCCGCGCACCTCGCGGCTCTCGACCTCCAGGTCGGAAATAGCCGACTGGAATTTAGGGTCCCAGTTCACCAGGCGGCGGTCGCGGTAGATCAGGCCCTGTTCAAATAGAGTGACAAACACCTCCCGCACCGCGTCGGAGAGCCCGTCATCCATGGTGAAGCGTTCACGCGGCCAATCGAGGCTGGCGCCCAGGCGACGCAACTGGCGGGTAATGGCGCCGCCCGACTCGGCTTTCCATTGCCACACGCGCGCGATGAAATCGTCGCGGCCGAGCGCCTGGCGCGACGTGCCTTCGGTGCCCAGCATGCGTTCGACCACCATTTGTGTGGCGATGCCGGCGTGATCGGTGCCGGGTTGCCACAGCGTGTCGCGCCCTTGCATGCGACGCCAGCGGATCAGCGTGTCCTGCAGGGTGAACGTCAGCGCGTGGCCCATGTGCAGGCTGCCGGTGACGTTCGGCGGCGGGATCATGATGGTGTAGGGCTGCGCGTTGGCGCGCGGACCGCCGGCGGCGAAGGTGCCGTCGTGCTCCCAGCCTTCGTAGAGGGATTGCTCTACGGCTTTGTGGTCGAAGGTTTTGTCGAGCAAGGGAAGGACGCTCCGCTGGGCCGGGGCTCTACCCCTGGACCCCGCTACTTGGGGGGCCCGTCCCATACTCAATCCCCTTACAGATGGGGGGTCTGGGGCCTCAGGCCCCAGCGGGGTCCAGGGGCAGAGCCCCTGGCCTTACTTCCTACAGAATTTCGCGCGCCACAACCCGCTCGATTTCCGCGCGCACCAGGCGCTCAACAATCGCCGGCAGATGCGTATCCAGCCAATCCTTCAGCATCGGCCGCACTTCATCGCGCACCAGATCCTCCAGCGACACGTTGCCGAGGCGATAGACCTGCGCATTCCGCTCGGCCAACGCCTTCTTCAGCGCGCCGACAGATTGCGACGCGGCACTCACGGTCTCGGACGAAGCGATCGGCGACGCGTCGGCTTCGGCAGTCTGGGCGGATTCAGTGACCATCATGGCGGGTTCCAATATAAAGACTTCGTTAGCCTCTACCGTCTTTTTCGGTTCAACGGAAGACTTTTGTTGTTCTTTGGCTTGAATTGTAGCCGCCGGCACCACTTCCGGTGGGGGCTGAGGTGCCGCTGCCACAATCACTGCAGGGGGCACCACAGGAGTCACGACGACAGGCGCCACTACCGCAGGTGCAACCGGGGCGGGCTCAGACACCGGCGGGGCCGCGGCGGCCGGTGCGGGCGTCGGAACGACCTGCGCGACCGGCTCAACGACCGCTTCAGCAACGGCTTCGGCCGGCGCCTCGACAGTCTCGCTCTCGCCCTCATTCAGAATGCGGCGGATCGAGGCGAGGATATCCTCCATCGACGGATCAGGCTCGGCCGGTGTGGCCGCCGGCGGTGACGGCGGCGCTTTTGGCGCCTGCCCGCCGCGTCTCGAAAAAACGCCGCTCATTCGTCAGCGGCCAGGTTGGCGCACGGCATAATCACCAGTCCCCCACAGCTTGTTGCGCACCGCGTTGTAGTACGCCGTCTCGTCATACAGCGGCACGGACAGTCCGAGGTCCCGGGCAGTGAGGCGGCCAATGGCGCTTGCGACTCCATAACTTGCAGTGACCACACTCGTCACATTTTGCACAAGAGTTGTCTCTGCCGAGAGCAAATTTTGCTGCTGGATGAGGACGTCCTGTGTCGTGGCGCTACCAACCAGCGCTTGCCGCTCGGTGCCTTCCACCGCGATCTGCGCGCTGCGCACCGCGACCTTCGAACTCTGGGTTGCGGCGCGCGCCGCCAGCAGCGTGTCCCATGATTGCACCGCATTCTCGCGCGCCGTGCGCACCTGCTGCTCCGTCGTTCGCACCGCCTGCTGATATTGCTGCCGGGCCTGCCGGACGGCGGCGTATTCCGCGCCGCCTTGATAGACCGGGATGCTGAGACTGAGTAACGCCTGACCGCCATAAAGCGTCTGGGAGGCAAAACTTCCCGAGGCCGAACGATTGGCAATCACCTGCAGCGAAAGCTGCGGTGCCAGGTTTGAAAACTGCGAATCGATGTTGTCCTTGGCCTCGGCCTCCGCGAACAGGGCGGATATGACGTTGGGGTTGTTACGGGCTGATGTATCGGACGCCTCGGTCTCGCTGCGTACCGGCAGGCGCAGCGGCTGCGGATCGGTCAGGTCTTTGGGCGGGTAAACGCCGACCTCGGCGAAGAATGTGGCCGCCGCCGTTTGCAGATTGCCTTCGGCCGTCTGACGGATGGAAATTGCCTGCGCCAGAGCGGCCTCGGCCTGCGCCACGTCGGTCCGGGTCAGCTCGCCGACGCGGAAGCGATCGTTCACCGCCCGCAACTCATCGCCCAGCACCTGCTCATTCTGCCGGTCCAGATCAAGCAACTGCGTGTCCTCGACGTAGGTCACGTAAGCGTTGATCGTCGCCTGAAGCACCTGCTCCTCGACCGCGATCAGATTCGCGCGCTCGGAAAAAACCGCGTTCGTGGCCTGATGGGTCGAGGCTTCCGTCTTGCCGCCGCGATACAGATATTCGGTGACTGTCGCATTCTCCTGGTTGATCATGCGGTTTTCGTTAGTGTCTTGGATATAATTGGAGGTGGGCGCAAACGGGTATTTTGTGTTGCCGTTTTGGTAGCACGAGGGAACCCCGAAACCTCCGTTATCGCACGGCGTCAACGCATCCAATTTTCCGGCGCCGGCACCAAACTGCAGGCTGACCGAAACCTGCGGCCGCCAACCGGCTAGCGCCGACGGCACGCCTTCATCGGTGGCACGCAGCTTCGCCCGCTCCGCCGTCAGCGTCGGATTGGTCTCGTAGGCGATGTTCAGCGACTCGCTGAGCGTATGCGGCACCATGTCCGGCTCATCAGTCGGCAGCGTATTCGCCGGATATGATCCAACCGGGTGAGCCACCGGCGGGGCTGCCCAGGCCGGGGCGCTGAGCAGGCAGAGGCCGGCAAGAAGGACACGCGTGCGGCGCATGTAACGCACTCCCATTATCCCGAAACGCGAACCTCGTGCGGCCCGCCCCAACTTTCTGCCACAAGGTTATGAACAAGGCCAAATGAGACTTATGGTGAGCCTACCGGCGCTTAAGGAAGGAAGCAGGCGTAGGCATCACGTTAATATGGATGGGCGGTAACCTAGAACGCAAAGCTTGGCACCGGCCGGAGAGCCGGCAGCAACGGCGCCGTGGCATCGAAAGCCGGTCGCGCCGCCAGGCCCCCCGCACTCGGCTCGGCAATCACCGCGTAGCTGCCGCCAGCTCCCGGCGCGATGATCGTCACCAGCCGGCCCGTGGCCGCCACCTGCCGGGCCAGACGTTCCGGAATCGCCCGCACCGCACCCTCGATCACCACCAGGTCATACGGCGCCCGCGCGGGCCACCCATCCGCCAGGCTGCCGGCCTCCAGCGTCACACCCGCCCCGCTCTCCGCCAGCGCCGCCCGGCCCAGATCGACCAGCGCCGCATCTTCCTCGAGCGCGATCACATGGGCGCCGCAGGCCGCCAGCACCGCCGCGCCGTAACCGCTGCCCGCGCCCACAACCAAAGCCGTCTCGCCCGTGACCGGCGCGGCAAGCTGGATCAGACGCGCCTGCACCAGCGGCTTCAGCATGAACCGCCCCGGCGCGATCTTCAGATTATCATCGATATACGCCATGGCGGCGAGGTGCTTCGGTACGAATCGCTCCCGCGGCAGGTCCCGCATGGCGGCGAGCACCCGCTGGTCGTTCACGCTCGAGGGCCGCAATTGCCCGTCTACCATCAGGTTGCGCGCGCGCGTGAAATCGGGCAGCGGCATCGTTTCGGTCATGTTGGCTGGCTCCGACTTTAAGGAAGGAAGTATTTCTTTTTTGAAAAAAAGAAACAAAAAACTTTTACTCTTGATGCAATCCGCGACCTGTCGGTTCATGGCCAAACCTTGATGCAGGCGCATGGAAAAAGTTTATTGATTCTTTTTTTCAAAAGAGCACTGCTTCCTTCGCCTTTCTAGGCCGCTGGACCACCTGCACAAACGGCCCTATATGCCGCCGCGCGCGTAAGCGGGGTCCGGTGGCAGAGTGGTGATGCAGAGGACTGCAAATCCTTCAATGCCGGTTCGATTCCGGCCCGGACCTCCAAGCGCGCAGATGCAGCCAAGGGCGCCGAACAGGTCTATATGGATTGCATGATCCGTCTGCTGACCGCGCTTCTGCTCCTGCCGCTCGCCGCCCCGCTCGCCGCCCGGGCGACGGAAACCCCGGCGGTCGTTACATCGCACACTGCGGCCTCGCTCGTCAGCGAGGCCGATAGTTTCGCGCCGGGCCACAAGCTGCGGATCGGCCTGCGGTTGAAAATCCAGCCGGGATGGCACACCTACTGGGCCAATCCGGGCGATGCCGGCGCGGCGCCCACGCTGGATGTGACGGGCGCCGCGGCCGGCCCGATCGCCTATCCCACGCCCTTGCACACGCAGGACGGCCCGTTCACCAGCTATGTCTATACCGGCGAGGTGCTGCTGCCGGTCTCCGTTACGCCGCCATCTGCGGCGGTCGGCAAGCTGCATCTGCAAGCCCACGCAACCTGGCTGGTGTGCGAAAGGCTCTGCGTGCCGGAGGACGCGGCCTTTACCCTGGACCTGCCGCAAGGCAGTGGGGCGCCCGGTGCCGACGCGCCCGCTTTTCGCGCGGCGGACGCTGCATCCCCCCGCGACAACCCCTTCCCTGCCCGCGTGTCCCCGGACGGCACGTTGCGCCTCGACGCGCCCGGGATCGCCCCCAGGACACTGTATTTCTTTCCCAGTGACGCCGGCCTGATTGACCAGGGCGCCGAACAGAGGTTCGTAACCGATCCCGGCGGCGTGACCATCCATTTGAAGCCGCTTCAACACACGCTTGACGCAGCCAAGCCGCTCGCCGGCGTGCTGACCCTGACCGACACAAGCGGACGCCTGGAGTCACTGGCCGTCACCGCGAAATCGGGCACCATGCCGGCCGCGTTCACCGCATCGGCCGCGCCGGGCCTGTTGCGCGCCCTTGCTCTGGCGTTCGCCGGCGGCCTCATCCTCAATCTCATGCCGTGCGTATTGCCGGTGCTGGCCATGAAAGCGCTCGGGCTGGCACGGCTGGCGGGCGGGGAACGCACCCGCGTGCGGGTGGAAGCAGGCCTCTACACCGCGGGCGTCCTGACCGCCTTCGCAACCATCGGCGGGGTTACCCTGGCCGCCGCCGCCGCGGGCGGCAGCGGCGGATGGGGGGTTCAATTCCAATCCACCGCGTTTACCGGTGCAATGGCGTGGCTGATGCTGGCGATTGGGCTGAATTTCTCCGGGCTGTATGAAATCGGCATGAGCCTGACAGGATTCGGCCAGGGTCTTGCGGCGCGCGGCAGCTTTTTTACCGGGTTGCTGGCCGTGGTGCTGGCGACCCCCTGCACCGCGCCCTTCATGGCGAGCGCGCTGGCGGCGGCGATCGTGCTGCCGCCGCTGGAGGGCATGGCCATTTTCCTGGCGCTGGGCGCTGGCCTCGCGGCGCCCTACGCGCTGCTCGCGATCGCACCGGGGCTCGCGCACTATCTGCCGCGGCCGGGGGCCTGGATGGTGCGGCTGCGACAGGCCCTGGCGCTGCCCATGTATGTTTTTGCGCTGTGGCTGGCCTGGGTTGTCTGGCACCAGGCCGGCACCATCGGACTTGCGGCCCTGCTCGGTGGCGGCGCGTTGGTGACCAGCGCGGCCGTGCTGTGGGGCCGTCATCAGCGCGGCGGCGGCGGGCGCGTGCCCGCGCTGGGGGCGGTGCTGGCAGCATCTCTCGTATTGCTGGGCCTGGCGGAAAAAGCACCGCAGGCGGCGCCGATGCAGCTTACGGCCGGGGCGCAGGCGTTCTCGCCGGCGCTGCTGGCGTCGTTGCGCGCGGCGCATCGGCCGGTGCTGGTGGATATGAGCGCGGCCTGGTGCATCACGTGCCTGGTGAACGAACGCGTGGCGCTGTCGCCGGCGCCGGTACGGGAAGCATTTGCCCGCAAGAACGTGGCTTATCTGGTCGGCGATTGGACCAGGCAGGACGCTGGCATCACGGCGTTCCTGCACCAATTCGGGCGTAATGGAGTGCCCCTGTATGTGTTTTTTCCGGCGAACGGGGAGCCGCAGGTGCTGCCGCAGATATTGACCGAGGCCGAGGTGCTGGGACGCATTGGTGCGTGAAAAAGGCAAGAGTTTTTTCGTTCTTTCTTTCAAAAAAGAACTACTTCCTTAAACCTTAGGCTAGATGTGAAAGCCGCTGCCTCCGACATTCGCGACAAAGCCCTGGCCCTAGGCTTCGACGCCGTCGGTTTCGCGCCCGTTACCTTGGCGCCTGAGGTCCGCACCCGCCTGGCCGCCTTCCTCGCCGCCGGCCAGCACGGCGACATGGGCTGGCTCGCGGCGCATGCCGACCGGCGCGGCGAGCCAGCCATTTTATGGCCGGAAGCTCGCACGATCGTGGCCCTCGGCATGAGCTACGCGCCTGGCTTCGACCCGCTCGAAACCCTCGCGCGCCCGGACCGCGGCAGCATTTCGGTTTACGCGCGTAACCGCGACTACCACGATGTCATGAAGGGCCGCCTCAAGCATTTGGTGCAGTTCATTATCTCGCGCTTTGGCGGCGATGCGAGGCTGTTTGTTGACACCGCGCCGGTGATGGAAAAGCCGTTGGCCGAGCAGGCGGGGCTGGGCTGGCAAGGCAAGCACACCAACCTCGTTTCGCGCACCCATGGAAGCTGGCTGTTCCTTGGCGAGGTCTTCACCACCTTGGAGATCGACCCCGAACCGGCGCCGGCGGGGGGCTGCGGCAGTTGCGCGCGCTGCCTGGCGGTGTGCCCCACCGATGCCTTTCCGGCGCCCTACCGGCTGGATGCCACGCGCTGCATTTCGTATCTCACGATCGAGCACAAAGGCCCCATTCCGTTGCAGCTGCGTTCTCGCATGGGGAACCGCATTTATGGCTGCGACGATTGCCTGGCGGTATGCCCGTGGAACAAATTCGCCAGGCCCGGGGGCGAGGAAAAGCTGCACGCGCGTGCCGATCTTGCGGCGCCCGCGCTCGCGGATCTGGCGGCGCTGGACGATGCCGGGTTTCGCACGCGGTTCGCCGGGTCGCCGAT
>Ga0116228_10001911_pt1 | contig 17655 bp, 10 predicted proteins | sample S1TSphfallax_2_FD_89694 | JGI IMG/M metagenome (GOLD analysis project Ga0116228, IMG submission 89694) | Host-associated microbial communities from peat moss isolated from Minnesota, USA - S1T2_Fc - Sphagnum fallax MG | ecosystem: Host-associated > Plants > Peat moss > Unclassified | place... | reverse complement strand
CAAATTTTTAAGCATGGATGCACATTGACAACAAATGGCCTGATTTTGCAACTAACTTGAAAAACATCAGATTTGGGTTGGCCACATATGGATTCAACCCATTTTCAGACAAAACATGCATTCGATCCACATGGCCAATAATGTTGCTTGTGTATAATTTACCACCATGGATGGCCATTAAGCAGTTTTTCATGCTTCTTGCACTATTCATCCCTGGCAAATAGTAAGTTAAATTAAAAAACATTGATGTTTACTTACAACCACTCATTGATGAACTCCAAGAATTATGGCAACCTGATGTTCTAGCATGGGATTTATCAAAACAACATAATGACCAATTGTTCAACCTACAAACAATGGTCATATGGACCATTCATGATTATCCAAGATATGGTTTGCTTTCGGGGTGTGCATACCAAGGATACAAGGCTTGCCCATTGTGTGGGCCAAACATAACATCGGGGTATTCTAAACCACTTTTAAAATGTGTGTATTGCGGGTTTCGAAGGTGGTTGCCACAGGACCACCCTTATCAACATCCTCGAAACAAAAAACATTTTGACAACAAGGTGGAATACAAGTCATGTCCACTAATGCCAACAACCAAAGAAATATTATCACGGGCCGCGACAACAACAACAACATGGATTGATAGTGGATTTGCACATGGGGCACATGGCGACCCCTCAAAGGACCATGGTGTGAAAAGAAGGTCAATTCTTTATGACCTTCCTTATTTTGGGGTGAGCATACTACTTTTGTTATATATCTTATTTAACTTGTTAGTTGAATTTAATTAGTCTATTGTTATTTACAATGTGTAAATTTTTTATTACAATTATTGTATTATGCTTAGATTTTGTTTAATATTAATCTTGTTAAAGATCAACAATTCTAGTAAGCATATGCATCAATGTAGTAAAAAGTTCAACTACCATAGTTGGCAAATGTAACTAGCAAATATGCAACATGTTAATTTTTATAATTCCCATGAATATTTTTCCATGATTATGTAATTGATGATGCACATCATTTTTACACTATTGAATAATCTATTGAATAGAGGCTCCTTCTAAAGCATTGTTTAGATGTCATGCACATGGAAAAAAACATTTGTGAGAACGTTGTGTAAACAATCTTTGGGATAAAGGACACTATTATTGTGTGACAAGACCTAAAGGAAGAGGGAATAAGACCTCATTTATGGTTATTTCAAGACCCACATGTTCTTGATAGGTGGTTAAAACCAATGGCTCCATATGTATTAAAGGAAGATGAACTTATTGTGTTCATGGATTGTTCGAAGTCTTTACGAGTGCCAATCGAATATTGTAGTGCGCCTTTGAAACATGTTGCCAAGAGAAAACTTTTAGTCATGAAAGCCCATGACTAGCACATATTCATGCAACAATTGTTGCCATTATGCCTTCGTGGATTGATGGATCAACAGACTAGAATTGCGATCATGTGTTTTAGTCACATCTTTAGGTGCATATGTTCCAAGGTATTAGACCCGGCTGATATGGGTACCTTGAAAGAAGATGCAACCATTACAATGTGTATGCTAGAGATGACAATGCCACCTTCATTTTTTGACATAATGGTTCACCTAATTCTTCACCTAGTGGATGAACTAGATATGTGTGGACCTATACATACAAGGTGGATGTATTGTGATGAACGTTTAAACAAAGTATTAAAAGGGTATGTAGGGAACTTGGTTCAGCCAGAGGCTTCAATGGCAACTAGATACTTAATGGATGAAACATTAGGGTTGATCACTGAGTACATGGATCAATTCCAACCATCAAAGAGGCAAATATGGGATTTGAACGAGGAGGAAGGTGTTTGTGGGGAGGTCCTAGAAGGTGCATCCATGCGAATAGAACTCACAGTTACACAACGAAACATGGCACACAATTATGTTCTCAACAACACAAACATCATGGCCCCTTGGGTGAGGTGAGACAAGCATTTAGAACCTACACATCACATGTTTAGTGTTTTGCAATGCAAAATTTTACTCCTTTGCAACTACATTGGCCATAAAAAAGTCAACATGTTTACTTTATGGCAATTGCAATAGTTAAATCTAGGGCATAAGGACCAATGATATGCAAACATACCTAGTTATAGATGGTATGAATACATTGAAATTTTGACATCAATATGTGATACAAGAAATATGAGTTGGAGTACATAAATACAAATGAAGATGGCAATGCATTGGATGCACCATACACCATGTTAGATGCCCCAACAATCCCTAACATGATTGGTGCAATCCTTGTCTCTAGAACATAATCACTCTTACTCAATGACGCAAGGCAACTTTGTGTTGAAAGAACATAAATTTTGAAATTCGAAGCCAAGACACATGTTTGGGCCACACCACAAGGTAAGGACTAAACACACAATAGAGAATGTACATGAGAATTTTTCTTTTTGCTTCTAATAATTTCTACCATGCCAAAAGGAACATGGACCTTATGAATGGGGGGATAGGTGATATTTATTGAAAATTGTGACCCTGCTCTAAAATCTAATATGTGTGCCAAATGATTATTCTATTGGGGATGGTCTAGATCCATGAAAGGTAGTTAAGAACATGAACTTCAAATTTGTCATTGGTTGTGCAATGGCATATGTATGTCCAAAATCATATGCAAAAAACTTAGGTGTTTTTTTATCATATCACCAAAATTGTATTAATATTTTAATATATATAAATTATTGTATAGATTATACACATACATTATATATATTTAATAAAATATTTTGTGAGTCTTGCAAATTTTGGCGCGCCTTGAGATTCATCAAAATTATGTGCACACAATGGAAAAACAAGGAAAAATTGCATTTTCAAAATCTTACATGGAGTAATGTTTTTTCTCCATGGCCCTTCCATTATGATTTTTTCAAAAAAATTGACATCCATGGATATGATTAGTCTAATAGTTTATAACTTTAACCCAACTCATATTATTTTAAACAAATGTTGAATTTCAAAAAAAAAAAAATTGTCTCAAAATAATTTTTTTGTTGAGGAAATAAAATCTTTTAAAACATTGTATTTTCCGAATGGAACCTTAAAAATCAATCAACTACACTTGGTAAGCACAGGCTGAAGTTGTCATCATACACTACTATATGAATTGAAGAATCCCAATTTCTTTTTTTTTCATAATGGGGGGCAAAAGTGAATTTTGATATTCTTCCAAAGAGTATATTTTCCACACAATTGTAGATTATTTGGGTTAAAAGCATGAGCTTAGTTATTTTCACATCATAGATGTTATTGTTGTTTTTCAAACCATGTCGTGGTTTTAGTTTCTAGTTTCATGATCTTGAACTTATTATATCTCAACATAGAAAATATATAGTTATCATATGTCTAGCTACTGGAGGGGGTTTGTGTTGTTCTACCATGTGTCTACCAACATTTTTTTGGGGGGTGAATTTGGTGCAATGAAAAAATATATATTATTTAAAATATTCCTTTTGTTGAAGAAAGGTTTGCGTTAAAAAAAAAACTTTCGTGAAAATCATCACATTTCTACATTTTTTTCAAACAAGTAGCCACAATTAAAACTTGATTTTTATTGTTGGGCTATACCCAAATGTGAGCCATACTGACATAGTCATGTTTGGTAGTTTCAAATTTTAAGAACTTCATTAGGGACATTCGAATGGGGTAAGGTTTTAAAGGGCTTTTAACAACTTTGTGTTAGAATAGGGGGTGGTGAATGCACACGGTTATGTGGAGGGGTTGTTTTTTTTTTTGAAATACTGTATTGGTTGGGTTAGTTCTTTTTTTCAACGGAAAGCTGGTAAACCATAGTTTAAAAACCTCATTGGCATAATCAAGGGTGAAAAATCTCTAGAGGGTTGGGGGTAGGAACGGACATTATAATTCATGGTGTGCAACAAAATATTGGTCTTATTCTAATATTTAGTGAGTAGCAAGGATGTTGGAAATTTATGAAGCAGGTAGAGGGGATCAGTGAAAGGTCCAATAAAACAATTATTAAGCCTTATAAACATACGATTAATTCAAAACAACTTAACGATTAAATAAATAAGGGGGATAGGGTGATAATGGCAACTTGAGTTTCATGATGAATGGAACATTTATTTAGATTATGGTTAAGTTCAATAAGGAGTTGCAATTACTTGCGGAGTCCTAATGTATGTTGTAATGATAGTTCATAATTACAAGAAATCTAGTATGCGTTGAATGGTGCGAACTAGGTAGTCTGCTTTGCTATTAGAAGGCAATCGACGAATTAAGCCACGCAACCAACGATAAGTCCAACACCAAGAATTGAAAACCATGCAAAGATGGAGGCGTCTTCAGTTTTGTAACAACCTTCATAGACAGTTTCGGGTTCATCACCAGAAGCGAGGTCGACTTGCAACAAAATCACTAGGGTGCGAAAATTCAGGGAAATGTAGTAGTATCAAGCTCGAAGGGGATCGACTTCAAGACGAGTGTGCACTTCTCGCAATTCAGGTTCTTCATCATGAAGATGTTGTGTCAACGTTAAATCTAAAGACGACTCCAGGGATGACTCTTCATTCACTTGTACAATTCGAGGCCTGTAAAACGTGGCCATACGTGACGCCATAATTTCAAGGGAAAAAGAAGAGATCTCCAACTAAATCAAATCGGCAATGAATGTGCGAGGAACTTGTGACATCAAATGAGTAATCATAACTTATAGGTCAAAGGAAAGTGAGGAAAGACGTAAGTAACAGCCTAGAACCATGGTAAAATAGAAGGTTAAGATCAAAGTAAATAAATAAATAAATGAAAGGTTTGAATAAAATTTGTTAGGGGGAAATGAAAAGGGGTAAAAAGGAACCTTTTCCTTCTCCTTCCATTGGCCTCTGAGCATGGGGAACTTCTCCTTCTCCTTCCATTGGCCTCTAAGCATGATAACATTTTCTTTCTCCTTCCATTGGCCACCAAGCGGGGATCCTCCTTTCTTTTCTTTAAAAAGGTGAAGTCGAATCATTTAGGTTTTTTTTTTTTTGGACATTACTTTCAACTCAAATCTTGAGAAGACTTGTTCCCACAACCTTTTTGAGGAGAAGAATGAATAGTCCTTAATAAATGGTAGAAAAAGGAAGAGTAGATTGGAGGGTTATAGTAATTTGGAAAGAATGGAAGTAAGTAGGGATGGGTTGGGAATTTGAAATCCTAGAAAAACTTTATAAAACCCTCTCGAGTTTGGTAACACAACTCCTTATTAGTTTTGCTATAGAGCTTAGGATTTGGTAGAAAGATGCACCTTATAGTTAGCTTTCTAAAAAGCTAAGGCAAGCCATATTTGGATAACATATGTGTTAGAAATAATGTTTTAAGTGACTAGTGGTATGTAGCCAAGTTAAACTTCCTACCTTCGCAAAACACTCTCGCGTTTAATAGCATAACTTACTACTAGCTTAGTTGTAGAGCTTAAGATTTAGTAGAAAGGTGCGCTTATAGTTAGCTTTCTAAAGAGCTAAAGCAAGCCAAATTTGAATAACATATGTGTTAGAAACAATTGTTCAAGTGATTAGTGGTATGCGGCTTAGTTGAACTTGGTGCTGGACTCTTAACAATCAGTTTAAATGAATGACAATTTGAGACAAGATTCTAGGATTTGACATGTGCGAGCTTGGAAAAGGTATCTATCAGTTTTAAATTGTAATTGTTGTAGGGGAGGGAAGCTACTTGATTTCAATTACAAACACAATTTAGCATCTAGAAATACATTTGTATTTTCCTTTCACTGGTAACATATATACTTTCAAGTATAGTCACCACATAGAACTAGAAGTAGAGGGACAGAAAGTCGCCTCACACCAAACATGGCTAAATCTCCTTGTGAATGATAGCCAAAGTAGCAACATAAAATAATTGAAAAAAAAAATTTTGACTAGCATTTTTTCTTATTTTTAATTTTTTGCATTAATTTAACATGGGATATAGAATTTTGACCTACACAAAAGGATTTTTCATTAAAAAGATGGTTCAAATTCACCAATTTTTTACTAAAGGAAAAATTCCCAATTAATAGTTAGCCAAAAATATAGAATAATTTTATTTTTGTTCTATCTCAATGTTTAGAATTTATCCACATTTAGTCAAATTATTTTTTCGCATGATTGCCACCTTTAACTACATCCCAAAAATGTTATTTCCAAAATTTTGATTTACACCTATACTTTTCATGAATTAAATGCCCCAAATTTGTTAAATTCCAAAGGAATTTTTTTATCAATTTGCTATAAAATAAAATAAAATTCAATAGGTTGCCTAAGTAGCTGAAAATGTAAAAGGATTTTTTTTTGTTTACTTCTGTATCAAACATGTAGCCAAATTTGGCTAAGTAGTTTTATAGATAATTGTAAGTTTGGCTACATCACAAAATCATTCAAGAACAACCCTAGTGTTAATCCACCCAATTCATTATTTCATGGTAGTAAAAGTGGAAAAATTGTTAGAAAATCTACTTGATTTGAAGACAAAATCATAGAACAAGGAGGCCACATACAAGACCAAAATTGAACAAGATAAATAGTAGTAGATCCTACTTACTAAAATAACTTTGGAATTCAAATGCACATATATAAGCTTCACTACATAGATGGCTAAATAAAACAAGGAGGACACCTATAGATGCTACTTGTTAAAAACATGGGGCCCATGGGCATTGCCACTGGGGGAGGAGGGGAGGCCCGAAGGTAGTACAAAATGATTTTTTAAAAGGATTTGAAGCTTTTCTATATAGAGACAAATGTTGTATTGTAGTTTAGGGTTAACTTTTACATTTGCAAAATGAAAAATAATTAGTTTTCCAAAAGTCAATTTAGTTTTGGAATTTTGAATTAGTAATGTTTTCATGGTCTTCATTATAATATTAATTACTAAAATTTTAAAATTTTAGTAATCAATAATTATGATGGTTTTCAACAATTAAACTTCCCTTTTTCAAGGAAAAAAAGAAAAGAAATGTTTACAATAACATGATCATGTCCTCCGTAGAACAAAATGGAAATAAATTAAGAAAGGAAGGAAAAGAAATTTGAAAGGAAAACAAAACAAAGAAAATTTCCTTAAAAGAAAAAAATGCATTTGAAAAAAATAAAAATTAATAAAAACAAAAAATGAAGGATTTTAAAAATTCAAATAAAATCAAGATAACAAGAAGATGGGGAAAAAGGAAACAAAGAAAGGGGGAAATAATGCATTTTCAAAAAAATTGGATTTGAAATGTTAATTTTAGGTCTCAACATCTCATTTTGGATTTCAAAAAATGACAATGGATGTGGGTTCACTAGTGTCTAGATGCTATGGAACACCCATAAAACCTTGTCTTCAAAAAGTTTTATTCCCACTATTAGGAATTGATGAACCTGTTTTTGAGTTTAAACATTGACATTGATGATGAAAATGTCAAGAAATATTTAAATCAATTGAGATTTTGATATATAAAATGTTTTATGACATTTTAACATCCATATGTTACCTGATTATAACATGGTTGTAACTAGTTGTACATGGATTCAATGTTGATATTATAGATGATAGTTGCCACTTGTTTTCGTTAATGGCAATCCATTAGTTGAAGTCATTTTCATTCATCTATTATCTCCTTTATGCAATCCATTTTTTGTTTCATCCAACCCCTAACACATTTTATCATCCATTTGTTAGTTGATGGTGTTAGTAACAGTAGTTGAATACTATTCTAATGAAGTTAGCACACATGCAAAGTCGGGATGTGCTTCTTACTATCCACTGAAAGTGCAGGTTGTCCAACTGAAGAGATTCTATTGATGTTAGGAATATTTGGCGATTATCCACCTAGTCGAAACTACTTTCGAGTATTTACCAATTATGTAGACAAGTCGACTTAAATGGGAATCACCGATATATTTTTTTAAATTAAAAAATCCCAGTTGCAACACAATTACAAATGACATGCAGACAAAAACATTTTGGTTTAAAAAGGGTTGTTTTCTATTAATGTGTTGATACAGTCAAATTTTAATGAAAGTTGATGATACTTTGAACAAATCATTACAACAAATTACTATTCTTAAACATTTAACCTTTTAATAAGACCTAGCAATTTTAATTAAACTCATGTTTATGTGCATTTATGATAAGTCATACTATTGACATTATAAAATGTTATTAGTCCCTTTTGCCTTGTATAACAATGAAAACATTTTACTTTCACATGCTTTTTATGTCACTCCATGTGATTATGTACTTATTGCCTTTGTGCAAAAAAATGTCAATATATAATTTTTAAAATGAATTTCAATAAATCTAAATTTTTCTTGAATTCACGTTTACATTGACATTCCAAAAGAAAGTATCCTAAATGTCTACATTGATATTCCACAATTGCAAATTTTACACTAACTTTCCATAATAAATTACCCTATATGTTAACACTAACATTCCACAACAAATTATCTTAGATATCTACATTGACATTCCATTAGAAAAAAATGTTTACACTACAAACCATGTGTCCATTTTGTGATCTTCATGACCTTTTAAATGGACAAGTGTTTCATTTGACTAAATTTTTGCCCCTTTTGATTAAAGGTGAGTTGATTTTGTCCTTGTTGACTAGATGTGTCCAATTTTATATCATTTTTGATAAAGTGTCACATTTGATGAAGGAGTTTACAAAACCACTTTCATCAAATAAACTAATATGCTTAGTCACGTGGGTGTTTGCGTGTTATAGTGGACCCAAATGTAGTCAAATTGGATGTACATAAATACTAAAATTATCAAAACTTTAAATTCATTTATTTTGAAAATTTTCTAGAAATTACATTAAGTTGACATGGGCCTCAAAAATGAAATAAATCAATACAAAATTGAATTTGAAATTACTTCGTGTTTGTTTCTTTCAATAAATGTACACCAATTGCATTATAAAACTTGCTTGAAACACTATATTTGACAACAATATACCATTTTTTTACTAATAAAAATAACACCAAAGACATATGGGTCCAAACTCTTTAAGGAGCACCAAAATAATGTCATGTTGTCACCCTTCATGTACTCTTTTACATAGTCATATTTGACCATGTAAAGACAAAAAATGGATGAAATTGATGGAATCTAAAGTTGTAGTGGTTTAAAATATGGTACTTATAAAATATTTTACACAATTTGATTCATTAATATTGATGGGGATCAACATATAGGACAAAAACGGACTCCATTGAGGACTAGGTCCTTTTTCTCCTTAGTGGTACACCTTAAAGAATTTGGACCCATCTATATCTTCAGTGGAAGAACATTTTACAACTTACAAACATCATAATCATCATCATTATTATAACATAATATACCACCAAAGGTTTATATTTAATTTTTAATTTAAACTTCATGATTTTAAATCAATTTGAATTTTTTTGATGGAAGATTGTTATTTGTACATATATACATTAATGTGCAAATTTGTATTGAAAATTTATAATTAAAAGAAATACTTTTTGGTCCTTTTGTAAAAACAATGGTTATGTGATAAACAATTATATGTTACAAATGTATTCTAAATGACTATGACATCATTCTTATTAGCACTAATTTCACAACATAATGGTATATTAAAATGTGGACCACCTTTAATTATACCTTTTGACTATTGTTCATTTTCTAATCATGTCTCCAAAATTTTGAAATCTTGAATGTACTAAAAATTGCAACATTGTGAGAGTTTTTTGGGTCCATTGTACCATGCAAACACCCATGTCACTTCAAAACCCATCTCTTCTAGTCAACATGACCAATTTAAAATCAAAATGGACATGTTGGTCAAGTTCAACTATTTAAAAAACCATGATTTCTTGTAGTGGGTTCCAAGCGTGATTGGGGTACCACATTTGAACCCTACAAATTCATTCCAAGGACTCCCAAATTCGTCTTTTTCTTCATTTTTTCCATGACCTATCTTACATTTCACCTTTTTATCTCATGTCAAATGAAATAATTTTTTTCCAATTTTTATATAGGCTTCTAAAGTATCTATTGGTCCCACTTATGAAAGTGAAAATAGTAAAATTTATCGAATGTGGACCATGTTTTATCAATGGCCCAAAATTCCTATAAATTTGACTTATTGAAAAAAATTACATTACAATAAGACATTTGGTTCTTGTCACATTCATACATTTTATACACATTGGCACATAAGGTATTTGTGGTAAAAATCTTGGGCCAAAAAAAATTGTTTTAACATTCTTTATGAGTTCTTGAATTTGTTTTTTCTCATGAGACAAAGTCTTGGGTTTTTTTCAAGCACTTGGTAGCTTTAAAACTTGTTCAAATTTTACATTCTATGCATAGATTAGTACCTTTGTAATGTATCTATTTTTTAATAAAATAAAACTTTCAATATGAATATGTCATTAAGTTTCAAAAACATATTTAAACGAGGGGGTCCAGTGAATATAAAATGAGATATCCTTTTGGGTACCCCAACCATGCTTTGACTCAGTGCATATTGAAAATCCTCTCACATTCAATTTGTGATCCTACAACACCCATCATTTGATGTTTAAAAATTCCATTTAAAAAAACATATTGCTATGTTTTATCTATTAACTCGAAGGACTAAATGGTTTAATTGGAATTGCATTCCTTTTAAGGTGCAATGATAATTTTAATTTAAAGAATCGTAGTTTATCTTTTTAAAAGTGAAACCATAATTGCCAATCCATGTATCATGGGGAACATCTTGAGATGCCATCCCAATCTAGGTTTCTTGAATATAAATATAGGCTTGAAATGGGCCCAAAAGGTTCAAGGGACCTCTAGTTTGGCTTAGATGGCGACAAAAGAACATCAAAATATCAACAAGAATAATAGACTAACAACACAAAACAATGGAAAATAGTAATGAACAATAAATTGATGATAAGGAACATTAGGGATGACATGCTTAGAATAAGGAATAACGAGATAACGACATGGAACGATGAAAAATGACAAGGGATGGGAAAAAAAAAGTGGAACAATGTGCTACCAAGGGGTTAACAATAGGGGATGGTGAGGAAAAGAAGAGTTAATAGCAAGAAACAATGACGAATGGTGGCCTATGATGGGGAATGACAAGAGATGGTGATCAATAGTAAGCTCATGATGAGGTAACAATGGGGATTGAAAGGTGTTTAGATTAAAAATAAAATAAAATTCAAGCAATGGACAAATGACAAGGGACAATACATTTTTAAAACATATTTTTTGTAACCAATCATTTTGCAATTACATGCAACTAGTTATTGTTTGCAACTAAATTGCAACAATGGCATGAATAATGTATATTCACAATTGTTACAATCCCAAATCAATATTGGGGGAAGGTTGTTGAGTATAAAAAAAATAAAAATTGCAAGAATTTTTTTACCAAAGCTTCATTCCATTAATTTCTAAAGATTAAAAAAAAAAATTGGAGCCATAAAAAAAAATTAGAATGTTGATGATGTGACAAGAAAGTAACTACCTTCTTACCTAGGTTCAATTCAAATGCACGTTGTCATAGGAAGGATAGACTACCTTCACCATATGGGGTTTTTGCCCTCCATTACATTTGCCTTCCATGTTGTTGTCATTACCATCCAATGCCTACTTACAAAGGAAACAAATATTTTAAAAACATAAATGTGATGGTTTAAGATTTTGGTGTAAATGTTTTTCTACACCAAATAAAATTAACTACATTTACATGAAAATTAGAAAACAAGGGGAAACCCCAAAGAAAAATCCAGCATGCCACAACTCTCTTTGCAATATCCCTCTGTTGTATTCCAATCACCAAAATCATCTTTTTCACAACACTCTTCACAACTCCAAGAAAAACACAAAAGGTAATGAATAACCAACAAGGTTAATTAGTTACCACCCATTACCCACTAGGGCCTTTCATCCTTTCATACAAAATAGAGAACTCATCCAAATGTCCTACATGTCCTTAGATTATGGCTAGCCATTTGCTAACCACCTATCCTCAAGGAAATAACCTAGTAGCTTCAAATCATAATAACTAAGAGACAATAAGTTTACACCTACCACTAGTAACTAGGAAGCCATGTAGGTTAGATAGGCTAGGAAACTTACCCATTAATATAATAAACTTAAAAAACAAAGGGAAATTTTTATGGATTTTTAATGTACATAGGTAAAGCATTTGGTGGTTATTAGGTAGATAGATTCGAGTGTAAGGTGGTTACGTAGTAATTGGCTATGGGACAATAATACAATGAATTATTAATATTTATTTGGAAACCATCCATCTTGCATGTTGCATCAATGGGTATTCGTTCACTATGGGCTTTTGTTATTACCTAACAATGCATTAGGTGAATGAACACCTAGTAAAAACCAATGTTGCTTGAGTATATATGGAAACATATATGTGAATATGATATATAGGAATATACCATAGCATAGACTCAATTATTGATGACATGACCAATGGGAAATAATTTTAAAAAAAACACAATAAAACTAGCTACTTGGGTGAGGCCTTTGATTGCTCATATATAAATGATGTGAACACTTAAAATGGTTTATTTCTTATGAAGGTTTCTTGCTTATGAAATACATTGGTGAGGGAAACATATTTTTCATAATTTATGTCAATATGACATTATGATGTGTGATGTTCAAAATTTAGGGTTAAAAGGGAACATTCAACATGGTAGTTGAAATTTGATAAATGTGTCACATAAAGTGAATGATGCATTAAAAGTACATAGGGGACAACATGACAAGATAGGTACACAACATCAACAATACATGATTAATTTTTTTGTTATTATCACCATTCTCTTGTTTACATTGATGCAACTAAATATTTTTAATGTCCAAAAATATTTCAAGCCTCAAACCTCTGAATAAAACATTTATGCCTTAATTTTGTGTATTTTTTTGTTCATGCAAATTATATCGTGTGAGGTTCAAAAAAATTTGTATGTGGTCATGAGTGTAAAAATGAATTTAAATTGGAATGCTACAAGTTTCACAAACAATAGAAGAATCACAAGGCTTTCCTTTGTTGGTCATTGATTGCAATGCCCATGTTGGTGAAGGTGGGGGTTGGCTTTAAATCAACTTATGAATTAATTGGGAAAAAAATTTTGGGAGAGGAGATTTTTCAAGCTAAAGCATAATCATGGCAACAACAATATATTTTCCAATTGTAAATAAAGTAAAAAAATTGACTTCTTTTTAATTGGACAAATCCACATTTTAAAAAAAATCAATAATTTTATTATTTATGTGGATTATTGTAAGTTTCAATCAATATGATGTATATATTATGCCATAATGTCCAACAAGAAGGGTAAGATAAATAATATGAGTAGGTGCAAATTTTATTCATATTTGTTTGTTGCTTACCAACAAACAATACAAATTGTACCCACAACAACACTTAAATCACATACAATATATTATTTTTAACCTTTCAAAATTATTTTTAGTTATATAAACATTATTCTCATTATTGTTAATGTTCCATTATTTCCCAAATTCTAGATTATTTTTGATAATCAGAATTTGTGACAAGTTTTAATTATTATAGTTGAAAAACACAATAGATTCAAAGTATATTCAATGTTTCCTCATCAATATTTTACTTTTTTCTTTATTCAAAATTGAACATATCAAACATTTGTAGTATAAAAATATAAAAATAAAAAATGAAAAACAAGAAAATCTATGGTTCACAACCTAACAAAACTTCAAAACTACATATGTGTCTTTAATCTCTTTTTGAACAACCCTCTAAATCTATCTATGTGTGTAGAAAACCATCATCCTAACCTTCATTACAATCAATGTCTAATTCCTCAATCCTTTCCCTCCAAAAGCAATTTAAAAATCAAAAGTAAGCAAATGTTTTAATCATGTTTTATTAAATCTTTGCCATTCACCTTGTAACAATACCCTCCCCCCACTTTTGATTCCATCCTTGAAATCCTTGCTATATTAAATGAGAAAATAAAAATAAAAAATTCAATTCATTGTGTTAGTCATCTATGATTTTGCTTTGCTCGTTTTAAGTTGTTGACATTTCTATCTACACTTCCATATGTGCTCGTTTTCTAACCTTAGATGGTGCACTCATTTGAGAAACCAAAACCTCATGTAATAGTTTTGTTTTACCTCTTTTTGCCCCTTCAAATATGCATTCCACCACTTGTTTTATGCTTCCAACTAGTTCCATCTATATGCCAATATCATTAACTTTCAACTTAGTCCTTTTTGTAAGAGTTTTTTGTTCTTGCAATTCAATTTCCTCATTAAAATGATAATGTCTTCCTCCTCTGAGATTCTATGGTTCTTCTGCATGTTTTTCTTATGTCATTCCACTATACTAAGCCTCCCATGCCTCTTCTATTGGATTAAAAGGCTTTGAACTATTTGGACTTTTATACATACAATTTGGAAAGGCTTTCTTGAAAGCAAATTAGATACCTTTTAATACCCTTCCTCATACCCTTCTTCTTTGAATTGTTTTTTTGCCAATTCCCACCACTATAATTGATTCAACACTAGAGTCTTCCATATGTTGTTTGGTGTGTAGTATTGACTAATACACAACAACACATTATGGGTTTTTTGACCGATGAAAGAAATGACTACTATCCTTCTCAATTACAATTGTAACTACTTAATCACAAAAATCAATATGTAATTGTAAAGGCCATTGAGATGTCATGTGATGTCTAATACACAACAACACATTATGGGTTTTTTGATTGATGAAAGAAACGACTACTATCCTTTTTAATTACAGTTGTAACTACTTAATCACAAAAATCAATATATAATTGTAAAGGCCATTGAGATGTCATGTGATGTCATGGTTTTGTGGCTATAGCTAGTATGAAAACTAGTGGGTTTTTTTTGGATAGATACATTATTATTATTCTCAAAATTGTAATAATATGCTCTAAATAAATTTAAAATAATTAATTAAGAATACCTCGACTTTTGCGACTAGAATAACAACTTTTAATTTCACAACATGATGATGTAGCATTCCACATTTCTTTTACAACTTGTCCTATTCGATTAAAATGGGATAAACAACTAGAAAATGGCATAAATGACTTAAACAATGACTTAAAAAGAAACTATAGTCAAATATGACCAATCATAGAAAACATGTTTTCGGCATTATGGTGGTAATAAAATGTTTGATTATTGGTCAACATGATGTTTCATACACTAATTTGGATAAAATAAGGCATTAATTGGTTAATCATAATGTTAGAGATGACGTCCAATCATTCAATGTAGCTATTTGCATCAAGATGCAACTTCAAAAACTTTACCTTCACTACAACAAATCCTATCCTTTGAATTGGACACAAAAATGATTTTCTTTTCCAACTACATTTAAAACTACTTAGTCGTAACAATCATTAAATAATGGCAAATGACATCAACATGGCATCATGGTTTTGCAACTATAATCAATATGACTTGTTGGTTCTTTTGGTAAATTATCATATTATTTTTCAATTTTTGTTCCTTAATTAGTTAGTTGCAAGAACCATCCACCTTTGCAACTAATAATAATTCAATTTCCCATGATGGTGACATGGCATGCTATATGCCAACAAGATGATGTGGTCCTATTTGTCAACATCATGATTCATGTTATTGATTTGATGAATTAATCTTATTTATTAGCTAGTTGAAAATATTGTTGTCCTTTGTGATTTATAATGATTTGGTCCTCCATGTAATGATGACATGGCATGCCCATTTGGCAACAGGTTGTCACAAATTGTGATGGCAATCCATGATTTTTTTATGACGCTATAAGTTTTTTTGTGAGTCTTGATTTTATGGCACCAATATTTGTCATGACATGCCATAATTTTGTGTGTCATGAAACTTGAAGTCATGAATTCACATGCATGTGTATGTGTACTAAACAATCTATTGTTAATTTGTACTTATGACTACAATATTAATAGTTGTTTTGAAAAAGGTGACACATAACTCCTTAACTTTTTTACTTAAGGGTAAAAGCATGTTAGGGTGGAAGAAAAGTGGCAAATGACAATAGTCCATAATTTTTACTTCAAGGGTAAAATGAGAGGAAATTTCAAATAAAAAAGAGGGGGAACAATTGCCAAGTGGCATTTACATGCATCATTGTACTAATCTAGGCCAATGTTCTAGGTCAACATTTTAGCCCAATCATTGTTATCTTTTCTAATCTAATGATCTCTCAAGTGCAATCATATTAAGTAACTTAGTGCACTATGTGCCAATGTTATTTTGCCATCACTTAGTAAGAAAAAATTGTGAGAATGTTAGGTCCCATGCCTTCATATAATATTTTTAGTAATTTGAATGATGTGAAAAGAAAGGTAAAATATAAGGGGGTGGCTAGAGCAATGGTTCAAATATAAGGTTCACATCCCCCTTGTATGGAGAGATTCTCAAATTCTTGGTCAATCATGGTAGTCATTTTTTTAACTAATAAAACGTTCGCCCAAAATATGATATGTGTTATTTGGGGCTAAATTTGAAGCAAGTTAAGGTGCCTATAAATTGCACCAAAAAAATGTCGTAAAAGTTTTTGGTCCTATATAGCAAACAAGAATGGACATCATTACATGGAATGTTTATAGCCAAAGTTAATAGCAAAGGTTGAAAATTTATGGACGATTATTCACTAGAAGCATTATGTGTTTACTAAAGAGGTGATCACTTTGGGTATGGTAAGAGGTTTGGTACATGTGAACTTAAGGACAAATAAATGAATTGGGCTACTTATGCAAAATGGACAAACCAATAATAGTTTCAACAACTACAAATAAAAGACAAGAGGGCAACATTGCAACCCTATTCAAAGTTGCATTTGTAATGAAGCCTGAATGGCTTCCTGTAGAGAATTATGTTTCTTGTGGATTAGGGTTTGCACCAGTGTAGACTACTAGGATGTCACCTTGCAATCACGTATATCATGATTAGTGTTCTTCATATCACTTTAGTAGATCTACTAAGTGTATTTTGAAGGAGTGTGAAACATAAATGAATCATGCATGGCAAGGTTTGTGTTGGATTGAATAAACCAAGATCAATTGAGGGTTTAAGGTTTGAAGCCCAAAAGATCAAGGTTGAGGAGAGAGGAGTTAGGTGGTCACACAAATTCAACAAAGGTGCATAGTAATTCCTCCTTTTAATTTTTGATTTGAACTACATGTTGAACTTGCAGGTTGTGAGGATTTGGATTAAGTATTCAATGTATAGTTAACACAATTTGGATGATCTACAATAGCTACAAATCCTAATGATAAGGCCATTTTTTACTATAGCTATGTTGAGTGTGTAAGACTACATTAGAAGGTTCATTGTGTACATGAAATGTCATTGTTAGTAGATAGAAGTCAACCATTGCCATTATTATAGTGTCACACAATAGTGCAGTTCTAGATATCAAGTACACATAACACACCATTTGTGCATAGGTGCATGAAGATAGATCTACATAATCCCGAACAATATATTAGAGTCCTTATGTATCCTACATCATACATGAATAGAATTTGTACATAGTTGCTACATGTAATGACTCCAAAGTACTTATAATTCACCTTAGT
>Ga0116228_10001910_pt1 | contig 17659 bp, 15 predicted proteins | sample S1TSphfallax_2_FD_89694 | JGI IMG/M metagenome (GOLD analysis project Ga0116228, IMG submission 89694) | Host-associated microbial communities from peat moss isolated from Minnesota, USA - S1T2_Fc - Sphagnum fallax MG | ecosystem: Host-associated > Plants > Peat moss > Unclassified | place... | reverse complement strand
TACATAGCAGTATAGCCGTAGGATGGGTGAGTGTAGCGTTACCCATCACCGGCACGCGAGATGATGGGTAACGCTTCGCTCACCCATCCTACGTCAGGTATGCCGGCGCGCGTTGACCCGCACGCTCCGGGTCATTGCGAGCCGCGGCGACGCAATCCAGGGTCACAGGCGACATCTCGCGTATTATCCTGGATTGCTTCGCCGTGGCTCGCAATGACGTACGTAGCATCCGTGGTGCTTGGGTACGTCGAAATCAGTGCGGGCTGGTATCAATTGTAATATTTTAGCCGAAAGCCGATTTCCTTGTCGGCGGCATCAACCTGAAACGCTGCCGCATCGAATTTGGGTGGGCCGAAATGCATCGGCGCGTCGTTCGAGAAGCCCATGCCTTCCTCGGGCAGGCCGAAAAAACTGCGTTCCAGCTTGCCGTTGTCGTTTTCGTCGTGGAACGCTTCGGCGGCGTAGGTGCCGGGGGGGACGTGCGAGACCGTTACGCGGACGTCGCCGGGGTGGGCTTGGGCGCTGCCGAACCAGGGGCAGGTTGGTTGCAGGAAATTCGCGGCCGGGCAGAGTGCGACGCGGACCTGGCCGTGGTCGTTGCGGACGCCGTGCACGGTGACCACGATTGTCGCCGCAGCGGCAGGGCCGCTCAGAAACAGCGCGCAGAGCAGCGCGCGTATCATCCTTGCACCGTGTAGGCGCGGCCGCGCCAGGTGGCCTTTACGCCGAGCAGGGCGCGCGCCAACGCGGTCCATTGCAAGACCAGCAGCAGCGTGACGCCGATCGGGTGGAGCAGCACGCTCAGCCAGGATTGGCGGAAGCGCAGCGCGAGCACCGCGCGCAGCAGGAGTGCGCAGGCGCAGGCGGCGATGGCGGTGCGGGCGGGCAGCAGCAGGAACGGCAGCACCTGGCCGCCGAACAGCAGGCAGGTCCAGATCGGCAAAGCCAGCGGTTTGGCCATGCCCTCGGTGGCGTTCTTGGTCAGGCCCTCCCACACGCCCGCGGTGCTGTCATACATGCGGCACGTGGCGAGCGCGGTGGCGTCGAACAGGCCGGTCATCAGGCCGGCGCGGCGGAAGGCGCGCGGCAGCATGATGCCGTCATGCATGCTGGCGCGGATCGCGGCGTGGCCGCCGGCGCGGGCGTAGGCATCGCGGCGGGCGATCATCAATTGGCCGCAGCCGGCGCCGAGGCCGGGCGACGCGTCGCGCTGCATGCGGACCATCGGCAGATAGCCCAGCAGCAGAAAATGGATCAGCGGCAGGAGCAGGAACTCGGCCCAGCCGATCGTGACCTGCCGCGGAAAGCCGCTGGCCAGGCCGACATCGTGACGCGCCACGTAGCCGGCCATGCGGGACAATGCGTCCGGCGCCAGGCGCACATCGGCGTCCACGAAGACCATCAGATCGTGCCGCGCAGCGTCGGCGAGACGGGCGCAGGCGTGCTGCTTGCCGCTCCAGCCCGCAGGCAGGATGCCGCCGGTCAGCACGCGCAACCGCGCATCGCCGATGCCGGCCAGGATCGATGCGGTGTCGTCGGTGCTGCCGTCATTCAGGACCACAAGATCGAGCGTCACGCCGGTATTGGCCAGCACACAGGCCACCGCGGCACCGATATTACGCGCCTCGTTGCGCGCCGGGATCAGCACCGATATCGCCGGCGCGCCCGCCGCCTGCGCGGGCGTGCGCAGGCGGCGCAGATTATCCGCCGCGAGCGCCAGCGGGACCGCCGCCAGCACCAGGGAGATGAAGGCGATCATGCGGCCTCCGCCCGCCAGGATTTCTGGAACAGCAGGCCGGTTTGCGTCGCCCCCGGCAGCAAGGTGACGAAGCGCGCCGGGTCGCGGGTGGCGCTGTCGGCGGCCAGAGCGTCCATCGTTTCGGTCAATGCAGCGGTCAGCACGCGCGTCCAGTGCGCGACGTCGCCGGTGCCGTCGGCGGTCACCGGGGCGCCGAATCGCAGCAGCGCCTCCGGCCGGCTTTCGTTCCAGAACACGTAGTCCAACGCCAGCGGAATGAACACCGTGCCCGGCAGATCGCGCGCCAAATGCGCAATGCCCGGCTGCAGGCGGAGCGGGCGCAGGCGCGGATCGGTGAACGCGCCCTCCGCGGTGAGCCAGAGCGCCGCGCGCGGGTCGGCCAGGCCCTCCCTGGTCACGCGCAGGAACGACGCGGCGCCCCGCCAGCCGGGTTCCACGCCGAACACGCCGAGGCGCCGGAAAAAACCCCAGCGCTGTAGCTGGTTGGCCGCCATCGGGCCGAACGCGGCGCGGCCGGGAAAGAAACGCGCGCCGACGAGCAGGTAAATTGCCGGGTCCCACCATGAGGGGTGGTTGCTGAAAATTACGATTGGGCGCTCCGCATGCGGCGCCGGCAGCCCATTGCGGGATACGCGCAGGGCAGTAAAGCGTAGCCAGGCGAAGACGGTTAAATACCACCGGAACAAATGCACCAATATGCCGGATCGTGAAGCTAAGGGGGAAGCAGGAAGTGTTCTTTTTTGAAAAAAAGAACCAAAAAACTTTTGCTCTCTTGGATACGCGGCCCAAGTCGACATGGGCCGCGTATCCCAACGCGTAAAAGTTTTTTGGTTCTTTTTTTCAAAAAAGAACAAATCTTCCTTCCTTACTGCGCCGCCACCGCCATCGCCCCCAAATCCGCATCCACCGCATCCGCCGCAATCCACCCGCTCATCAGCACCATCGGCATCCCCGGCCCCGGATGCGCCGCGCCGCCGGCCAAATATAGGCCGGGCAGATCGCGGGATCGGTTGCCCGGCTTGAACGCGCCGAACAGGCGGCCATGGCTCGCCAGACCGTAAATCGCACCGTTCAGAACGCGATAACGCTCGTGAATATCCTGCGGCGTCAGCACGCTTTCATATACGATCCGGCTTTCGATATCCTCCATGCCCGCCGTGCGCTTCAACTTGTCCAGAATGATCTGGCGATAGGCCGGCAGCATCTTCGCCCAATCATGCCGCGTGCGGAGATAGGGCGTGTGCACCAGGATGTACAACGCCTCGCCGCCGGGCGGGGCCACGCCGGGCTCGGTGCGGGCCGGTGCGGCGACGTAACAGGTAGGGTCGGGCGCCGGTTCGCCGAGGTGATAGATATAGTGGAACTCCTCCTCCGGATCGCGCGAGAAGACGAAATTATGATGCGCCAGATGCTCGTAGGCGCGGTTCAGGCCGAGATACAGCACCACGCCGGAACAGGCCGGCTCGCGTTTCCAGCGGCGGGAGAACGTCTTTTCCGCGCTGCCGCCGACCAGTTCGCGGTAGGTGCGCACGCTGTCCATGTTGGACACCACGGCCGAAACCGGCGTGATGCGGCCATCCACTGTCTCCACGCCGCGCACGCGGCCGCCGGCGGTGACGATGCGGTTGACGGCCAGCCCGGTGTGGAATTCCACGCCGAGCTCGCGGGCGAGCTTTTCCAGCGCCACCGGCACCGCGCGCGTGCCGCCCATCGGGTACCAGATGCCGTCATGCGTCTGCATATGCGCAATGCCGCACAGCACCGCGGGTGAGCCGTACGGCGAGCTGCCAACATATTGCACGAAATGATCGAGCATCTGCGCCACCCGCGCATCGTCCACCCGGCGCCTGATCTGGCCGGCGACCGTGGTGCCCATGCGCAGGCTCAGCACGTCCTTCAGCGTGGCGAGGTCGAGGTTTTTCTTGAAATCGAGCGTGTCGCCGATATCCTCGACGCTGCGCCAGAAGAAGAATTTCTCGCTGACTTCGTGCAGCTTCGCCGCCATGCCGAGAAAATCGAGATAGCCGTTGCCGCTGCCCGGCGCATGTTCGCGCAAATGCGCCGCCATGGCGTTCGGGTCCTCGAGCAGGTCCAGCACGAACCCGTTCTGGAAGAAGCAGCGCCATTGCGGATCGAGCCGCCGCAGATCGAGCATGTCGGCGGTGCTGCGGCCGGCCTCGGCGAAAATTCGGTGCAGCACGCGCGGCACGGTGAGGATCGTGGGACCCATATCGAAACGGAATCCGTCCGCCTGCAACTCGGCCGCCTTGCCGCCGAGCCAGTCGTTCTTTTCCCACAGCACCACCTTGTGCCCGCGGGCGCCCAGGATGCAGGCGGCGGCAAGCCCAGCCAGGCCGCCGCCGATAATGCCAACCGGTTCCATGCTCAGGCCGCGACCAGGCCGGGGGGCGCGGCGCCCTCGTCGGAGACCGCCGGGTCCGGCATGCCGGCGGTCGCGTCGCGCGGCAGGCCGAGATCGTCGCACAGCAGATTCACGGAAATGCGCGCGCCCTCAAAAATCACCGGCAGCCCGCTGCCGGGATGCGTGCCGCCGCCGACCAGATACATGCCGTCGATATCCTCAAAGCGATTACGCGGGCGAAAGATCATCATCTGGTTGATCGAATGGGCCAGGTTGAACGTGGCGCCCTGGTGCACGCCGGCCTGCTGCCAGCCCACGGGCGTCTGCATGCGTTCGAAACGGATGCGCCGCTCCACGTCGTGGATGCCGACGCGCTGCAAACTGGCGATGATCTTGCTGCGATAGTGCGCCTGGATGCGCGGCCAGTCCGCCCGCCCATGCGTCAGGTTCCCGACCGGCACCAGCACATATAAAGTCGAGTGTCCCGGCGGTGCCAGACCGGGATCGGTCGCGCAGGCGTTCTGCACGTAGAAGGACGGGTCGGACGGCGCCTCGCCGGCCTCGATTTCGGCAATGTTGCGGCGGTAATCCTCGGCCAGGTGGATCGTGTGGTGCGCCACGTCGCCCACCTCGCCCTCCAGCCCGAGATACAGCATGAAGGTGGAGCAGGAGAATTTCTTGCGGGCGATGCGCGCGTCGGTCCAGCGCCGGCGGGCCGCGTTGGGCAGCAGGGTGCGCATGGCCTCGGCGAAGTCGGCGTTCAGCACCACGGCGTCGAACCGCTCCGTGCCGGTATCGGTGTGCACGCCGCGGACCCGCCGCCCGTCCAGCTCCAGCCCGCGAACCGGGGTGCCGAGCCGGAAGCGCACGCCCATGCGCCGGGCTACCCGTTCCATTGCCGACATGACCGCGCCGCAGCCGCCGCGCGGATGATACACGCCGTGCTCGTACTCCATGAAGGACAGGATGCTGAACAGGCTGGGGCAGCGGAACGGCGACATGCCGAGATATTTGCTCTGGAAGCTGAAGGCCAGGCGGACGCGCTCATCCTTGAAATGCGTGGCCAGGTCCTGGTCCACGCTGCGCCAGGGCCGCAGCATCGGCAGCGCGCGCAGCATCGGCTTGGAGACCAGGTCGGCATAGGAATTGAACGGCATTTCCAAAACGGGCGTGAACAGCTCCAGCTTGCGCCGGTTCTCGGCCATGAAGCGCGCGAGGCCCGCTTCGTCGCCCGGCGCCAGGCGGGCGATTTCGGCCGCCATGCGCGCCATGTCCGGCGTTGCGCGCAACCGGCCGCCGGCTTCGAAGATCAGCTCATATTGCGGGTCGAGCTTGATAAGCTCCACTTCGCGCGACAGGTCGAAGCCGCAACTGGCGAAGATTTCGGCCAGGATGCGCGGATACAGGAAGAAGGTGGGCCCGGTGTCGAAGCGGAAATGGCCGGCCGGGCTCGCGCCGTCCAGCGTGGCGGAGCGGCCGCCGACGCTGGCCTCGCGTTCGAACACGGTGACGGCCACGCCGGCGCGCGCCAGCAGCATGGCGGCGGCGAGGCCGCCGGGCCCGGCGCCCACCACGGCAATGCGGCGGTCGGGACGGGGACGCTCGGGCGGATGAACCATGCACGCCGAGTTAAGCGCATCGCAGATATTGTCCAGGGCGCGCGGGAACAAAGGACGGTGTTCTTTTTTGAAAAAAAGAACCAAAAAACTTTTGCCCGTTGGCACACGCGGCCAACTGCGAAGTAGGCCGCGTATGCCGCGGCGCAAAAGTTTTTTGGTTCTTTCTTTTAAAAAAGAACAGCTTCCTTTCTGGTATCGGCCAGCAATGACGCGGAGAGTGGGTCTCGGCGCCACCTGATGGTACAGCCGGCGGCATGGAATTCGCTCTGCCGCCCGAAGCCCCCGGCCAATGGTGCACCCTGCGACTCGCGTTGCCGGTCGCCGGCGGGTGGTGGGCGCGGATCGAGCTCGCCGATCCGGCCCGGGCGCAGATCGTGCGCAGCGTGTTCCTGGGGAAGCTGCATCCGGCCTCGGGCCGCGGCGCGTGGCGGGAGACGCTGCTGCATGTGCCGGCCGGCGCCGCGGGCGGAACCGCGCGGATTTTCGGCGCGCCGGAGGACAAGGCTGAGATCGCCGTGCGGGCGCTCGGGCGGGCCGAGGCGGCGTTCCGGCTGGCCTGGGGCGGCTGGCATCTGCTGCCGCGCTGCGCGCGCGGGTCGCCGTGGGGCCTGGTTGGGCGGGCGCGCGCGGTGCTCGGGCAGGCGCCCGCGCGCGCCGGCGAGGCGCCACCCTACAGTGCCTGGATCGCGCTGTGCGAGGCGGCGCTGCCGGGACCGCCGGACGCCCCGGGACTCGACATCCAGGTCGTGGTGGTCGGCGGTGCGGGGAGCGCGCCGGCGGACTGGGACGGCATCCGCGCACGGTGGGTTGTTGTGCTGGGGCCGGGCGAGGTGCTGGCGCCGCAGGCGCTCGCCTGGTTCGCGGCGGCGGCTGCCGCCAATCCGGCGGCGACGCTGATCACCGCCGATTGCGACCGGCTGGGCGCCGATGGCACGCGCGGCGATCCGTTGTTCCTGCCAGGCGCCGACGATGTGCTGCTGTGCACCGGCCTGCCGGTCACCGGCCCCTGCGCGGTGCGGTGGAACGCGCCCCCTGCCCTGCCTGCGGACGCCGCCGCGGTGCGGCGGGCGCTGGCCTTGTCCAACGATGGCGGCCTTGCCCATGTGCCGCGGATTCTGGCGCATTTGCCGCATGGCGCCCCGCCTGCGCGCGCCACGCCGGTTCGCCGGGCGCGAGACGCCGCGTTCATCCCCAGTGTCACGGCACTGGTGCCGACGCGCGCCCGCGCCATGCACGCCGTGGCGTGTCTGCGCCGCGTGCGGGCCGGCACGGCCTATCCGCGCTTGCGTATCGAAATGTTACTCTCGGCGCCGGAGCAGGCGGCGCCTCGGGTGCTGCGCCGGCTGGGCGCCGTGCCGGACGTGCATATCCGCCGGTTTCCCAGCCCGGATTTCAATTACGCCGCCATCAACAACCAGGCTGCCGCCGCTGCGGAGTCCGACCTGCTGCTGCTGCTGAATGACGATGTGGCACCAATTGCGCCCGGCTGGCTGGATGCCATGGTGGCGCATATGCAGGACCCGCGAGTGGGCATCGTCGGTGCGCGGCTGCTGTATGGCAACGGCATGGTGCAGCATGAAGGCGTGATCATGGGTCTCGCCGATCTGTGCGAACATGCCGGCCGGCTGCGCGCGGGAACGGATCCCGGCGCGCATGGCATCGGGCGGTTGACGCGGCTTGTCTCCGCGGTGACGGGCGCGTGCCTGCTGATACGAAGGTCGCTATATCGCGCGCTGGGCGGCATGGATGAAGGTTTCGCCATTGCGCTGAATGACGTCGATTTGTGCCTGCGCGCGCGGCAGGCCGGTTGGCGGATCGTCTATTGCGCCGAGGCCGAACTGTTCCACTACGAGTCGCTGTCGCTGGGGCGGCATTATGGCGGCGGCCGCGCGGCGTTGGAATCTATAGAAGTGCAAAGGCTGCGCAGTCGCTGGGCGGACATGATTGCCGGCGATCCGTGTTACACGCCGCTTGCGTCGCTGGAGCCGGGCCGCGAATGGCAGCCCGCTTTTCCACCGCGTGCGGGCCAAACACCGGCAAGCCCGCCAAATCCGCCTGCCGCAGACTAAGAAATATCCATGTCAGGGTGGTTGCGGGGCGCGGAGGGAGGCGCTATTGCACACGCGAAAGGTCGGGCTTTCAGAGTCGTAAGGCTCCGTCACGGGTTTATCGGCAGCGCTGTTCAGGGCGCGCGATACGCGCCCGTGGCCGGGCACTGCGTCGTCATGGCCGCCATTCAGCAACGCGAACCATACCGGGCCGGCAAGCGGCTTCGGAGAGCAAGGAACCCATTATGAGCAAGGCTTTCATCGCCAGCGTGATCCAGGAAAGCACCAGCTGCACCGGTGTGGCAGCCAACGTCGCCGCCGGCGCGCTGATCGATGCGATCGTGAAGGAACTGAAGAAGGAGGGCGGTTTTACGCTCCCGTCATTCGGCACGTTCAGCGTCAAGAAGACCAAGGCCCGCAAGGCGCTGAACCCGCGCACCGGCGAGCCGGTCAAGGTGAAGGCCGGCAAGACGGTTCGGTTCAAGGCCAGCCCGAACCTGAAGAAGGCGGTCTAGGCGTTCTCCATCGGCGCGCGGCCCATTCTCGAAATGGGCCGCGCTCGCCTCGCTCCGTGGCGCGTGCAACGCGCAGAGACACCCGCCCTACCACGTACTTCATTGCGGGCCCTTTCGAGCAATTTAGGAGTCAAAGGCGCGATTTCGCGCGTGACTCCTGGATTGCTTCGCCGCGGCTCGCAATGACAATGTGGGTGGACGTCAACGCCCGGTGCTTGCGTATCAGGCAGCATGCGCCGCAATGAACGCCTTGATCCGCGGGGCAATTTCCTGGCGGAAGCGGCTGCCGTTGAACAGTCCGTAATGGCCGACGCCGGGCTGCTCGATGTGCCGTTTCATCGCATTCGGCAAGCCTGAGCACAGCGCGTGCGCGGCCCGCGTCTGGCCGATGCCTGAAATATCGTCCTTTTCGCCTTCGATCGTCAGCAGCGCGGTGCGGGTGATGGCGGCGCACTCCACCAGCCGCTCCCGGCTCATCAGCAGGCCGCGCGGCAGCAGATGATCCTGGAACACGGCGGCGATGGTCTGCAGGTAATACTCGGCCGGCATGTCCATGACCGCCTTGTACTCCCTGTAGAATTCCCGTTTGGATGCCAGCGACTCGCCGTCGCCATCCACCAGGTGCAGGAACATCTTCCAATGCTGCTCGACATGCCGGTCAAGATTCATTGCCATGAAGCCGGCCAACTGTACGAAGCCTGGATAGACGCGGCGTAAGAATCCGGCCTCGCCGAACGGCACCGAATGGATGACGTTGCGGCGGAACCAGTCCAGCGAATGGCGTTTGGCGAACGCATTGACCTCGGTGGGGGCCTCCCGCGTGTCGATCGGGCCGCCGATCAGCGTCATGCTGCGCGGACAGGCCGGATCGTTCGCGGCGTTCATCAGCGCCACCGCCGCCAGCACCGGCACCGCCGGCTGGCACACGGCAATCACATGCACGTCGGGCCCCAGCAGGCGGAGATAATCGATGACGTGGTCGATATAGTCGTCCAGATCGAAGCTGCCGGCGCCGACCGGCACGTCCCGCGCGTTCGCCCAGTCGGTGATGTAGACCTCGTGGTCGGGCAGGTAGGCGGCGACGGTGCCGCGCAGCAGCGTGGCGAAATGGCCCGACAACGGCGCCACCAGCAGCACGCGCGGGTCGTGCGGGCGCGGCACCGCGCGCCGGAAATGCAGCAGATCGCACCAGGTGCGGCGATCGACCACGTCTTCCACCACCGGCACCTCGACACCGTCGATAACCGTGTGCGTATGGCCGAAAGCGGGCTTGGCGAAATTCTGCGTATTATGTTCAAAATGATCGAGCGTGGCGGCGGTCCAGCGGCCGAGTGCGGTCTCCCGCAGCGGGTTGCCCGGCAGATCGAGCAATTGCAGCGCGCCGCTGGCGAACATGCGCATCGGCGCCAGACTGGCCTTTTGCCACGCATAGTATTGATACAGCATATCAAATCTCCGGCCGCGCGCAGGGGCGCGGCATTCCGCAACCGCGAGTTTACAGGTCGCCCGCACGCAGGATAGTAAACTTTTTGAGATGGCGGTAATTAACGAGATGGTCGGTTCTGCATGGCGTTACGCCAAACCGTCGATTTGGCATGGCTGCCCAGCGCCAACGCTGTCTGGGCGTTGCGGCGCGCGGCCAACTCTGCCTAAAGCGTCCCCAAGCGACGGACGCGGTGTACGTCATTGCGAGCCGCGGCGAAGCAATCCAACGTAACACGCGAGCTCTCGCATTTTAACCCTGGCGTGCTTCGCCGCGGCTCGCAATGACGTATTATTTTCTTCCTGTTCTACAAGGAAACTTCCATGGCAGCCTTACGTGTCGGCATCGTCACCGTGACACCGTTTTCGCAGAATTGCACGCTTATCTGGGACGATGCGACGAAGGAAGCGGTGGTGATCGACGCCGGCGGCGACGTGCCGCGCATCCAGGAGGCGATTGCGGCGCAAGGGTTGGACGTGCGCGCGCTGTGGATCACGCACGGGCACCTGGATCATGCGGGCGGCGTGATCGAGTTGCGCGATTTCCTGAACGCGCGGCCGGACCACGCGCCGGTGGAAATCGTGGGGCCGGATGCGCGGGACGCGCCGTTGCTGGAGAATTTGGCCGAGCAGGGCGCCCGCTTTGGGCTGAAGGGGCTGCGCAACGTAACGCCGGATCGCTGGCTGACGGAAGGCGAGCAGGTGACGGTGGGCGCGCATGTGTTCGATGTGCTGCATTGCCCCGGCCACACGCCGGGCCACGTGGTGTTCGTAAATCACGCGCTGAAATTCGCCCAGGTGGGCGATGTGCTGTTTCAGGGCTCGGTCGGCCGCACCGATTTTCCGTATGGTGATCACGCGGCGCTGATCGATGCGATCAAGACCAAGCTGCTGACGCTGGGGGATGAGTATTCGTTCGTGTGCGGGCATGGGCCGAATTCGACGATCGGGGCCGAGCGCAGGTCCAATCCGTTTATCCAGTGAGCGTCATTGCGCGCCGCGGCGAAGCAATCCAGGATAGTACGCGACATTTCGCCTGCGATCCTGGATTGCTTCGCCGCGGCGCGCACTGACGGGGCGAGTGTGAGTCAACGCGAGAATATTTGTGGATAATTTGCAACCCATCCGCGGCACGCGCGACATCCTCGGCGAGGACCAGCGCCGCCACAGCCATGTGATCGCCACTGCGCGCGCCACGGCGGCGACATATGGTTTCGACGAGTGGACGACGCCGATTTTCGAAGATACGCGCGTATTCGCCCGCACGCTTGGAGATACGTCCGATGTCGTCACCAAGGAAATGTACACGTTTTCCGATCGCGGTGGCGACAGCGTGACGTTACGGCCGGAAAATACCGCCGGCATCTGCCGCGCGCTGGTCACCAACGGCCTGACGCAGTCGCTGCCTCAGAAAATATTCTACGCCGGCCCGATGTTTCGCTACGAGCGGCCGCAGAAGGGGCGCTACCGCCAATTCCATCAAATCGGTGCCGAGTTGATCGGCCCCGCCGAACCGCTGGCCGATGCGGAAATCATCGCGCTCGGCTGGGATATTCTGAACGGACTCGGCATCGCGGATGGCGTGGTGTTGGAGCTGAACACGCTGGGGGACGTTGCCAGCCGCACCGCATACCGCGCCGCCCTGGTTGCGCATTTCACCGCGCATCGTGAGGCGCTGTCGCCGGACAGCCAGGAGCGGCTGGAGAAAAACCCGCTCCGCATATTGGATAGCAAGGAAGCAACCGACCGCGCGCTGGTGGCGCAGGCGCCGACGATCGCGCCGTTCCTGACCGCCGAGGCCGCCGCGTTCTATGACGGCGTGAAGCAGACGCTGGCGCGGTTCGGCGTGCCGTTCCGCGAAAATCCGCGCATCGTGCGCGGGCTGGATTATTACAGCCATACCGCGTTCGAATTCGTCACCACGCAATTGGGCGCGCAAGGCACCGTCATGGCCGGCGGGCGTTACGATGGGCTCGTGGCCGAAATGGGTGGACCGCCGACCCCCGCAGTGGGGTGGGCCGCGGGCATCGAGCGGCTGGCGATGCTGCTGCCGCAATCGCCGGAGGCGCCGCGCCCGGTCGCGGTGATTCCCATGGGCGACGCGGGCGAGGCGGCCTCGGTTGATGTGCTGCAAGCTTTGCGGCGCGCCGGCATCCGCGCGGAGATGGCGTATCGCGGCAATATGAAACGGCGCCTGGAGCGCGCCAACAAGATCGGCGCGCGCGCCGCCATCATTCTGGGCGAGGACGAGATCAAGCGCGGCGTCGCGGCGGTGAAGAATTTCACCAGCGGCACGCAGACCGACATTCCGCTCGCCGATCTGGCCGCGCACCTGGCGGAATGATGAAGCTCGACGAGAAACTCGACCGCATCGTCGCGCGCACCGAGGAATTGCGTGCGCTGCTGTCGGACACGATCACCGGCGAGGCGTTCACCCGCGCCTCGAAAGAATTGTCCGAGCTGGAGCCGGTGGTGTCTCGCATCGAGGAACTGCGCGCGGCCGAACAACAGGCGTCGCAGGCCGAATCGCTGCTCGCCGATCCGGAAATGCGTGAGCTGGCCGAGGACGAATTGCGTAGCCTGCGTGATCGGCTGCCGGCGCTGCGGCACGAAATTCGCCTGGCCTTGCTGCCGAAGGACGAAGCGGACGAGCGCAGCGCGATTTTGGAAATCCGTCCGGCCGCCGGCGGCGACGAGGCCGGCCTGTTCGCCGCCGAATTGTTCGCCGCCTACCAGAAATATGCGGGCGCCAAAGGCTGGCGCTTCGAACTGCTCGAATATGGCGAAACCGAGCTGGGCGGCCTGAAGGAAGGGATTGCCGAAATCACCGGCCGCAACGTGTTCGCGCGGCTGAAATACGAATCCGGCGTGCATCGTGTGCAGCGTGTGCCCACCACCGAAACCCAAGGCCGCATTCACACCTCCACCATCACGGTCGCGGTGCTACCGGAAGCCGAGGAAGTCGATGTGGACATCAACGAATCCGACTTGCGCATCGATGTCTACCGCGCGTCCGGCGCCGGCGGCCAGCACGTCAACAAAACCGAATCCGCGGTGCGCATCACCCATCTGCCGACCGGTATCGTCGTGGCCATGCAGGAAGAACGCAGCCAGCACAAGAACCGCGCCAAGGCGATGAAGATATTGCGCTCCCGCATGTATGACCAGCAGCGCGCCTCACTCGCCGCCACCCGCGCCGCCGACCGCAAATCGCAAGTTGGCACCGGCGACCGCAGCGAGCGCATCCGCACCTATAATTTCCCGCAGGGGCGCGTTTCGGACCACCGGATCAATCTGACTTTGTATAAAATCGATCGCGTCATGCAAGGCGATTTCGACGATTTCGTCGACGCGCTGACGGCCGAGGATCAGGCGGCGCGGTTGGCGGCGGATGAGTGATTCCGGTCTGCGTTGAGACCGACTCTCCCATTGCCAGCCACGGCGAAGCAATCCAGGGGTGACGCCCATGATCTCGCCTGTGCCCCGTGAATTGCTTCGCCGCGGCTCACAATGACGGGGAGAGCGGGAGCCGATTTACGCCTTCCGCCCGGTGAAGCGGGCGCGCAATTGGCGGCGCACAGGCTGCGGCAATACCCAGAACGCAACAAATGCCGCCAGCGACAGCGGCCGTGGCGAGCCGCGGGTGAATGCCTTGAACAATAATAGAAAAAACGCGCCATAAGCACGCTCCTGCGCGGCGCGGGGGCCGACGATGCCGAGGCAAATGCCGCTATAGCCGCGCCGTGTCAGCAGGCCCCGGATGCGGTCCAGCCAGTCCAGCGATAGCCGCCAGGTGCCGGCCTTGGTCAGCGAGGGCCGTGCCTCCTCGAAATAGATGCGCAACAGCACCTCGGGCACGGCTTCGATGGTGGCGCCACATTCCTTCGTCAGGCGCAGGATGAAATCCCAATCGTCGTGCGGCGTATCGGTGTGAAACGGCGCGCGGTTGAACAGCGCGCGTGCGAGAAAAAAGCTCGATGTCTGAATGAACGCGGCGCCGGCGAACGTCGTCCGCCGGTCGAACAGATATATGTCGAGCGGTTCGCTATTGTCGTAGAGCTTCGTCGGCCACACATAGGTCGCGGACGGTGTCACCACCTCGCTCAGGCAACTGACCAGCACCGTGTCGCGGCCCGCGGCGGTGGCAAATTGCGTCGCGATCTTGTGCGGCATCCACTCATCGTCATCATCCAGAAACGCAATCCAGGCCCCGCGCGCGGCGGCCACGCCGACATTGCGCGCGCCGGCCGCCGTCAGCGACCGCGGATTGACGATCACCTGCAACCGTGAGTCGGCCGCCGTCGCCAGCGCCGCAACCGTCTCCTCGTCCGGGCCGTCGACAACAACGATCGCTTCTATATCGCCGTGCGTCTGCGCAAACACGCTCCGCACCGCGCGCAGCACCAGTTGCGGCCGCCCGAATGTCGGAATGATGACGGAAACCAGCGTGGAGTCGGGCATTCAAAATCCCCCAGTGCGAACCAATCTATAGCCCAGGAAGGCAAGGCGAAGGAAGTGTTCTTTTTTGAAAAAAAGAACCAAAAAACTTTTGCTCTGTGGCGTACGCGGCCCATTTCGAATGGGACGTGTCACCACTGCGCATATTATGCCAGTCGGCTTTGGCTCCGCCTCTCCTCGTCATTGCGAGCCGTGGCGAAGCAATCCAGGATAACAGGTGAGATTTCGCGCGTGTTCCTGGATTGCTCCGCCGCGGCCGCAATGATGAGAAACGTGGCATTACACCCTTGGAAACATCGCCCGTTCCACCAGCGCGCACACGATATGCGCCGCGACGATATGAATCTGCTGAATAATCGCGGTCTTGCCCGACGGCGCCTCCAGCAGCAGCGCGCAATTCGCCCGCATCGCGTCGCCGCGCGGCCCGGTAAAGCCGATCGTCACGAGGCCGTTTCGCCGTGCCGCCTCCAGCGCCAGCAGAATGTTCGGCGAACTGCCCGAGGTGGAAATGCCCAGCAGCACATCGCCAGGCCGGCCGAGCCCCAGCACCTGGCGCTCGAACACATGCGCAAACCCGTAATCATTGCCGGTCGCCGTCAGCACCGAGCTATCCACCGTCAGTGCAATTGCCGCCATTGGCGCGCGATCATACATCAGGCGGGATATGAACTCGCCGGCAATATGCTGCGCATCGCCCGCGCTGCCGCCATTGCCGGCAATCAGCAACTTGCCGCCGCCGCGCAACGCGCCGGCAATCGCGTCGGCCATGTCCGCCAGAACGCGCCGCGCGACCGCGTCCGCCTGGAACGCCGTCATCGACGCCATCGTCTCGGCGAGATACGCCTCGATGAAGGCCTCAGCATCCGTCATCAGTATATCTTCCATCCCTCGGTGCCGTGCCGGGTGAAATGGCACGGCGTCACCGCGCCCGGCTGATGCCGCAGGGCGCGGATCACGTCCACCCGCCGGGTCGGCGCCACCAGAAACGTAATGAACCCGCCGCCGCCTGCGCCGGAGATTTTGCCCGCGCGCGCACCCGCCTGCATCGCTGCGTCATGAATGCGGTCGATGTCGCTGTTGCTGATCTCGTCGGCCAATTGTTTCTTGGCATCCCAGCTCTGCCGCATGCACGCCGCCATGGTATCGAAGTCGCCCTTCAGCAGACATTCCTTCATCCGGAACGCATCCTGCTTGATGGCATGCATGGCTTCCAGCGTGGCCCCGCCGCCGGTGGTCAGATTGTCCACCTGCTGGCGGATGATGCTGGCCGAAGAACGCGAAACCCCGGTATCGAACAGCAGCAGCGAGGCCTCCAGCTCCGATATGATCCAGTTCTTGACCCGCAACGGATTGACGATCACCCGGTCGTCGGGATGAAATTCGATAAAATTCATGCCGCCGAACGTGGCCGCATACTGGTCCTGCCGCCCGCCCGACAGGCCGGCATCGATACGCTCGATCTCGAACGCCAGATGCGCGATTTCATAGTCTCCCAACGGCAAGTTCAGCCATTCGACGAACGCCTTCACCAGCGACACCACCATGGTGGACGAGGTGCCGAGCCCGGACCCAGGCGGCGCGTCGCAGAAGGTGGTGATGCGGCACGACATCGGGCGCCCGCCATTGAACATCGCCATGATCCGGCAATACACGGCGCGATGCAGGATCAGCGGGTCGGCCACCTCCATGGCGGCCTCCAACGGCGCCTCGAACGCGCCATCCACATCCGGCGCCGCGAAGCGGACTAGCCCGTCATCGGCCGGCTCGATGATGGTGTAGGCGTAGAGGTCGATGGTGAAATTCAGCACCGCCCCGCCATGCTGGTCGCAATATGGCGAGACGTCGGTGCCGCCGCCCGCCAGGCCGAGGCGGAGCGGCGCCCTGGAACGGACGATCATGGCGCATGGCATCGGCGTTTGCGCTGCCGAAAGCAAGGCAGTGTTCTTTTTTTCAAAGAACATGTCTTCCTTTTCTTCCGCTTGTGCAGCACCGCCCCAACATGCTACGGCCAAGCGTCTTTTTTCATGAGAAATGACAATCATTTTGACAAAAAATAACTCATCCGTAACGGTGATGATCATATGCCCCGGCGGTCTGGAGCATGGCGGCGGCATCGGCCGCCAGATGGGCTATTTCCTGCACGCGCCGCATGGCAGGCGGCCCGGCCTCGCCTATCGGGTGGTCGATTCCCGCGGCCCATGGTTTCTCGGCGCCGCGCGCCGGTATGTCGCGCTGTCGGTTCTGTATCTGGCAGGCGGCATGTTTGCCATCGTGCGGGCGCGCCTGTCCGCCACGCCGCACCTTATCCATGTCAATATTACCGGCCGCGGCAGCACATTCCGCAAATCCGCCATCGTCGCGGTCGCCCAATTGCTCGGCGTCCGCTATATGCTGCATGTGCATGATTATGATTACGCGCAGGAATACCGCAGCCGCGGCGCGTTCATGCAAGCAATCATCCGCCGGGTGTTTGGCCGCGCTGTCCATGTGCTGGTGCTGGGCGAAGATGCGCGCGCGGGGCTGCTGGGGGCGTTGCCGCTCGCGCCGCACCTGATATCCGTGCTGCATAACGCGGTGCCTGACCCGCGCCCGCCGGTGCCGCGGCCGCCCACCGGCGCGCCGTGCCACCTGTTGTTTCTCGGCCATCTCAGCGCCCGCAAAGGCGTGCCCGAACTGCTGCAGGCGCTGGCGAGTGCGCCGCTCGCGCCCCTGGCGTGGCACGCTACCCTGGCCGGCGGCGGCCCAGTCGATGCGTTTCGGCAGCAGGCGGCGCGGCTCGGTATTGGCGCGCGCGTGGCGTTTCCGGGCTGGGTCGACCAGGCGGCGGTGACGGCGCTGTGCGCCGGCGCCGACGTGCTCGTGCTGCCTTCGCACGCCGAAGGCCTCGCCATGTCGGTGCTGGAGGGTCTGTCGCACGGGCTGGCCGTTGTCGCGACACCGGTCGGCGCGCATCGCGAGGTGATCGTGCCGGACGTCTCGGGCGTGCTGGTCCCACCCGGCGATGTCGCGGCACTCGGCGACGCGCTGGCGCGCATCGTTGGCGACGCTGCGCTGCGGGCACGGCTGCAAGCGGGAGCACGCGCGCGCTATGTCGAGGCGTTCGATATTGCCGGTTATGCGGAACGGCTAAGCGATTTGCACGCGCGCCTGCTGGCGGACGGATAGAACGAAGCCGTTCCTTTTGCCAAAGTATCTAGGCGGACAAGCGAGATCTCGCATGTTCCCTGGATTGCTTCGCTGGGGCTCGCAATGACGGCGAGAGTCGGCGATCAGAAAAGAAGTTCTTGCTTTGCCGTGGGGCTGCGGCGGGGGCCCCGCCCGCCCGAGATGCCTGCCATCATCGCCGCCAGCAGGGCGCCGTAGACGACAACCCCGGACAGCACCTCCAGCAGCAGGCCGATCCGGATGCCGAATTT
>Ga0116228_10001909_pt1 | contig 17660 bp, 8 predicted proteins | sample S1TSphfallax_2_FD_89694 | JGI IMG/M metagenome (GOLD analysis project Ga0116228, IMG submission 89694) | Host-associated microbial communities from peat moss isolated from Minnesota, USA - S1T2_Fc - Sphagnum fallax MG | ecosystem: Host-associated > Plants > Peat moss > Unclassified | place: USA... | reverse complement strand
ATCATCCTTCTACACTTTTAGCTACTCACTGAAACCAGAAATATAAAAATAGGATGATTTTGACTAAGTTTTCCCTCAATCCTGGCGATTGAAAATCTCCAAAATTACTTCACTTCTGAATTTCGAATTTCCCTTTTTGGCTAAAATATATCAATAAAAAAAAGGTTGAGCTTAGAAGAGAGCTCGCTCTTGGCCTTCCTCATTGTTTTAAATACCCCCTTCAGTTTGGCTGCATTCCATCTATCTGGCAACGTAGTAGTCGAGCCCATCAGAAGCTCCCAGCTTGCTTTGCACTCTTCAATCTCTCTCCGTTCCTCCCCGCGCCTCCGGCGGCCTAGTAAGTGTTGCCCACAAAGCAAACACGCTGCACGAAACTGATCCTGAAAGAAGGATGCATGTCTCATGGTGAAACTTAAGAGGGTTTTATCTTGTTGTCTCTTATCATCAAATCTAGCTTAAAGCTACTGGGTCAAGGGCTCTGCACTCAGATCTATGTATCAGAGTGCCATCCTCCAACTCATGAAGGTGAGTGCGAGGTTTGTTTAACTGCACAAAACCCTGTGTATGTTATATTATAGAGATGTTTATTCATGCTAACGAATTGGGAAATTGCCATTTGATTCACATCGATGACAAGATTGTGACAATGGACTAGGTAGGCTCCTCGTTAGCTCCGCCACCTCCTGAGTTTGCAAGCTTGCTTTCCTGAGAAGTATAGTTTTTGGGTCAGCCATGCTTGCTCCTGGAGTGTGGTGGTATTGATTGTGTATGTCTAGCTCCTCGAGTACCATGACTGTTGCCCCCGGGAGACAAGCTCGTACCATGTGCCATCAGTTGGGCCGCACATGAAGATGTCGGATCACAGTATGTGCTGCAGTGTGGCACTGTGCAAACTGGGCCTCTTCTGCACAGCGGCCCAACATGTTCTTTGGAACTGAGGGCTGGGCACCTAGTACACTCTCCTAGTGTTTTCCTGCATTTCTAGTGTAAATGAGGTGATTCACTAAAGTGGAAGTCTAGGTTTCCTGCAGGAACCATGGTTTTATTGTTCTGGATGTTGAAGGACATGGAGCGTGGACCGCCGGTGGATTGTCGCGTCTGCTCACGTTGCCGTCCATGATTCTGGAGACATCGACGGGTATTTTACAAGTTGCAGGTCTGTGCAGTGGCCGTTCGTCTCCTTGCACCCAAGGTAGGAGAGATCATAAGAGAGAGACACGAGAGAGAGAGAGACAAGAGTTTTGCTGGCCTTCCGCCATCTGTCATGGAGTCATCATGAGGATCAAGTTTCAGAACTGTAGCCGTCTAGATACCGGCGAAGTTATCGAAACTAAAGAAGTACGGTTAGCGGATTTGCTTGCAGGAAGGGTTGTGTTGGGAGCACTTGGCGAGTGAGCGAAGTCGGGTCAAGTTCGACCACAGAATTCACCACTGAAAGTATCTGATTCTACGGCGATGCAGGGACTCGAAGAGAGAGAGCACAGCCCCAGAGGCCGCCGACATGGAGTGCATGCTCGTGTGCATGCCGGCGTGCTCTCGGGATGTGCTCTCTCTCTTCTAGTCCCGACTTCGCTGTGTACTGGACGGCTCTTGTGACTGGGTGGTGATACGCACATGAGGCTGCTAGCGTTGACAACCGACAACATCAGTCCGCCCGGCGTTCACGAAAAGTATTTTATTCGACAGCAATGTAGGGAGTCGAAGAGAGAGAGCACAGCCCCAGATTACCACAGGCCACGAGCTACAGGTTTCACGCATGCTCGCGTGCATGTCGACATGCTCTCGGGATGTGCTCTCTCTCTTCTAGTCCCGACTTCGCTGTGTAGCCGACTCGATTCATGACAGGCTACCGTCGACAACCGATAACGTGAGTTACCTCGGCGGGGCCAGAGAATTCACCGAAGGTGTTATTCGACAGAGATGTATGGAGTCGAAGAGAGAGAGCACAGTCCTGGAGATGAATACAAGCCGGCGGCAGGTCCAACGCATGCTTGCATGCATGCCCTGCTCCTCCTCTCGCGGGGGTTGTGCTCTCTCTCTTCTAGTCCCGACTTCGCTGTGTTATGGGCTCAGTGGTACTGAAATATTGGTCATGATTCGGCAACCTACGGCGAGTACCAAATGATCTCTTAGCATGGACAACCGATCACAACGTTAGTCATCTCTCAAACAGACAGGTGAGGCCTGAGATTATCTACAGAGTTCTAGAATCTGTAGCTCACTTTGGGTAACTTTCACCGACAACCAACAGAGGTAAACTGAACTTGTTAGATCAATGTTTTAGGTGGATTGCTATCATTCGATGGTAGGGTTGAGAGCTTCCCGATGGAAAGCTGGCTCTTTCACCATGCTGAAGAGCTGCGCAACTGTGAAGTTTAGCTCATGAAATGATGGAGTGCTTTCTTCGAAGTGCTCGGATTTTTAAAACCCTTACAGTGTATGATTCCAGCTCTCGGGATCGCCAAGCCTGTAAGTGATCTCCTTCTGCTAATGGTGAATTGTGTACGCACTTTCTTTCATCCTTTCGAGGCCCGATCGACTTGTATGAAACAAAGCATGATGCTGTTGTACAAAATTATGCAAGTTGAGAGTACCATTCTGGCTAGTGTTCAATACAAAAAGTTGCCTGCCTTCCACGCTATGGATCATTGCTCATGTATATTTCCTATCTCTACTCTATTTCTAAGTTGAATTTCTTTCCAACTGGCTATAGATTAATCATGTAGAATGTGTTGCTTTCACATATAAATAAGGTGATCCAGTCCTAACCACAGTAAGTAAATTGGATGATGCAGCCAAGTTATTTGATACAAAAGATATTTCCTGGTTTACAAAGGGTGGAAATAAAGCTAGTTCCAAGTCTCAATGGGCATAATATGGCTGGATCACACGACCCTGGAAGCTAGCTGCAAGAACCAAAATTAATCACTTATGATGAAAAAAATGTTTTCAAAGTGAATGCCTAGGTTTGAATGTTGTTTCCATTACATTGTATGATGGATTTAAGTAGCCATGTTGCTCATCTTTACCCATCTTTGAGTTCATTAGATATGTTGCTTATATTCTTCCTAATTTAGTTTTGTTGTGTGGATGCTACTTCAGGATATGCAAACTTTGTTATGTTTCAACCTAGTTGGCTCAAATGCAGATTCAAGACTCCTTCAACATTTTGAACATGTTAAATCGTCACTTTCTCAGGTATGCACCTCCACCTAGCTAGCGTGATATTGCTGGCCGTATTTGTTGGTGCTTTGTTTCTATGGGATTTGAAGTTTGCATTTATCTGATTATATCTTTTGAATTGACTCATGGTTTGTGAAAGATTTCTGAAGCCAGTGCGTTTTGAAATGTTGAAAGTTTTGAACGATCTCACATTGAACCTAGCATTATTTCTGGACCAGGCGACCCATTTAGTCCTTGTTTAAGTGTTGCAAATTGAGATAATACAAGTGACCACCTTGGTAGGACAATCGAGAACTTGTACATACCATATTTCAGTTATGAAATTCTAGAATTTGGTTTGGGAATTTGAGGATTTAATGCTGAACCATGTATGTTCATGGTTGAAGGATAATCTAGCGTTAGATTCAGATTTATGCTTGCTAAATTCTTGTTATGTTCTTGAACTGCATTTTGTTACGGGTTATCTATCAGTTGTGGGGTTTCATTTGGGATAGTGCAGAGCCAGCAATCTTCACAAGCTGTCATGAATATGTGCACGAGCTGGTGCATTGTAAAGGCGGGGTCGCAAGAACGAGATCCAGCTGGGGAATTTCAATCAAGTGTTTCCATGGAAGAGAGTGTGCCTAGCTAGGTGCTCCTTTCCCTCCATGTAGAACTGTGAGTCCAATTTACTTAGAGCGTACAATCTGAGTAAATAATGGATTTGGGAATTTGAACCTGATCCTTATTACATACATGTTCCTGTCTCTAGTCACAGCTCCAAGAAAATTAGAGTCATGGGTATGTGATACATGGGAAGGAATGTAGCATGAAGTAAGTTCTTGTTTTGCAATTCGAATGAAAGCTGATGTCAGAGCACGTTCAATAGTAGCTTAAAAGCTTCTAGAAAGCAGAGGATCTTAGAACGAGATAAAGTTGAAAATTATCTTGCGATTGATTTATATCCATGATGCTATTGTGCAACTTGAATGGATTCCTCCTGCAACTACTTATTTTCCTGTAAGTTTGTGATATTTAGTAGGTAGTGACCTTGGTCGTGACCATGGATATGTGTTCTACTGATGTTCAGTTTCAAAGGTGATGAATAAAATTAGATCATTTAATCTTCTTGAAAGTTCGTTCAAAATCATGTAAAATTTAATGGCAGTTAAAATGTCGTGGGTCCATATTCATGCTTTCAGGATTCCAACATTTTAGTTGGAAAATGACAGGTTCTACAGCTTCTGTTGAGCTAAATTGCTCATTGACTTACTGAACACTTTTGCCCACAAGTCATGCTTGGCTTGCTGCATAACTTGGCTGCTTACTTACAGCTTGACTTTGTACAGTTCAGATCTTATATTCGTTAGTCATCTAACAGCAATCAAATATCATAGCAAGGCCAGGGCTAAAGCAGCTGATTTGATTGTCAGTACAATCTCATGTGTTGATTTCAGACATTATTTGTTTGACTGATGAGCTGCTTGACCCAGGCTCTCTTCTTCTCCATCTTGTAGGCTGTTTTATGTGTCATTTGGTGTGCATTTACGAAGATTTTGTATCTGAATCTGAGTTTGATCATGCGTGTGTTGCACGTCTCCTTTGTTTGGAAAATACTGGTGGAATTATAGTCTCTCGTGCATGTTAGACTGTTTGTCCCTTTCACTTTGACCCGCAGATGATTCCATCTGTCATTCATGAGGGTATGTTCTCTTGATGGCTGATGGATTGTCCTTTTGCTGAGAAAGAAGACAACACTTTCCGTGTGTCAATGAGTATATACTTCTGGACGAGATATATATAGCTTGATCCTCGCTGCAATAGTTGCAGGATCGACTATGCCAATATTATACTTAGCGGGCCTTGAATTTGATCAAGCGCCTCGATACCAGGGCTGAACTGCACTAAGCTGCTAAGCTACAATAGGTCAGGTCGAAGTTCTTTGACTGGATACAAACTGAGCAAAAACTTTGCAGGTTTGTGATCCGTCCCATGCAATAGAGCTGGTGGCATATATAATGCCTAATTACTGCATTTTCCAACCTGGGTAAACCCTTTTACATGCAACCCATGTATAGGTTGCTTAATGATTATAGCTGGTATCTTGATCTGCACAGACCCTCCTGATCAAGCCTCTCTTGCATGGATCTCCTCACAACAGCTTGATTCATGGGGGCTGATGTTCTGCTTGGTACCCAGTTGCAACTGGGATGCTCTGCTGTATAAGCTTGTTTACTAATTGTGTGCCCAGAAGTATCATCATGTCCATAACTCATCACCAGAGAGTACCAATCAGCAGCAACCTCGTTCACCAAAAAACATTTAAGAGAGAAGACGTGCATGGCACTGCCGAGAAATGGGCCCAATGCATGTCGTCACCTTGTCTTGTAGCATGATAATTCAACATTGCTGCTGGGTCCTAATTGCAGGCACACTATCGATATGAACTTAACAGGATTATCAACACCTGATCATCCATCTGTGGGTCCCAAACTTAGTGGCGCAGGCATCGTACTGTGTTACACCTTGTGAGACATACATATGAACTGTCGCATGAATGTGTCGCCATATGTCATCACACTGGATCTTTAGAATCCAAAAATGCAGCATTGCGCAGTCTAATTAACTGGGTCCATATATCTCTTCCTTCTAAGAACGTCAACTTGTTCTCTACGGTAGTTCTCCCTGTACTAGTACTGCGGAGCCACATAATTAGGGTTCCATATCTGAAACCTTGTCAACTAGTAACCGGGATTCATATCGCTTCTGAAATGTCGTTGTAGTTCAAATCTACTGATCTGTGGTCCAAGGGTAATAATTTTATGAATAAGGTCTAACCAGGTCGTTATCTCTTCGCAGTAAATTAACAAAAGCAAGCTTTACCATGATGTTTTCTGATAATCGCTCTAAAAATAATTCTATCCAAACCTGACGGCGGCGGGGAGCTCATGACGTGTACCATTTCCTCCGAAGAAGTTTCCGGCTACTGTAATCAACATTGACCGCGTGCAGCAGCAGCAGCCAGCCAGCCCATACAGATGAAAACGCTGTCCATACAACACACACAGTCTGTGAACGAACTGACGGATCATCGTCACGTTAAGCGATTATCCAGTCTGCTTTTTGCAGTTCTGTTCAAATCCATCAATTTTACATCCCCCCTCTGAGCTCTACCCGCCCCCAGTGCCATCAACCCAATTAACCAGCGCGCGCACCAAGTAAAATGCACTGACAGGGGGATATATTTCTCGTGATTGCTACCATGTGACTCTTTGCACTTTTTGATCTTCGTCAAAGCTGCAGGAAGCAATTTACCGCAGTCAAGGCCACTGCTGCTGCACGTAGGAATTCTAGGCTCCCTCTGCACAGAACAAACAGCAGGTCTAGCTACAGACTACTTACTACTTGCAAGCTAACTAGGGTTATGAGTACCAACTAACAGCAGAAGATTGCAGGAGGCGGGCAACGGCGAGGTACACATGTACTCACTCTGAACCCCTTCTTCCACGTCTACTGACCGTTCCGCCCATTAACGGCAAGTAGTCGTGCAATTAGCGAAAGCAAGTCTACAAAGCTGTCTGTTCTTTGTAGGCGCGAACAGACAGTAGACACGTCCTTAATTCCCTCTACATACCCACTATTTTCTATATGTAGCAAAAGGATATTATCTTGTGGGTAAGTGACAGATCAGCGACCTCTCTGGATAGCCACTCGCTGCCTGCGGCTAAGCTTCGGCCGGACGTCCATCAGCTCGGCGTCTGGATCATCTCACCGTTGTGTGATTAGCTGAACGAAATGATAACGGCAACTTGAGTATCATCAGCTTCTGTAATTTTCAGCTAATTTTTCTGTAAGCTATCTGCACAAGAGTCTCATTCTGTAGCATTATTGTCTCTAGCTTTAGAGAGGTCTCTTGTTGATGAGACGGCAACAACGGCGGCAACTGCCTCGTCGTAGCCATGCCAGTTTTGGCCTAGCGAACCAACAGCCACCAGCAGACCATGATGGATAGCCGGATGGATGGATGATGGGTGGACAATAAACACTTAAATTCCATTCAGTTCTGGTTCCTTAGGGAACCACACACTGGTCAGCTCAGTTCCTGTTTTGCTACCTATTACCTACATACCTACTAACAACCTTACCTATGTACTAACTATCTGAGAGCATCTACTTGACTACCCTACTAGGTTCTTGTCAGATTTGGTGGAAATTGATTATAAAAATCAGATGAAGAGAATTCTCAGAAATTTCATGGGAATTTTGATGTGTATCATATAGATTTGTAATTCAAATGAATTTTCTAGGGGAAATTTTTTTAAGGTGTATCTTTCGTGTATCACACAGGATGAAAGATGCTTAGTTTTTATTGTAGTCTTTTTTTATTTTGTATTTTGATTCTCAAACAAAATAATGAATAAAACATTATCAAAAATTTCAAAACAATTATATTTTAAACTATTACAAATATAAATTTTATCATATTCAGATAAAAAAAGATTAAATAAAAAAATTGAAAAATGACACTACAACAAAATTTTGATACACCTTAAAAAAATTGCACCCTTCTTAAAATATCAAATTGGACCAATGAAAATATGAAAATTGATCCATATTTTTTAATTATATATATGTTTAAAATCATGCAACAAGGTCACATACAAGTCAAGCCTCATCTCCTCCAAACTGCAACCCTGCATATGCATAAAGATCACTACTCAGCTACAACTCACATACAAGTTGGCACACATAGGTTGCTGGTGAAGAAATCAGCAAATCTCACAATGCACATCAGCTTTCTACGATTTCACCCTCCCTTTGCCTTTCCAAACCTTTTGGACTTTAAATATTTCATGCATCCATTTAAGGATACAAGTTACAACTGAGCCATTGTTGAATAATCTCAAGATATGTGATGTAATTGCTACATTGACCCAAAAGAAAAAAAAAGGGAGAAAATAATGGACAATAGACGAATACCCCATGTTCCAAACCTTAAAAGTTTTAAATTCAAAGGGGCCAAAATGACCTCATTATCTAAAACTAATTTATTTTGACAATTGTGCACTGAAGCTGACCTTACTATTTGCCTATCCTTACATGATCCAGGGGAAACCTTATGTCAACTCAGTTGGGGTTAGTTAAGAACTAAGTCATACAAACCTTGCTTATAAAATGTTAAATTTAAACTCAGCGGCTGTGATTTAATTCTAGAAAAGGCTATTTAATGACAACTGAAAGCAACCCAAAAGAAACTTTTAGTTTTTACCATGGCACCAGTCTATGTGCTTGTTCACACCAGTGTTGGCCAGTTCTAGTTCTGATTCCCAATCCGGTTACTAATTGGGTGACCAAACCATGGCTTCAAAATTTTGGGAAAAGAAATTGAGAATCAGAACCAGCAGCTGGCCTCCAGCTAGAACTGGACTTGGAATCAGAAGCAGCCCCAAAACCCATTTTATCCAAGTTAAGTTGATGTGAATCACTTTTCATCCACATACAGAATGGACACATAGTGAATGAGATAGGTTACTAGCACTGTACCACCAATAAGATATGTTAGTATGCGATGTAACTGATCTTATGTCCAACCGGGAAGAGGTACATTAGCATGTCAGCCCCTAAAGCTGGTTACGGTGCATTAGAAGTGTGATTGTTTAATCCATCGTGTGTCCAGGCAATAGAATATGCAGCCCATTCTATTCGGCAGCCACCATCTTTTGCATTAGGTTCAAGACTGGGAAAATGGAAAGTAAAGAGATGCAAAGCAAAAGACTCCATTCTTTTGTGTTTCAGCCGTGCAACAAACAACAAACAAGACTTCTTTTCTAAGTCCCTGGTGCATATGGTCCCCTTGTTGGACTTTCTTGGGATTGACTTTTAGCATGTTGAACGAAATGGACCAAAACAAAAATTTGTCATGTCCAAACCAACTAGGTACGAGTCTCTTGAAAATTCACCACCCAGCAGCAGCCCATGACCACACCGGCACTTTCTTCTGATGGACTTTTAGCACGTTGAAGGAAACAGACCAAAACAAAAATTTGTCATGTCAAAACCTACTAAGTACAAGTCTCTTGAAAATTCAGCATCCAGCACCCCACGACCACACCAGCACCTCCATATGTTGTCGTTAGATATCGTGTTATTTCATTCCTTTGGGATTGTCTTTGGGGGCATTTTCACTGTCACTTCCTTCCACACTTTAGTGCCCACCAACCATGTCCCCTGTATCATGTTTAGTCCTACCACGTTGTCACCACTTCCCTTAGCTACCAGCTAACCTGGTGCTACCTCCTTGTAGCTTAGCCGCCATTTTGACCATAAGTGGGTCACCCCATTGGCATGTACACACATTAAATTACAACTATAATATTGACTCAAGTTAAGTCCCACACACAAATTAAATATTTTCCCAAGAGGTGTCACACCAGTTTGGTGCCAAAGTTGTTCTAATTGTATTAACCTATCCCAAACCTATGTGAAGCTACATGTATGTTGGTCATACTCATGTTAGTTTGAAATGGGTTCCAATCTTTTGTGGTTTGGACGGTATTTTCATAGTGGGGTCCTAATTCCATGTTCTGTGTTTTCAATCTCTAGAGCATCTAAAGCAAGTAAACATGATTCAGCATTGGAGTTTGCATTTTATGAATTTGTGTTCTTTATTGGCTTTGAATTTCAGTTGCACATCAGTCTAGTATTGAAATAAGAGATGAATGCCAATCTAGTAGTTAGCACACAACACCAAGGTGCCAATGAAATTGATATTCCAAACGGTGTTGACAAAAGTCTCAAAATTGTTTCCATTTAGAGTTATCTGCAAGTACCCCAAATTGAGGGTACTTATCACCAGTTTTGTTAAAACTGAAGATGAAATCAAAGGTAAGGCTGAAAAAAGTAGACAGGAAAAAAGAAGGGACCAAAATGCTTTCTCAGCTAACTTAGTCCTCACAGGAGTTTCACCCCCAGTTTTGGATTTACTTTACCTGCTGCTCAAATGCTTGCAAATCTTTCTTTAAATGATACCCGGTTTTGCTCACTTTACTGTTACACTCAATTTCGAGATGAAATAGGGATTACAGGATCAATCTAGGGTCCAATTCAGGGTGACTGTAAGGACCTCTTTATTATTCCAGTTTGTTCCCAAAAGTTTGCAATGAACCCCAAAATGCTTTAAACTTGTGTCAAACTTCCCAACAACATTCCCAAATGTGTCATCATATGAATGCCAAAATTTGTTCCCAGAATTCCCAATGATATGGCTTAGTTGTTCCCAACGTTGGTAGGCTGAGGTGATCCTAGAACCTCAAGGAATTTGTCTGCTTGGCATGAATTGTTGTCTGGATGGAAATCTGATTCTTCTGAAGCTTTGGCAAATGCCTTCTTGTCACACTTGTTCATCTGGCAGAAGTCCCACTCTGACAATCCCTAGTGTGGAAGTAGCAGCAAAAAGCATTATCAACCCCTCTCACCGTTTCCATGTCGGAAGTTAATATTCTCTTGCGGCGGGCCCTGCTGTGCAAGTGGCGGCCAGGAGGGAGGGGGGCGAACCATGGTATCAGTGTAGATGCTAGTTCACCCAAGGCTGGAGGGCCCCCTAACACTGGTGCCATGGTAAGAATCAAGAACCAGTGTTAGTTGGGTAGGTTCTGGAACCGGGTGGAGCACCAACACGGGTCCAGACTTGGTTTTAAATGGACTTCCAACTCGGGTGCAGTTCTAAAGTGGGATGGAACTCAAAACCAGAACAAGTTTTTGAAAAAACAACTGGTTTCAGTTCCATTTAAGGGTTAGGGGTTACAATTTGGTGTTCTTCATTTCTTTTCCATTCTTCTTCTTCTTCATGATCTCCTTTTCACTTCTTCACACCTTTGTTTTGCTGGTGTTCTTTTTCACATTCATGCTCGTGGTATTCAAGGTTGTGGTCTTGGTCTTCTTCTAGGACTTGTTTGACACATTGATGGTCTCCTTCCTCACAAGTTGTTCTCCAAGTCTTGTTTGTGGTGACCCTACTATTTGTGTTCTTCATGGTGGTATTGGTATTCATGTTCTTTGAGGTAACTTTGTTTTTGGCATTGGTGTTCTAGGTGGTGGTGGTCTTATTCTTTGTAGTGGTTTGGTCTACATCATTAAGTGATCCACTAGATATATGTTCATAATGTTTTGTCTCAACTTCAATCAAAAACTTAATTCCAATTATCAAGTTAGAAAAGGTTTTAAATCAATTGAATACATGATAAGACAAATTGTCCTAGTGATGACATTCTTCATTTTGCACATTAAAATTCTTTAAAATTCTTCATTTAGCACCTTGTCAAAACATTCTTGACCCACGAATGTTCACCAAATTACACTGGTTGATCTATAAAATTCGTTAAAATTCTTGCTTCTTTGGGCTTCCATAACATTCTCGCACCAAGAATGTCATAATTATGCAAATTGTGATTTTTAGTGCTACTTTTGATGGTGTGACATTACTAATGTTGAAAAATGTTAAATTATTAAAACAAAGGTGCAAAAATGATATTGAACTTGAATTAAGTACATCAATTAATGTCATTACATAACTACATAATAACCAAGTATTATAATCAAAGACATTTCATTATGATTTTTGGCATACATTTTTGAACTAATGTAATGTCTTTCAAATTTGAAATTTAAAACATTTGAATTTTAATTACATAACTTTAGAAATGAAATTCATTTCATTTTGAGTTTCAAAACTAGATTTTAATACAAATATAGTACTTGAATTTATTGTGTAAATAAAAAATTAAAAAAATTAATATAATGTTTTATATGTGGAATTAATTTTTAAAATTTAATTTACTTAAATAAATTTTGAAATAAATTGGAAGTAAGTTAAAAAAAATTGAATTTTTGACTAAGATCATTTAACACATATTTAATTAATTCCGCACTTTGAAAAATCTAAAAATAAAAACAATGAATTTCGAGAATTTAAAGATAAATAGAATAACATCTTCAACCTAGTGGGCACCAAACAAAGTCTTGAAACAACAAATTTTCATAAGAAAGTTTTTTCACCATCAGAAAAATAAACATACATGAGAATAGATAAACATGGTGGTCACTAGAATTAAGAACTAGAAGACATTAAAAAGAGGGGTGCAAAACTAAAACATTGCATAACATCATAAAATAAACAATTCAGTAGCAAAATCAAATAACACAATTTGAAATATCTATTAAATTTTTATATCATTGAATTCTACAAAGGATTAACAAAAGAATTTACAATCCTTAAAGTTATTGTATCTCATAAACCATTGGTGGACCATTGAACAAAAAAACTTGGGGGGCACAAAACAATTGAATAGAATTATTTATTAGAAAATAAAATCATCTAATGGCCACCAATAGGTATAATAGTCCTAGTTTGAAACATACTAAGACATATGCATTGAACATTTAATCTTGAATAGGAAGAAATTTACTTATTATGAAATATGAAATATGAATTTCACCTTTTGGAGCCAACAACCAAAGTAAACTTCAAGTGCATGAAAACAATGATTATTAATTTATTGATTTCATACAAATGCATTGATTATCAAACAATATTTCACCATCCATATAGGAATTTGGAATATGAACTACTAAAACTAATATTCCACTTTGCAAGCAACCAAAAATTGGGGAATCATCTAACCTTTTAAACCAAAAGTCAAATATGCAAACTACCTCCTTCATTTAAAAAAAAAGAAAACCCAATCAACAACATGATTTTCTACTAATTAGAACTGGAAATGCCTTTGTGCGATTTGTAAACAAAGACCAAAATCCACTGCAAACAAAAATGAATAATTGCAATCTCCCCAAAACTACAAACTTTAAACTGACAAAATACAAAATAAAAACAAATAACTAAACCAACGTTAAATGAAAGACATAGAAAACATAATTGAAACAAGGACGAGTTTAGGGTTTACTTAGGACATCACCTAAAAGAAGTTGCGATATTGTTAAATTCCTGCTCAAACTTCCTTTAAATTGTTTGAACCAAGAATAAAACAGATATCAAGAATTGAACAACGACCTTGAAAACTACATGATGACCACAAAATGGTGGTAAACTATCTTTGCAAAGGGCAAACCCTTCAATGCTAGCCACAATTGAGATGGAAGGTCTAACCATTGCACCTTGTTTTTGGATAATTCATGTCCTTTAAATGGCTCAAGGAAAAGGTCGTTCCATTTTGGATTTTGAAGGGCCTTATTAGGCCCATCATCACTGTGCAATGTTTGAACCCTATGCCCATAAAACAAACCTCTACAAGCAAGGTGAACTTGATCCAAGTCTTTCAAATAGTAATAAACTAAGCATGTGAGTTGACCCATTGTTACAATGCATTGTTCACATCCCCAAACAAACACAAATTGATCGACAAGAGTTTTGGGCATCAACAAAGGTAGAATCTCAAGGACATCTTTTAACAACATACACGACCAAATAACAATGTAAAAATGTTCAAATGCTCGAAAAAGGAAATCTTGTACACTAGCATGAATTTCCAACTTGGAAACATTTAAATTCTTCCCAATTTTTTGTCGATCCCTTTGAAGAAGGGCACACTTTGGAAAGTAACAAAAGACACAATTGACATTGAAAATGAAGAGCTTTTTAATTGTGCCAGATCGAGGTTGAAAAGTCAAAATCTGCCTCTTTGCATTAAAACAAAAAAACATCATGCACCTACCAAAAAGAAGAAAGGTTAGAGCAAAAATAAATTTAAAAATGCCTAGAATCCTTTTTCCTTGTTATAGGAGATGTTAGTTCAAAACATAATTTACAAGAATTAAGTTGATACCAAAATATGGAAGAATAATTTTGATCAAGAATTTGGTAAGATCATGGATTGAAAACATACATATCATGACCTAGCGGCCACCAGGTAAATGAGGGAGAAGACCTGGCAACCACCAAGTAGATGCAGGAGAACTTCTACCAAAAAGAAGAAAGGTTATAACAAAGAGAAATTAAAAAATGCGTAAAATCCACCATCCTTGTTATAGGAGATGTTAGTCCAACAAAAAAATTACAAAAATTAAGTTGATATCAAGAATATGAAGATAATTTTGATTAGGAATTCGATAAGATCATGAATAAAAAACACACATATCATGACTTAACAGCCACCAAGTAAATGAGGGAGGAGACCTAGCAACCACCATGTAGATGTAAGAAAACACTTAGCAGCCACTAAATGGTTGCAAGAATGCAAAGTTCAACCCAAGGTCCACAAGCTAAAACAAGATGCTTTAAAGACAAAAAGTACAAGCAACATTCAAACAATAGAATTAGATATTTTTTATAAAATTTATCAAAAATGAAAGTTTTGAAATATTCAAACAAACAAAATCTGAAGATGAGCAATTATTAAAGGTACTTTTGTTTCAATTTTAATTTTGCACTATTACAAAAAGTGGGTTAACAAATACGACTACATTTCACAAATATCATTTTTAAAAATCTTGGATTATCTCAATCAATCATCTAATCCTACCAAAGGGATTGTGTTCAACAAAGGTGGGAACATCGTATCTAGATGAATGAAAATTTTCCAAATAAGGGGTGAAAGCATGCTACAATGTCCTTTTTTAGGTGTCACGCTTATAGTTTTTCTTGCATTTCTTCAAGACTTTATTGCCAAACATAATTTTTAAAATTAAATTAAAAAAGGGACTCACATTTATAATGTTAATAAATTCAACAATCTAAAAATGGAAAAAAAATGATAAATATTCATTGAATGAACGACGTTTGAAGTTTGACAACAAATTTTGTAACACCATGTATAATTCATACATAGGGATTTTTATCTTACAATGCATTAATCTTATATATTTGAGATTTTGGATTAAGAAATAATTCATGTTAAGAATAATAAAAATGAATAGGATGTGTAGAATATGATTTGCCAAATTTGTGAAATGGACTTTTCAAAGTCCTGAAAAATGCAATATTAAAAAAAATCCATATGAGCATGAAAATTGATGATTTCCATGAACTGTCTTTGAGAAAAGTGTAATAACTATTTTTACACATTTAGATGTCACATAAAAATCCATTAAAATTAAATTTACTTAATTAAAGTTACCTAGTATGATGATGTACTAGCCAACATCACCTTAGTTAAACTATATAGAATTAGTATTCCTTAACACCCCAATGTCAGACGTTTGAACTAACTAGCGCAAGATGTAGGATGCGGTTTTTTTTCACAACATCCTTGTTGTATTAGGGTTTAGGGTTCTTGCAAAGCTCAAAAGATATGCCACTTCTATGGCGCACATAAGGAAACAACTACCATGTGAAACCCATTTTTGGGTTTTGTCACTTTTTAGTATTTTTTTGTTTTGAATAATGAACCTCTAGAACCTTTGATGACTTGGGAGCCATGCTCTTGAATGTCAAGCAAGGAAGGGAAAATTGTTCATGGGATCAGCTGCTTCTAAAAATGATAGTAAGTATTTTGTCATTGTTTCAACATTAGGTTAGAATGCCACCATCATCTTTTTCTTTTGAAACAAGTTTCATTTGTTTTAATGACTATATACAATACAAAAATTTGATGATCACAAAGAAGTGAATTTGAGTTTGAGGTCATATTTTGTTTTTGCAAGGTTTATTCAATTGTAATTCCATAGAATCCACACCAACAGAAAGGTTAAACCCAATAAATCCAAAACTTATAGTATGTGTTTGTCCTTCGTTATTCCTTCTAGTAGGTAGGGTTCATGGATTCAAAACAGTAGCAAAAAACTCACAAAACATTGGAAACAATAGTGTGATGTTGAAAGAGGGAGGAGCCTTAAACCTTAAGTACCATTCTTTCAAAAAGTTCACTAAACCTTGGAAACAATAATTTGACATTGAGAGACCCACGAACCATGAGCTTTAATAAATCCACAATTCTTCTTACACCTATGCATGCATGTGAGAGAAAAAAAGAATGAATAGTTGGTAGAGTGTGACAAGGTTTGGAATGGCAAGTTGGAAGTATTAATTGCCATTGAGGAAGCATGCTTGGACATTCCATTTGAATGTTTTTCTTTGAGAAAGAAACTATAGGAGCATGAGATTTAGGGGTGACTGGTTCTTCTTCTTTACAAGAAAAAAATCTTGAACTTGTGGAGATCATGATGGATTTTCCTTTCATGTCTAGTTGATGACAATGAGCCCATGCACTAACATATTGGTTCAGCTTCCATTCCACACTATACATAGTGAATTAAAGCAAGGTTTGTTTCTTCTTCTTCATGGGTCTTTGATATCTACTTGACTCCTATTCTTGGGTTAAATCCCTTTTGGTTCCAATTTCTTGATTCATGTTTGAACTTGACAATCTACTTGTCAAATTCTTTGTGTTTTCATTAAAAGCTGAGAATGACCAATTTAGGATTCTATTTCAATTTAATCTAATGTGAAAATGGCCACAACAATGATCAAATTGCAATTCAATCTATCTGAAAGTGGCCTAAACGGTAATTCAATTTATGTGAAAAAGATGGCTAGATTGACGATCTTATTGTAATGCAATCTATGTGAGAAATTGTTAGAGTAATGATTTGATTGCAATTCAAATCTATGTGTAACACTAAATTTTTGAAGAAGCTATAAAGTATGTAGTCAAGGATAAAACATTGGAACTCTTAGACACAAGAGTTCTTTCTCAAACCATTGGCCCTAATCTTCTCCATGCTTTTGTAAACTCAAATGACAACTCAAGCTATCAATGTTCCAAGCTATGTGTTTTTTTTGGTAAAGAAAATGTTTGCATCACTTCATGATATAGAAGAAACCATAGGTGCCCAAGCATTCAAAACCATAGTAGATGAGAAGATTAGTGTCTTTTGCAAACCATTCTTATGATGCCTCCAAATTGTTTTTTTATTAGTTATACTTCAATTTGCACCTACTTCTCAAAAGTTGATTTTTGTGCAAGTTTCAATTTATGGGGTTCATTTATTCCATTTTTGAAACTTCTAGTGGTCCATCATTCCTTGGTTGGTAAGTTTTTAACTTGCAACATTTTCTTCTAGTGCCCGTGCTCATGTAACTTTTGATCATTGTGCATAAATTGAATTTGTTCTAAGGAAATAAGGTGTACGAAGGGGAGTGTGAATTTATTGGTGAACATGGTAGATTAGGCCCCCACAACAACCTTTCTTGATTTAATCCCATAAGTGGATCCAATTTGCCTCGAAACCTTTGGGTTTATTTATCTCCTTACATTATGTTACTGCACCTTTATTATTGTTGCAGTCATGGGGATCATCAAATTTGGTCATGAATGCATGTTAAAGGTTGTTTTAATACCTTAGATTTTAGTTTTATTTGGCCTTGTAATGGGAAATTAGGTTACCCCAACTTGTGAGCGCACACTGATCAGGGAAGTTAACTGGCACATCATTGAACCGTTTTGTGTCTATGACGGCTCCCTTTGCATTACATCTGCATGGGGAGT
>Ga0116228_10001908_pt1 | contig 17660 bp, 18 predicted proteins | sample S1TSphfallax_2_FD_89694 | JGI IMG/M metagenome (GOLD analysis project Ga0116228, IMG submission 89694) | Host-associated microbial communities from peat moss isolated from Minnesota, USA - S1T2_Fc - Sphagnum fallax MG | ecosystem: Host-associated > Plants > Peat moss > Unclassified | place... | reverse complement strand
CGGATCGTGAACCTGCGGATGCTGAATGCGAACAGCTACTGTATGCAGAATGGCGATACCGCGGATGGGTATACAGGCTCGAATTCGCTCGATGCGGTGGAGTTCTGGTGCTACCGGAGCGGCAGTGCAATCCCGGCGGGGAGCTACGGCATCTGGACCGACAATGCGACGGACTCGAAGTATGTGCAGGGGTATGTGAAGGGCTATGCCGAGGGTGTCCGCGACGACGTGGGCGGGTCGCGGTATGGCTACCTGCATGTGTGGGACACGAACACCAATGGCGCGATGACAGCGTGTTTCGACGATAACGGGCAGGGCAACTGGTGGAGCGACAACATCTGCGATACACCGACACAGTATGGCGCCGTCCTGCGCAGCTATAACTCGCACTGGTCGAATAACCGGATGGAGTTGAATGGCACCTATGGTGTGACGAATACGGCGATCGGTTTTCACAGCCTGAATGCCGACCCGACAAGCTTCTTTGTGGGGAATGAGTTTACGGCGAATGTGACGACCGGGATGACGTGGGCGAAGGACTTCGACTTTACGCCGGTGGCGAATATGCAATCGGAGTTTGTGGCGAACCGGCCAACGTACGTGACGACGAAGGTGGTGGGGACGAACGACTACCTGCGGTCGACCAATTCCTTTGGGAGCTACAAGGACTTCGGCGCGCACACGATGAACTCGGAAAGTGTGACGGTGTGGTCGGCGACGCCGACGTTCATCCTGAGCTACGACAATGTGCAGCGGATCACGCTGGCGGGTAATGTGACGGCTTCGACCTGGACATCGACGGGGGCGTTTCAGAACTTCGAGGTGATCATCTGCCAGAACGCGACGGGCGGGTACACGTTCAATTGGGGCCGCGTGGTCGGCGGCGGCGTGCCGGCGACGACGGCGAACAGCTGCAACATCCAGTGGTTTTATGACGATGGGACGAAGATCCGGGCAGCGGGGCCAATGCAAACCAATGAATAGTGCCGGCCGCACGGGCGGACGCGCCGTCGGCGCAGGGCCGGTCTGCTGCGTGGTTGTTCCCGTTGGTCAGGAAAGAGTGCATGCGGGTCACAGTGCTGGGGCGGAGGGTCTGATGGATTGGCGGATCTGGGCGAAGGGGCTGGCGGCGGCGGTGATTGGCGGCAGCGCGAGTGCGCTGGCAGCGGCGTTGACGGCCCCGGATGTGTTTGCCATGACGCGGTTGGGCGTAGTGCGGTTGGGCAAGGTGAGCGTGGCGGCGGCGGTGCTGAATGCAGCGGCTTATCTGAAAAAGAGTCCGCTGCCGGCGGGAGACGACGCCGCTTCGTAGTGGAGTGAGCAAAGAACGGGGTAGAGGAGATTGGCATGGTGCAGGTGGGATCGGCGGTGAAGTCAGTATTTGGATTCAGTTCGGTGCAGCATTTTTTCGCCAGCGCGTTTACCGATTTGCAGAAGGCGTGCGCGTTTGTGGAGAAGGCGGGCGTGGAGGTTGCGAATAACGCTGCGACCATCGAGGCGATCACGGGGCTGGTGCCCGGTATCGGAAGCCAGGCAGTGGTGGTTGAGCGGGCGGCGTTCTCGGCGCTGGGACTGGTGGTTGCGGCGGTGCATGCAGCCGGCGGGGCCGCAGCGGCGAATGGGCTGAATGTGTCGCTGGACCAGGCAACAGTGCAGGCGTTTGAGCAGCTGATCGCGGGCTGCAAGGCGGACCTGGCCAGCCTGGGATACAAGCTGTAGAAGCCGGCTGCCGGGCCTCGAAGATAAAGAGGTCCGGCAGTCATGTTGTGCTGAGACAAGAGTGGCGAGGGCCGGGGAACTTGGCAAGCAATGAGGAGATTGAAGAGCTGAAGTCGTTTGGCGCGATGCTGGATGAGCCCTTCGAGATGCTGGAGGGCGAGACACCGGCAGCGTGCCTGGCGCAGTTTCTGTTGAAGATCCGTGGACGGGGCGGAGCGATCGCGCCGCTGCGGGCAAACCGGGTGCAGACGGAGTTTGAGCGGCGGCGCGGCAAACGGAATATTGTGCTGAAAGCGCGCCAGATGGGGCTGAGCACATGGATTGCGGGGCGGTTCTTTCTGAAGACCATTACGCAGCCGGGCACGCTGACACTGGAGGTCGCACACACGCAGGAGGCGGCGGAAGACTTGTTCCGGATGGTGCATCGTTTCTATCGCCGGTTGCCGGTGACCCTGCGCGAGGGCGCGCTGAAGACGTCGAAGGCGAATGTGCGGGCGATTTCATTTCCGAAGATCGATAGCGAATATCGTGTGGAGACGGCGGGCGATCCGAATGCGGGGCGCGGCCTGACGGTGCAGAACCTGCATTGCTCCGAGGTGGCGCGCTGGCCGGGCGATGCGGCCGAGGTGCTGGCGGGCTTGCGGGCGGCGCTGCCGCCGCAGGGTGAGGTGGTGCTGGAATCGACGGCGAACGGGGCGTATGGGTGCTTCTACGACGAGTGGATGAAGGCGGAGGAGACAGGGTATGTGCGGCACTTCTTTCCCTGGTGGTGGGAAGCAGCGTATGTGGATGAAGATGCGCTGGTCGAGCCGCTGGACGAAGCGGAACAGTCGCTGATCGCATTGCATGGCTTAACGGAGGCGCAGATTGCCTTTCGCCGCGGGCTGCAGAAGCAGTATGGACGAATGATGGTGCAGGAGTATCCGGAAAGCGCGGAGGCCTGCTTTCTGGCGAGCGGCCATTGCGTCTTCGATGTGGATGGTATCGATCGGCGGATGGGGAGTGTCGAGGGGCCGCTGGTGCGGCGATGGAATGGTGACCTGGAGGTCTGGTACCCGTCCCTCGAAGGCAAGCAATACATTGTGGCGGTGGACCCGGCAGGCGGCGGGAGCGAAGGCGACTTCTGCGCGATGCAGGTGATTGAACGGGCGACGGGGCTGCAGTGCGCGGAATTCCGCGGAAAACTGGGGCTGCTGGAGATTGCGCAGCGGGCAGCTGAACTGGCGGTTGAGTATCAGCATGCGCTGCTGGTGGTGGAGCGGAACAACCATGGCCACGCCGTGCTGGCTTACCTGCGCACTGCCTGCGGCTACGCGCGGGTGTTCGCACAGAATGGCGTGGAGGGATGGCTGACGACTTCGCTGACGCGGCCGGCGATGCTGGAGGTGTTCGGGCGGGTGTTGATCGAACATCCGGAAGTCTTCAACAGCCGGCGGCTGCTGCGGGAGTGCCGGACATTCGTGCGCGATGCCGCAGGGCGGACGCAGGCAGCGCAGGGAGAGCATGACGATTGCCTGATGGCCATGGCGATGGGGCTGGCGGTTCGCCGCGCAGGACCGTGAGGTTCACGGTAGGGGAAATGCAGGGCCCTCCGATGCACTGCGCTTTGTGAAGCGGGGGGGGCGGGATTTGCATGCGATCCGGATAGTATGGGGTGAGGCTGGGATCATTTGTGGCAGTGTTGGCGACACAGCATATCCGGGCGATGCGGGGCGGGGCGCAGGCGCACCTGATGCTGGGTGAAGATGAGCATCTGTATGTTGTGAAATTTCAGAATAATCCGCAGGCGACGCGGGTGCTGGCGAATGAATACCTGGCGACCAGGCTGGCAGCGGCAGCAGGGCTGAGTGTGCCTGCGTGCGATGTGATCGAAGTGACGCCCTGGCTGACGGAGACGACGCCGGAGTTGACGATGAAGATGGAGCACGCGGTCGAACGGTGCCGCGCGGGATTGCACTTTGGGTCACGGTTTGTAGGCGGGCTGATGCCAGGGCAGGTGGTGGATTATCTGCCGGAGCCGCTGCTGCTGGAGACAAAGAACCTGGCAGAGTTTTGCGGGATGCTGGTGATCGATAAGTGGACCTGCAATGTGAACGGACGACAGGCAGTCTTTGTGCGCAAGGGCAGGGAGAAGCGCTACACGGCGGTGTTTATCGACCAGGGATATTGCTTCAATGCGGCACTCTGGAAGTTCAAGGACATCGCGCTGCGGGGGGTGTTCCCGCGGAATGCGGTGTACGGTGAGGTGACTGGCTGGGAGAGCTTTGAGCCGTGGCTCAGCCGCGTTGAAACGATGGACGCATCGACGGTTTGGGGCATTGCGGAGAATACGCCGCCGGAATGGTACGGCGGGAATACCGAGGAACTGGAGAGGCTGGTCGAACAGTTGCTGGCGCGCCGAGGGCTGGTGCGGGACTTGATTGGAGAATTCAAGGATTCAGACCGGGCACCCTTCCCGAACTGGGGAAAGAGGGCAGAAGATCGGACGGCGGTTGCCTTTGCGGAACTGCCAGTGCAGGAAAGTGGGAGGGTGCAGTAGCGGGTTGCAAGGATGAGGCGATAAAGCAAAGCAGGGGAAGCTGAAAGATTCAGATTGAGGAGTCGAAAGGTGTCCGTGGCGGAACGACAGCAATGCGTTTTTTCGCTGGTCCGATATGTACCGGACCCGGTGAAGAACGAATTTGTGAATATCGGGGTAATGCTGCGGGAGACGGCAGGTACCAATCCTCGTGTGGAGCTGCGTTTTACGCGGGACTGGTCGCGGGTGCGGTGTATCGATCCGCAAGCCGATGTGGCCATGCTGGAAGCACTTGAGAGCGAGATACGGGAGCGGATGGCAGGTTCGCCGGAGTTGTTGCGGCTGCTGGATGAATCGCTCTCGAATGTGGTGCAGTGGACGGAGCCGAAGGCGTGCCTGGCGGAGACTTTCCAGACGCAGTTGGACCAGTTGATGCGAATGTATATCGAGGCAGTGAAGGCGCCGCGAGAGAAGCGCGAGTCGGGGCGGGTTTCGATCCACGGCCAGATGCGGCGCAGCTTTGAGCGCGAGGGCGTATGGGGGCTGCTGCAGAAACGGATCGCCGCAGCGCGGTATACGCAGGCCGGTGACCCGTTGCGCATCGATTGCGGTTATCGGCCGAACGGGGTGATCCGGATGTTCCAGGCCGTGTCCCTTGAAAAGGACGTGGAAGGCGCGAAGGGGCTGGCGTATTCCGCACCGTTCCTGGCGCAAGGCGTGCAGCGCATGGAAGACGCAACACTGCAGTTGACGGCGATTGTGGAACCCATCCGCGAGATGGGTGAAGAACAGGAACGGATCGACCAGTACCGGTTCGGTGTGGAGACAATGGAGCGACAACAGATTCGCGTGTTGACCGTCGCGGATTTGGAACGCGTGGCCGCGACGGCGCGGCTGGAGTTGCGGGTGTAAGGATTGCTTGAAGATTTTCTCGAGAGGCATGGCTCACGCCATGCCTCTTTTTATTGGATGGGCAAGGCAGCGAGCGTTCGGGAAAGACGCGGGCGGAAGGATGGCGAGGATGGGTCTGCTGGGGGGAGCGCGCACGGCGCTGCAGGGGTGGGTTGAAGGATTGAAAGCGGGCAAGAAGACAGAGGAAGGACAACGGGTGACGACGCCGCTGCCGTCGATCTGGTCGCCGTATAACGCAGCGTATAGCCCAACGTCGCAGATGATGCCGAAGCCGACAGCGGCCAACCTCCGCCGGTTTGCGGAGACGCCGGTGGTGCGACGCGCGATCAACATCATCAAGGACCGCATCGCCTCGATGGACTGGCAGGTGCGGGTGAAGCGCGAGTACCTGCCGGGAGACGTCGCCTACCTGGCGCGCCGGACGCGGGCGCTGCGGGCCATGCTGCAGGAGCCGAATGCATCGGATTCGTTCCGGACACTGCTGGAGCAGGTGCTGGAAGACGCGCTGGTGGGCGGCTTTGGCGCGATCGAGATGGAGAAGACCGGCGATGGCACGAGACCCGCGCAGTTGTGGCCGGTGGATGGCGCGACCATCCAGATCAATCCGAAGTGGGATGGCGATGCAGATGAGCCGCGCTATGTGCAGCGGACGGGCGGGCTTGGTCCGGAAGCGACCATCTCGCTGCGCGATGACCAGCTGATTTACATGCGGATGAACCCGCGGACACATACGCCATTCGGCCTGGGTCCACTGGAAGTGGCATTTGAGACGGTGAATTCGTTTCTGAGCGCGCATCGCTTTGCGGGGAAGCTGGCGAGCAATGCCGTGGTTCAGTATGCGCTGTGGATCAATGAGGCCACGCAGCAGCAGCACGAGCGGCTGATCCGCTGGTGGCAGGACGAGATTGAAGGCACGGGGCGGGTGCCGATCCTGAGCACGCAGCAGAAACCGGAAGTGCTGCGCTTTGCCAGCGGCACAGACGCCGATCTTCGCCTGAGCTGGCAACAGTTTCTGATACGCATGATCGCGAACGCCTTTAACCTGCCGCCGATGCTGCTGGGACTGGAGCAGGATGTGAATCGCGCGACGGGCGGCGAGCTGGGGGATGAAGCCTTCCGGTCTGCGATCCTGCCGCTGGCGCGGCTGGTAGAGCAGCACATCACACGCGATGTCTTTTCCAAGCTGCTCGGTTGGGACGAATTTGAATTTGCCTTCAACGAACTGGAGACGCGGGATGAATTGACGGAGCTGCAGATCCAGACGCAGCTGCTGCAGGCAGGCGTGCTGACAGTGAATGAAGTGCGGGCGATGCGCGGCTTGCCGCCGCTGCCGGAAGTGCCCGCTGCGACTTTGACCGAGGAGGAGGAACTGGCAACAGAATGACCGAGAGCAACTTCTCTGGTGTGCAAGAAGGTTGTTTGAACGTGACAACGGGAAGATGCGGAGATGCGATGAGATTGAGAGCAATGGCAATGGAGATGCCGGTGGTGGCAGGGCATCCGAACCGTGTCGGCTTTGAGGGTGTGCTGACGTTTGTGGACGTGGCAAGCGACCGCGCTCCGGCGGGAGCAAAAGGGCATCGCGTAGTGCTGACGCGACAGGCCGCGGTGGAGGCATTGCCGTCGCTGCTGGGCATGGGCGTGAACTACGGGGCGCGCTGGGATGGGCACGATGCCCAGCGGAAGTGCGGCATCATCACCGAGGCAGACGTGGAGGGCGTGCAGCTGAAGGTGGCCGGCTATTTGTTTGCCAAGGATTTTCCTGAAGTGGGGAAGCGCATGGCGAGCGAGATGGCAGCCGGGGATGGCGGCGGCATGGGCATGTCTTATGAACTGGCAGATGCACACGTGGACGATATGCGCGCGCCGATCTGGCGGCTGAACAAGGTGACGTTCACTGGCGCGGCGATCCTGTTGCGCAGCAAAGCGGCATACGCAGGGACGAGTTTTTCGCTGAGTGGGAGCAGGAAACGCGGAACGGCGAGGGTGGAAGCGCAGGCAATGCGGGCAGCCGTGATGCGGTTTGCATGAACGCTGTGCGGTGATTTTCTTGAACGAAGAGGATTGGAGACCAATGGAAAGCGGAAATACTGAACTGAACATAGAGCTGGTTGCGGAGCGGTTGGCAGCGGTGGCAGTGCAGATGGAGCGCGCGCTCGCCGGAATGGAAGAGCGATACACGCATGCATGTGGCGATGTGCAGCGCATTGTGGCAACGGCGGAAGGCGCGATGGTGGAACAGCGCGATGCTTCCCGCCTGGACACTGAGCGCAAGCTGCTGATTGCTGAGCAGAAGATCGCGATGCTGCAGGCGCAGCTTGAGCAATCTGCCGCGATGCCCGGCCGCAGGACAGTGGGCGCGCACGGGGTGCAGATGTTTGCGAAGAGCGGCGTCGCTTCCGGCAACAGTATTGAAGCCGGGACCATCGATGCGGCACTGAGCGGGTTAAGCCTGGAACAGCGGATCGCCGTGAAGTCGCAGCTCGCGCGGGCCGGGATTCTGAGCTAGGCACTGTCCTTCACCGGCTTCCATCGAAATTCACTTACGTAGCACCAAGCGCCCGGCATTGCGCCGGGCAGAAAGAAGAACCATGTCTTCAAAATTTCTGGATATCCATTCCGCGGCTGATTACATTGGACCGGGCGCGATCGAAGTCCCGTTTTACCAGACGGAGATTTTCGACATCGTCCGTCGCAAAGGTATGTTCGGGCAGCGGATCAAGCAGGTCCCGGCGACGGGCAATCCCTCGCGTTTCTTTGAGGAGACGGCGATCCCGACAGCAGCAGCCAGCGCTGCGTTCGTGAATCCGCGGGCGATTACACCGGCGCTGGTGACACCGACGCGGCTGGAGCGCAGTGTTCCATTGAAGGCGCTGGTTTCGCAACTGAATTACAACCTGTTCGACATGGAACTGGGCGCGCAGCAGAAGCAGTTTGCATACCTGCAGGCGAAAGACCTTGTGGATACTGTCGATGGCCTGATGTACACCCACGATATCGCTCTGTGGAATGGCAATGACACTTCCCTGTCAGCGCCGACGACGACGCAGTACTGCGGGGCAATTACGCAGATCGGTGCTGCGGGCGGCATCTCGACGACGATCGGGACGACTGCTTCGATTGTCGACGGTTTGAAATCGACCGTCGCCCAGATGGTGGCGAGCAGTTCGTTTGCGGTGCGGCCGACGGCGATTTATGCGAATCCGGTGCTGCTTGACCTGATCGACCGCGAGATGAAGACGGAGTTCAACGTGGTGTTGAGCTCACGCGAAATCGCTGCCGGATTTACCGTGAAGACGCTCTCCACACAGGCGGGCGAGTTGCCGCTGATTCCGGAATGGGCGCTCAGCTACACGGGCACACCCGGCTCCGGGACTGCGGTACTGCCGGCCTACATCGTGACGGAAGACCTGATCGAGTACCACTGGCTGAGCGACCCGACGCCGCGCGTGTTCCAGCTTGGCCTTCCAAACAGTCTCGCTTACCAATATGTCGCGGTGAAGTTCGGCGGCCTGGTGGTGAAGGGCGCGACCTACGCGCACGCCCAGGTACTCGTCGACCGCTAGAAGCGGTCTCATCAGCGCAGTGAACTCAAAATGGCTCGTGTGCGACCCGGGCCTTCCGTTGGTCGGCGCGAATCGGATACGAGTTGCAAACATGTAACTCTCGTGATGCGAATGGCTGAATCGAAATTGGTTCAGCCGTTCGCTTTTGTGTGTGTGGAGGCGGGGAGAACGATGGGATATCTGCAGCCGACGGACTATGTGAACTATGGATTGGCGCCGGACACAACGGATGACTGGGTGACGATGGCGTCGTCGGTGATCGAAGCATATTGCCGGCGCACGAGCTTGAATCCGACGCAGTATGAGGAACGGCTGCGCGTAGTGGCCGGAAGCCAGACGGTGCGGGTGAGTTATCTGCCGCTGCTGGCAATGGCACCGGCGACGCTGCCGATCGTCTCGATGCAGGGGCGGTTGACGAGGCCGCGGCGCGGAGAGATTCCATATCCCGAGCTGGGTGAAGTTGCGTATGCGTTTTCACTTCCCGGGACGTGGACAGCGATCGATCCAGCGACGGTTGATTTTGTGCTGGACACAGGGGAAATCATTCTGCCCTACAACATCCTCGGCCTGGCCTACGGCGAAGTGGACATCGTTTACACGGCGGGCCTGGCGGTGATTCCGCCGGCAGTGCTGGTGGCGTGCGCGCAGATTGTGAAAAATGCGCAATCGACACCGGGACTGAATGTGAAGCAGAGCAAGATGGACACGATGCAGATGGAGTATTTTTCCGGCTCGCTGATCGATCCGCAGGTGCAGATGCTGCTGGCGCCCTATGTCTCATCCAGGTTGGGCTGATTATGAGCGATTTGTGTTCGGCCCTATAACGAAGGACGCGTGCGCGCGGTGGATTCCCTGCTGCGTTCGCAGGGCGGCTGGATTGCCGGCCTTCGCTTGCCGGCTCCAGCGGCGGCTGGTGTGGATGGAGAGCAGCTGGGGTTAAGCTCGCCTGTCTTCCAGGATTTGCCGCTTGCGCCGGTGGTGTTTCGCAAGGTCCGCATCATTATGAACGAAGGCACTGAGACCAAGTGTGAGCTGCTGATTTCTGCGTCGGCTGTTGCAGCGGCCGTGGCTGCCCAGCAGGTCGCTTCGGCCGATGTCCTGTTCGCGATGGCGACTGGCATGGTTGTGAATGGGGTGCTGTTTCTGATTGAGGCGACATCCTTCACGGAGTGGCTGGGCAGTGTGTGCGTCTATCGCGTGCTGTTGCGCGAGAGCCTGCCCGATGCGGCGGAAGAGACGGTGGGCTAGGCGATGGAGAATGCTCGAAACAGTTTTTATCTTGCGCTGCGGAACCAGTTGACGGTGGTCAATCCGCTGCGTGTGGTGGTGCTGCGCGGGGTCCAGCGTCCGGGAATCCTGGTGGAGGAAAACGAGAGCGCTGTTGCCGTGGCGCTGCCGGATGTTTTTGTTCTGCACTGGACGGACGCGCATATCGATGAGGGCCATGCCTTGCCGCTGGCGCGGCAAACATGCGAGGTCAACTACTGGACAGAGGGCACTTCGACCAACGGCGGCCTGGACCGCGGACGGTTGCTGTCTGCCATGGACTCTGAGTTGACGCAATTATTGGTCAATACCAACACGCCGAAGCAAAATTTTGCGTTGACGCCGCCCGGCCCGATGGCGACGACGGTCTTCTGGTGTTCGGCGCAGTTCGAACCGGTCGTGACGGCACGCAACCGGGTGAGCCGGACAGCGAAGGTGACAGTTTTCAGCTATGAGGAGTCGGCGGAACTATGAGTACACCCACAGCGATCACACCGACCGGGCCGGTGAACCGGAGAGTGCACGCTTATTTTGCGCCAGTCAACCGGAACACTGAGACCCCGACCATTTTCGATGCATCGCAGGCGGCGGGGTTTCAAGTCAGCAGCCCACCTGCTCCGTGGCTCGACCTGGGCTGGCTGACAAACTTCGATCGTAAGTCGGAGTCGAAGATCGTGGGCATAGCTTCAGGAGCACCCAGTCTCGCGCAGTACCAGGTTCGACAAACCGCGGGTGCGACTGTCTCCTGTTGCTTTGAGCAGTGGACGAAGCTCACCATGGCCCTGGCTGGCGGTGCGGAGCATATGAACGTGCTGACGCCCGCGAGCGGGAGCGCGGCGAATGGGTCCGGCGGCGCGGCCGGCGGAGCGCAACCGATCGTGCTGGGTGGAGCAACACCAACGACGGCGAGCTTCCTTGCGTTGGCCACGGCGAACCTTGCTCTGTATGCGGCAGGCTCACTGGTTGCGGTCGATGTCGACTACGTTGGGCAAACAGGCTTCGTGGGTTCGGGGGTGAGCGCTGCATATTTGAAATCCGCCACGAGTGTGAACAGCGATCCGGATTACGTTCGCCGGGTGACTTTCAATGTAGCGCGCGTGCAACAAGTAACAGCAACTGGATTGCAGCTGGCGCAGCCCTTGCTTGCGGGAGTGCCGGTAACGGGAATGAAGGTGCAACCGCTGCTTGGTTTTGTGGACCGCGAGGGCGGGGCATTCATCCAGGAGTGGTCAGCACTGTTTGTGATGTATGGGGAGCAGGGCGACGCAGTGTTTTTCCATTATCCACGATTGCAGGCGATGGAAGGCCCCACCGAGATGGCCAGTACCCTGCAAAAGCCGCTGGATCGCGTCATGCTGAGCGCTGCCTTTCGTGCATTACCGGTTACAGATACAAATGACGGCCAACAGGTCTTCTGTTTTCGGACGTATGTGCCGGCGCCTTTCACAACCATCTAGCCCAGGAGCGACGCTTGAAAATCACGATCGACAACCATGATGGCCTCGGGCCGCTGGATTATTCCGAGGGGCTGGCAGGGGACCATGGATTCATGCTGAAGCGCACTCTCAATCAGGCGTCTACCTGCTCGATGCTGCTGGATTGCAATGCTCTGAGCAAAGCAGTGCCTGCAAAGTATGGCCGCGTGGTTCTCACCTCCGATGCCGGGGTGCTCTTGTTTACAGGCTATGTAGCACTGACGCCTGAGCCGAAGCTTGCGGGCGCCGGCGTTGGCGGGCTGGTTTACATCTACCAGGTTTCCGTGGTGAGCGACGAACTTTTGCTCGACCAGCAGAGCGTACCGGTGACCGGCGGTTCTACGGGGATGCAACTATCGGAGCTGATCCAGGCTTTGACGCTGCGCGTCGATCCGACGGGAACCAGTTTTGCCGCCGGCAGCCCGACCAGTGTTGTGGGCTCGTTTACGGCGGATGCCGCGCAATCCTGGTCGACAAATGCAGGGTTGCTGGCGGCGACGGTGCTTTCCGGCTATCGATTGCTGAATCAGCAGCTATTCGTGACGCCGATCGGATCGACGACGCACATGCTCAGCGATACCGCGGGAACACTCAACCCGGTTGAATTCACAATCACGCAGGCGCGAAGCCTGGCGAACGATGTGACTGTTTGCGGCGAGAGTGAGCCGCAGGCATATGTAACCGACGTGTTTCAGGGCGATGGAACGACAACGACATTCGAGCTGACACGCGTCCCGTTGCGCGTATCGGCAGTGAAGGGACGGCTGATTGCCGATAACTTCGGCGGCCCGGGGATCAACACGATTCTCTGGCAGGTGAGCGATCCGGGTTCGCACCTATCAATTACGGCTGCCGGCCTGACGGTGAGCGGCGGCAACGGGACGGATGGCGTGACGACGCTGACGGGTATCGACAATGTGGAGATGGGTGGTTCTCTGGTGCTGACCACCGGCGGTGTCGAAGTCGCTGCTGGAAGCGAAGGCTATGTGGGTTGCCTCTATAACGGCAGCGTGCTGTTGGAAAACCTGTTTGCCGGCTTCTCTGTCACGCAGAGCGCAGGCAGCACTGTGGTTGTGCCGATCGTGCAGGGCGCAGTCGCCGGCGCTGCAGTGACGCTCCTTGCAGGTCACCAGTATTCATTTCGTCTTCGCTACGCGTGCCGTGAGATGCAGCGTTTGCTGACGACATATTATGTTGCGGGCGCTGCCGGTCCGCAAGCGTTTGGCGGCGGCCTGGTTGGGGCGCAAGCATCTCTCGTGATGGAAGTGCAGGACACTACGGGTGGCGTGAACCAGCCAACGGTTGTGATGTATGACGGCTCGGTGACCGCCCCTCCTGCCACTTGTATTCTTTGCGCGGTGAACAGTCCTGCGTTTACCGGGAGCGTGCAGAGCGTGCTGCTGGAACAGACGGGGACGGCGTGGGTGCGCAGTCTGCAAACGAGCGGCTCGGCATTTACGCGCAGGATTGGACTGGCGACGACGGGTGCCGACTGCAAGCTGGAGACAACGGGGAAGCTGGTCTTCTATGCCACCAGCGTGCCGCAGGCGGGTGAGCTGATTACGCTCACGTACCGGACTGCGGGGCGCGCAGTGGCGCGGATGTTTAACCCCGCGTCTGTGGCTGCGGAAGGGACTTCTGTGCTCCCTGGAGTAGCACGATGGATCGGCAGCGTGACCAGGCCAGCGGCGCGCAGCAGCGCGGATTGTGAAAATGCCGCGCTCGCAATGCTGGCCATTTCGACAAATGTCGAAGAGGGGTGGACAGGCAGATACCTGGCAGTGAATCCGCAGCAGACCGCGGACATCTGGCCGGGAGATTTTCTGGCGGTGCAGTCGACTGCTCTGAGTTTGACAGCAAACCTGATCGTACGGACGGTATCAGTTACGTATATGAGTGCTGTGCCGGAGGTTTTGACCTACACGATTGGGTTTGCGAATGACTGGGCAGATGGCGTGGGGCTGAAGATGTCCGACGCAGTACCAAAGGACACGTGGCTGCCCCAGACGGCGCTGGCGAGTGCGACAAGTTTAGCCAATCTTATCGGCTTGACAGTCAGCGTCACGGGCTCGCAGATCGCGGTGAGCGCGGGAGTTGCGGCACCGTCCGGCGGCGGCTTCGAAGTGCGGCGCGTCGATTGGCAATTCGGCCCGGGAAATGATGGCACGCTGGTGTTGCGCAGTCCGGTTGCAAATTTCACGATCAATCGCGAGGCAGCAGTTGAGCAGTACTACGTTCGGATGTATGACGGCTCGACGCCGCCGAACTATTCGCGCTTTTCCAACGTAATCTGCGCGAGTGTGCCGCTATGAATGAAGGGGGAACGATGACAGAGTTTGAGGCGAGGGTGCTGGCCGACTTGTCCGTATTGAAGAACCAGATGGCAAACCTGATGGATGGGCCGGCGGGAAGGCTGCCGATGCTGGAAGCGGATGTGTCCGAGCATTGTCAGTCACTGGAGCGGGCGAAGGGGTTCGCTTGCGCCTTCGGGCTGTTGTTTACCGTGGTACAGATCGTGCTGGCGTGGCTTCACCGCTGAGCTGCTTTTTGCCGCTTATAATCACGGGATGCAACGGTCTCCGCTTGTGGGCGTAGTCATGGGAAGCAAGAGCGACTTCCCGATATTGGAAGAATGCGTCGCGCTGTTGAAGGAATTTGGCATTCCCTATGAAGCACGTGTGGTGTCGGCGCATCGGACGCCGGATCTGCTTTTTCGTTATGCCGAGGAGGCTGAGGGTCGCGGGCTGCGCGTGATTATTGCGGCTGCGGGGGGTGCGGCGCATCTGCCGGGAATGCTGGCGGCAAAAACGCTGGTGCCGGTACTGGGTGTACCGGTGCCGGCGACGGCGCTGCAGGGGATCGATTCACTGCTATCGATTGTGCAGATGCCGAAAGGCATCCCTGTAGGGACGCTGGCAATCGGCAGGCCGGGCGGGGCGAATGCGGCGCTGCTGGCGGCGGAGATTCTTGCCGGGACCGATGAAGGACTTCGCGGCAGACTGCGCGCATGGCGCGACGCACGGACGGCAGAAGTGCTGGCACAGGAATTGCCGACAACGGAGTTGCCGGAGTGAGTGCTGACCCGATACTGCCCGGATCGACGATCGGAATCCTTGGCGGCGGCCAGCTTGGACGCATGACGGCGATGGCCGCGCGGTCGATGGGCTATCGCATCCAGGTGATGGACCCGGATCCCTCCTGCCCGGCGCGCTTTGTGGTGGATGCCTGTTTTGAAGGCGGCTGGGATGACGCAAAGGCTGCCGGGCAAATGGCGCGCGGCTGCGATGTGGTGACGCTCGAGATTGAGCAGGTGTCATTGGCTTGCCTGGATGCCGTTGCAAAACATGCACCGATGCGGCCAGGCAAACAGTTGCTGGGCATTATCCAGGACCGGATCGCGCAGAAAAAGTGGTTGAAAGATCACGGGTTGCCAGTGGGCGAGTATCGCGAGATTTATTCTGCGGATGATCTGGAGCAGGCGCTCAGCGACTTTGGCAATGACTGTTTCGTGAAGAGTGCGCGTGGCGGCTATGACGGACGCAGCCAGGTGCGGGTAACGCCGGAGACTGCTGCCGAAGAGAAGCGCGGGGCGTGGGCAAGTCTGGGCAGTACGCCGTGCGTGGCGGAAAAGGGTCTGGCGCTGGAACGGGAGATCTCGGTAATGGTGGCGCGTTCGCCCAGTGGAGAGACAGTCTGCTTTCCCAGCGCGACCAATCATCATGAACATCAGATCTTGGTCTGGAGCGTTTTGCCTTCACACATTTCAGCTGAGCTTGAAGCAATGGCCCAGAAGATCGCTGGTGATATCGCGCAAGCAATTGAAGTGGAAGGTTTGCTGGCGGTGGAAATGTTTGTGACCAGGAGTGGCGAGCTGCTGGTGAATGAACTTGCGCCGCGGCCGCATAACAGCTACCACGCCAGTGAGCAGGCGTGCGCGACCAGCCAGTTTGAACAACATGTCCGCGCGGTATGCGATCTGCCGCTCGGCAGCGTCGAGATTCTGCGGCCGGCGGCGATAGCCAACCTGCTTGGTGATGTGTGGCTGAAGGGTGAGCCGCGCTTTGACAGGGCGCTGGCCGTGCCCGGCGTCGCGCTGCACTTATATGAGAAGCACACGCCGCGCAAGGGGCGGAAGATGGGGCATCTCTCCGCGATCGGCGAGACGCCGGAAGAGGCGGTCGCGCGGGTGATGGATGCGAGTTCGCGCTTATAATCCGGACTAAACAAAAGGGGAGCAGCAAAATCCGCTGCTCCCCTTTTTTCCGTTGGCGGCAACCTAGCCGATGTCTTCGGACCAGGTCTCCAGGTACTTCTTGACTTCAGACATGAATTTGCCCGCGTCAGCGCCATCGATGATGCGATGGTCGAAGCCGAGGGTCAAATGGATCACGTTGCGAATGGCAATCGAGTCAGTGCCGTATTCGTCGGTGATGACGAGCGGCTCCTTGAGCAGGCCGCCGATGCCGAGAATGGCCGACTCCGGCTGGCTGATGATGGGCGTGCCAAACTGCTCGCCAAAGATGCCTGAGTTGGTCAGGGTGAAAGTGCCGCCGCCGACTTCATCCGGTTTCAGCTTCTTGCCGCGAGCGCGTTCGGCCAGGTCGACGATCGAGCGGGCGACGCCGAGGAAGCTCTTCTCCTCCGCCTGCTTCACGACAGGAACGATCAGGCCCCAGTCCAATGCGACGGCGATCCCAAGATTCACGTTCTGGTGATAGCGGATCGCGTCGCCTTCCATCGATGCGTTGACGATCGGCATCTTGCGCAGGGCCTGGATGACGGCGCGCGCAATGAACGGCATGAAGGTAAGCTTCACGCCGTTGCGCTGCTCGTACTTTGACTTTTCTTTGTCGCGCAGCCGCACAATGCGGGTCATGTCGATTTTGAAAACAGTGTGGACATGCGGGCTGGTGTGCTTCGACTCGACCATCCGCTGCGCGATGATGGAGCGCATGCGCGACATGGGGACGAGCTCGCCGGGCTGCGGGCCGGCGGCTGGTGCAGGCGCTGGTTTCGGAGCCGCGGGAGCCGGTGCGGCAGCGGCTGGAGCAGCAGGTGCGGCGGCTTTCGGCTGACCCGGCTTGGCCGTGCCCTGTTGCTCCAGAAAGCCGAGCACATCTTCCTTGGTGATGCGGCCGGAACTGCCGGTGCCGGGTACCCTGGTCAGGTCGAGGTCGTTCTCTTTCGCGATGCGGCGGACCAGCGGCGAGGAGCGCAGCTTCTCGTGTGTGCTCGCCGTGGCTTCTTCTTCAGTAGCCGGCTCGGCCTTCGCGGCGGCTGGATTCGTGGCAAGCTGCGCTGCCGGCGGTTCAGGCTTGGCCGGGGCGGCGGCTGATGCGCCCGCGCCTCCGCCGATGACGGCGACGACAGTGTTGATCTGGACCGTCTCGCCCGCCTGGGCCCGGATCTCTGACAAGACGCCGGCGGCGGGCGAGGGGATTTCCGCGTCGACTTTATCAGTGGAAATTTCGAACAGCGGCTCGTCGCGCTGAACCGTGTCACCCACCTGCTTGAGCCACTTGGTAATGGTGCCCTCGAAGATCGACTCGCCCATCTGCGGCATCACCACATCAGTTGCTGGACCGGCAGCAGGCGACGCGCCGTTCGAGGCTGCGGCTGGTGCGGGCGCGGATGTGGCCTCCGCAACCGGTGCTGCCTTCGCTTCGGGCGCAGCAGGTGCTGACGTCGACGCGCCATTGCTTTCGCCAATTACGGCAACGACGGTGTTGATCTGGACCGTCGACCCCTCGGCTGCCTTGATTTCCTGCAGCACACCCGCGCTCGGCGAGGGGATCTCCGCATCCACCTTATCGGTAGAAATCTCAAACAATGGCTCGTCCCGTTGGACAGAGTCGCCCGGCTTCTTCAGCCACTTGGTGATCGTTCCTTCAAAAATCGACTCGCCCATCTGGGGCATTACGACATCGGTTGGCATTCTTTTCCCTTCATCCGCGCCGCGGAAGTGCACGGCTTAGCCGTTCGATTATAAATCCGCCGCACAGTCGCATGGGCAGACGGCGGGTAGCCCGTTTTGGTCAGGTTGTTGGTTGAGGCATCTGCAGCAGGTCGTCGAGGTGCTCGACGCGCAGAATTTGCGTATTGAAGACGCGGCCAAACTGGCGTGCAACGCGGTTGGCAATGCTTTCCAATGGCAGGGCGTTGGGGTGAAGCTGCGTCTCCTGTTCCAGGCTGGTGACCGCGCGG
>Ga0116228_10001907_pt1 | contig 17661 bp, 17 predicted proteins | sample S1TSphfallax_2_FD_89694 | JGI IMG/M metagenome (GOLD analysis project Ga0116228, IMG submission 89694) | Host-associated microbial communities from peat moss isolated from Minnesota, USA - S1T2_Fc - Sphagnum fallax MG | ecosystem: Host-associated > Plants > Peat moss > Unclassified | place... | reverse complement strand
TGTTTATGAACTATTGAATCAGACCAGGATAGACATCTTACCTAAAAAATATGGCGGAAACTGGTAGAATCAGAGTCGCTAAAGATAAAGCAGATTTTGTCAAAGCTTTAGCATCATCAGATAGAACAGTAGGAATTTTTCAAACATTTGCCGATGTAGTTTTATTTGCTGCGGCTGTAGGTGCAAAATACAAAAAGCGAGTTCCCCTAGAAGAAATTTCTCGGAAAGAACCATCACCTATTAGATTAGAATACTTCTCTTCAATGGGAAATGACTTATTGATTCAATTATTGGGAGTTGTGGAAACAGGAGACATAAAAATCTTGTCTACTTATGATGAAGCAGCGGAAATCCAACGTAATCATATTTTTGAGGAATATGCTAATGGTGGATTAGAAATCTTGCAAAATGAATTGCGGGGAGCAGCAGATAATCTATATCTGGATCGGATTTTATTGTTTCTTAGTTGTGAAAGAAATGACCAACAGCAACCAGATGGGGAATTTGACCTCAGTAGGTTCTTATCTTAAAATCGACTAAAGGGTAAATACAAACTTAATTTGTTAATCTCTATCTCAAGATAGAGGCTGGATCTTTTAGATCGAAGTTAAGATTAGGGTAAGTTTAAACAATCTTCTTTCCTCATTTAGGAGTTTCGCAGGAAAGAACGATGTTGAATGTAAGTTCTCTCCCGTTGGGGCCGTGCGGCTCTGGCGGGAGAGAACTTGCTTTTTTTTCCCTGGTTCTAGAAAATTACAAAATTGGTGGAAGTCCTACATCTTTGGGATGGACTAAATTTCCTGTAAAACTAATTGTTCTATCTTCTATTGTTCTCGCTTTAGCTAGTGCTAATCGTAATTGAGACAGTTCCAAGGGATCTTCAATTCCTCCCAAAATGTAAATTAACAACTTTACAGCTAGATCCTTTCCAGCCATTTGTATTCGCTGTCTATTGGGGTCATATAAAACGCCGTACCATAGAGATTGGGGAAAATTCATTCCACTAAAACCTCCTTGCTGGTCAAACTGACGCAATTTTTTGAAAATATCTTCTAGCGCCATATCCTGTTTAAACACCAAAATTCCCAAAGCTTGCGCCAAAGCAACTTGTGCTACTGGACGAAATAACATATTTCCTTCTCCGCCATTATACTCAAAATTGAATCGGCGCAAAGTAGGTGTCTCGACCTGTGTTAAAACTTGATAGCTGGGTAAATTTGACAAATGATCGAAAAGCTGTTTAAATTCTTGTATACCCAGTGTTAACTCATCATTTTTTGGTCGTAAGGGAATTAGACCTTTTTCCACAGGCTTCCAGTGAGGGAACTTGTAACCCAAGTATTTCTCTGACATATCTTGTAAGGCTTGGAGTGTTGTCAGCACAGTGGAATTAGCACTTATGTTCGCACTATTCCAATTCACTCTCGGTTGACGATTTGAACATCTTTGTAAAAAGGGATGTGTAATGGCAATTTTTCTGGCGACAATGGAGAAACCATTGTCCTCATTCAATAGCGCTAATTGACCTTTAGTTAAGGGTGTAGCCATTAAGTTGACGTGAACAAAAACCGATCTGACTCTTTGTCGTGCTTGTAGACGAGTTTCACCAAGATCAACTGCGCTAATAAACTCAACTCCTATTTTCTCATGGGACAGATTTTGCAAATCAAGAGGGTCTACTTGGTGAAGTTTAACTAATTCAGCAGATGTAATTAATTTGTCATCAATGGTTTTATCTTTTTTGTAGCGTCGGAGTTTACCGGATTTGATTAATTCCATTAATCCCTGTATACCCATTAATCTATGTTGACCGTCCAATGCGTAAATTGTACACTTTTCTTCCCCAATATTCAATAAACCGACTTTTCCCTCTTCGTCCAAAGGAGTAAATTCAATAGTCGATTTGGTGGCGCGTCCTTCATTATCCCACTCCACAGCATGGGGATTATCCACCCAAGGTTGATTAATCACTACTAGAACAGGTGGGAACTTATGATTTTTCCTCCCGGCTAGATATTGGACTAGTGGTGCTTGGCGCGACCAGTCAAGCGATCGCTGTTGAATTTCCGCAATACTTTCTCCAGCCATTTCCATATTTCCTTCTGGGGAAGAGTACTGCTTTTGTAATAAAGGTAGACTAGATGCGAAATTAACTCGACTGGCGAACCATTCCAAAGAAACCGAAGCTAAATAGGCTTGAGTTCCCCCCATCTGCGTCTTTTGGACAAAAATCTCGGATTTTTTCGTTAAAAACTTCTCCAGTAACTGAGTTAATAACTGCTTATCCTGATTTTCTCCCGTGAGAGTTGAAGAAGAGGCGCTTTTTTGCATATTTATTTTTAACACTTGGTGTGGTAATTTAGTTTGATTTTTTGGGAAATTTGTACACTCTTTTGATTTCTCAGAAGAGATGAAAAAATGACTATAACAAAACATCCCGAAAATCGGAATCGACAAAAATGCAATTTAACAGATTTCTGGGATTATATCCAGACTCTTACAACAGAAATTCCAGAAGTATACTTTAGCCATGAAACTCCTTGTATCCTCCTTGACTTTGACGAAAAAAGCCAAATTCTCCCCCACCAGACCCGCACGGGCCCGAAGGGGGAGAATATGCATCCAATAAACCGTCCTCCAAGTACTATTTCAACTTAAGGGGGGAAAGATTATTTGGAACATGCTCTAATAGTAATCATGGACTTAACTATTTCCCATCCTTCTAAAGATAGATATTATCGAGATAAGATTTGCTCAAAAGGAATAGTTGATTAAAATACCTTTACCAAGTTGAGAACCTAGAAAAATTGTGCCAATTTGCCCAACATAAACTATATATCAATGTTATTTTAGAAGATTACGAGGGTGACTAAGTTAAGCTTTAGCTATGATTATAATTTATTAGTTCATACCTTTATTTGTAGCAATCCATTGCGGAATACTTGAAAACTTTTAGAACGATTGTTTGATGGGTTCATATATAGAGATATTTCTCTCGCTGCTCTAGTCTTTTCTAGACCTCCTTGATGATAACCTGCTTTTTGTAATACTTTTTCTAAAGCTTCCCAAGTACCACCTTTAATTGCATCTGGATCACGGTATTTTGCTTGTGTATCCAAGTTGCTTGATACTTTGGGGTAAGCTTGGACAACAGCAGCTATATCTCCAAAAAACCAAGATTCTAGCTCTTCGATCGCTATTCTATTCAGTACCTGAAAATTCTCATTTAGCTGGGTAGACGTTTTAGTGATAAAGCCTATATCTATAGCTATGGCTTCTAGTTTATCCTTGAGTAATTTACAATTTTCACGATCTTCATCTACTAAAACCACAATTCGACAATCTTCTAATAACCAACGCTTATATCCTTTCAGACGATTAGGTAATTTTTTAATCAAATCAGTTTTACCTTGGAAGGGATGAATCTCAAAAGTAGTTGCTTCTCGTAAAATTTTAGGTAATAAATTTTTAAGAGCTTCCTTCATTGACAAATCTTCTACTAAAAATTCAATATGCAATTTTGTCTAATCCTCCTTTATTTTAACCGAGCTATATTTTTTTCTGTCCACCAGCATTAGCTCAAGGATTACCTACTTCAAAATAATCTTCCATCCAGAGAGAGCCTAGAGTAGCTCCTTCTTCTATAAAATCTTTAATTCCCGGTATATCAGCAGTACGTTTAGCTTGTGTATAACCTCGGTCATCTCGATAAAGTACCCACAATTCTTCTGGCTTAAGAGCATTAACAAAAAAGGGGGAATGAGTTGTTACCATTAATTGTGTATTAGCGGAAGCTGCTCGACATTCTTCGGCTAATTCTGGTAATAGACGAGGATGTAGATAGTTTTCCGGTTCTTCAATCCCGATCAGATGTGGTGGGTCTGGGTCATATAGTACTGAGAGATAAGCTAACATTTTCAAAGTGCCATCCGAAGCAAATTTCGCCAGTATAGGTTGCTCGAAAGGAGCATCTTTGATTTGTAGTAATAATCGCCCATCTTGCATCATTTCTGTCTCTACTCTTTCTAGGCGGGGGATTCGACGGGATAAGGTATTCAGAATTTCTTGTAATCTTTGAGGATCTTGTTCTTTGAGATATTGAATTACATTGGGTAAGTTATCCCCTGTAGGAGACAGTCTTCCTTGCGGTCCTGCTTCTGGGAGACTGCGAGCATTGTCTGCACTTAAACAAGAAAGATACCAGCTAGTAATAAAATTACGTAAGGCACTAACACGAGGGTGTTTAGAGAACTGTCCTAAAGTACTAACAGCAAGCAATTCAGCAGAATTTAATTGTTCATTTACTCCTTGATCTTGTTCGTCTGGTCTTTCTCCTGGGATCACATTTCCTCCACCTTCTTGAAAGTCGAGAAATTTAAAAGGTTGACTCTGTTGATCCCTTTTCCACTGTAACCATTCTTGGGATATGTAAGGACTTCCTTGCTTTTCTCCGATAGATAAGTGATAGGTAATCAAAGGAGCATCTGTCTTTTCTCGGTATTTTAATTCAATTTCAATCGGTTCATCAACCCCCCGTGTCCGTAGTTCTGTAAATCGCCCGCGTCTGTCCCAAGCTTTCCGTAAGCCAACTGCGAAGCACTCTGATAAAAAGGCGAAAACATCAAAAATAGTTGATTTACCGCTACCATTAGGTCCCAATAAGACGGTAAGAGGGGTAATTCCTTTTAGTTCTAAGTCATATAAGGCTCGGTATCGTTTTATTCTCAGATATTCTATCCGGAGTATGGATGGTCTAGACATGGAAGCTAATAATCTTATTTTCCTTTGTGCTATCTGGCGATTATCCCAGCAAGCTCTTTAATCCTATCCTAAGAAACTGAGCATGTCCTCATAATTCTCAAACTTGATCACTGGTCAAGTTTGACAAATGCTGAAAAATGTGTTTTGATCCTTCTATCCACAGTGTTAACTCATTAGTTTCTGGTTCTCAGGGAATTTAGCCCTTTTGGGTGTTATCCCTTGGCAGAACTTTTGCACTCTCGCATTTATATGGCATATCTTACAGAGTCGATAGTCTTGTAAGCCACTACATTGGGTGGTTCCAGTTCCAGCAAGTGCTGCAATCTCTGTTGAATTAATCGCCATATTAGCATTATTCCCAATTTACTCTCGATTTAAGATTCGGGTATCTCTCTCAGAGTAGATGTGCGATCGCAGTTTTCCTGCCACAATCGAGAAACCACTATCTTCATGCAACTTTGAGTAGCTACGAGGTTGAAGAAGATGCGCTTTTTGGCATCTTGATACTTAACGCTGAGGATTGAGATGTAGTTTGATTTTCACAAAAACGCAAAGGAATGGAGAAATGACGATCACAAAACATCGCGAAAATCAAAATCAACAAAAACGCAATATAGCAGATTTATTGGATGATATCCAAGCTCTGACAACGGAAATTCAAGCACTATATTTAAGTGATGGTATTCCTTGGGTCGTGGGATATTCTGGTGGAAAAGATAGTACTGCTACTTTACAACTTGTCTGGAATGCGATCGCCCAACTTCCAGCCGAAAAGAGAACTAAAACCATCCATGTCATCACCACAGATACATTAGTAGAAAATCCCATTGTGACTGCTTGGGTAAAAAACTCGCTTCATCTGATAAAAACCGCCGCAATAGACCAAGGATTACCATTTGTACCACATTTACTCCAGCCAGATTTTAAAGAAACCTACTGGGTAGGCTTAATTGGTAAAGGTTATCCAGCGCCTAGAGGAAAGTTTCGTTGGTGTACCGAAAGATTGAAAATTAATCCCTCAAATCGGTTTATTCGAGATGTCATCCGCGCTAGTGGAGAAGCAATTGTAGTTTTAGGAACCCGCAAAGCTGAAAGCACAAAACGCGCTCACAGAATGACGCAATGGGAAACAATGCGAGTCAGAGAACATCTCAGTCCCAATATGAATTTACCCAACTCCTTAGTCTATAGTCCAATTGAAGATTGGCAAAATGATGAAGTCTGGATTTATTTAATGCAATGGGATAATCCTTGGAATTATAGTAATAAAGATTTATTCGCTATGTATAAAGGAGCATCTGCTGATAACGAATGCCCCTTAGTCGTTGATACTTCTACACCTAGTTGCGGAAGTTCCCGTTTTGGTTGCTGGGTTTGTACCTTAGTCAGTCAAGACAAATCATTAAAAGCCATGATTCAAAATGACACGGAAAAAGAATGGATGCAACCTTTATTAGATTTTCGCCGAGAATTAGATTTAGAAGAAAATCGTTCTCGCAGAGATTTCCGTCGTCGGACAGGTGAAGTGCAATTATATGAACGTAACCTAGAAGGAGAAGTATCTATCGAGCCTATTCCTGGACCTTATATTAAAGAAGCCAGGGAAGACTGGCTGAGAAAGTTACTTTCTGTGGAAAAACAAATTCGTGAAACTGCGCCAGAGCATATGGGCGACATTACACTGATTAATCTCGAAGAACTCAGTGAAATCAGACGTATTTGGCTGGAAGAAAGACATGAATTTGATGATAGTTTACCCCGAATTTATCAAGAAGTGACAGGTATGGAATTTCGTGACCCCCGCCCTGGCGCAGACTATAGCCTCCTAGGTAGTGATGAATGGGCTGTGTTGGAAGAAATTTGTGCAGATGACTATATGCAATTAGAACTGATGGCGAAGCTTTTAGACACTGAACGTCAATATCGCAAAAAAGCTCGTCGTGTAGGAATATATGAAGCTCTGGAAAAATGCTTTGACACCAGTTCCCGCTCTCCAGAAGCAGCAATCAAAAATGCTCACCTCAAACGAGATTTACGGGAAGCGGTTAGTCAAGGTGATGTTACCAAAGTCAAGGAGAAAGTCAAGCAATTAACTTTAGGCGATGTCTTAGAAGATTCAGAAAATGAGCCAGGAAAAAGAATGACTTGGGAAAGTTGGAAATTCCCTCAGAAAAATTCTTAGTTGCGCTTTAACACAACGAGTCTTGAATAAAAACTAACTAATCATGATTTTCCTAGAATTAACCCTACAGAACTTCGGTCCCTATTTTGGTAAACAAACAATTAACCTCAATCCTAAACTTGATCCAAATGACCCAGAAAGTATCCACCCGATTATTCTATTGGGGGGAATGAATGGTGGAGGAAAAACTACTCTCATGGATGCTATCCGTCTGGCGTTATACGGACACCGTGCGCAATGTTCAACTCGTGGTAATCTTAGCTACAGTGATTTCTTGAGTCAATGCGTAAATAAACAAGCTGACCCCAGAGAAAAAACACGAGTTGAATTGGTTTTTGAATATATTGAAGCAGATAAACCAGTTAAATACAGAATTGTCCGGAGTTGGGAAAGAAATCCTAAAGATGGTAAAGACAGTTTAGGAATTTTAGGTGATGATGATACTTGGCCTGTGGATGCTTTGGTCAATATCTGGGATGAATATATAGAAAATATTCTACCTTTGGGTATTGCTAATTTATTTCTCTTTGATGGTGAACAAGTTAAGGAATTAGCAGAGGAAGACACACCGCAAGCAAGTTTAGTTGAAGCGATTAGTGGACTCTTAGGGTTAGAGTTAGCAGATAGATTGGCAATAGATTTAGATGTCTTGGTGAATCGTAAACGTAGAGAAGTTGCTGTAAATGAAGATTTGGCTAATTTGGAGGAAATTTCTCAAAGGTTAAATCAGCAGCAAGTATCCTATCTGGCTATCCAAGCAGAGTTGGAAGTTCTCAAAGCTGAAATGACGGAATTGGAAAATCAACAAAAAGCAGTTTTACATAAGTTTGTTTCTGCGGGTGGAAAAATTGCAGCGGAACGTTCTCAATTAGAACAACGTCAAACAGAAACTACAACGGCGATCGCTCAAATTCGTGGATCAATGTCGGAACTTGCTGGGGATATTTTACCACTAGCTTTGATTCCCGATTTACTCACTCAAGTCCAAACTCAAGCAGCGCAAGAATTAAGCTATCAACAAACTCAATTAGCCCTGAATTTATTCCTAGAGCGAGATAAACGTTTACTCAACTGGCTGAATCAATTAACAAATCCACCGACAGGAGTTGAGGAAATTCAAGATTTCCTCAATCAAGATATAGAAAATTTATATCCAGCTAACCTGAAAAAAGAATCTCCCTGGTTATTGGTTGAACAAGAAACTTTAAGTAAGCTGGATAATTTGATGTACGATCTCCATAGCTCTCAAATTGCTGCTGAAGGAAAATTAAATGATCTCAAAATTAAAGAAGAAGAATTTAATTCTCTATCAAGACAAATCCAAAATGCAGCAACACCGGAAGAATATACGAATCTCCTCAATAATCTGGAAAATGCTCAAAGACAAGTTGCAAAATCTCAAGTAAATTATGAAATCAAAAAACGTCATTTACAAGAATTAGCAGGAGCAATCGCCCAATCAAAGAAGGAATTAAGCGAATACACTATGGAAAATATTCAACATCAAAATAACACACATATTATTCATGCTGCGATTCAAATTCAAGAAACGTTAAAAACTTTCCGAGAATGCTTAACTCTCAGAAAATTGAATAAATTGGAGGAAGAAATCAAAAACTGTTTCCTCTATCTCCTACACAAATCAGATTTAGTCCATCGGGTTGTGATTGACCAAAAAACCTTCAGCTTATCTCTTTATGATTTAACTGGTCAACTTGTTCCCAAACATCGTTTGTCTGCTGGAGAAAAACAACTCTTAGCGATCGCCTTCCTTTGGGGATTAGCCAAAGTCTCTGGACGACGTTTACCAATTGCGATCGACACTCCCCTGGGAAGACTTGATTCTTCCCATCGCAGTAATCTAGTCGAACGCTACTTTCCCTCAGCTAGTCATCAAGTCATCCTCCTATCCACAGACACAGAAATTGGCAAATTGGAAGTTTCCAACTTACGGGAAAATGGCGCGATCGCCCGCGAATACACACTAGAATACAATTCCATTACCCGCCAAACCACCGTCCGCCCAGGTTACTTCTGGTAAAACCTTCCCCCTCGCTCCCTTACTCCCCAACTCCCCTGCTCCCTTACTCCTCTGCTCCCTTACTCCCAAAAATATGGAACCACCTTGCGAGAGAATTCGCCTTTCCCAAATGGCTAAAGACCAATTAAGCAAACTGAAACGAAGTACCAAAATCAGCCAATGTGATACTCTCTGTCGTTGGGGTTTTTGTCGTTCACTCGCAGAACCAAGCAAACCTTCTCCCATAACTATCCTACAAAATAGTAACTTAGAAATTACTTGGTATGAATTTGGTGGTCAATTTTCTGATGTTCTCCTACTAGCGTTGAAACAGCGATGCTACAACGATAGACTCAGCACTGACAAAGAAACACTTGCTATACAGGTTCATCTGCATTTACATCGTGGTATCGGATACTTAGCCGGAGATCCAAATATTAAGAAAATTGAAGATTTAATTAAATTGGTGACAAGAGATGTTTTAGGATGAAGGTCAATACGGTTCGGATAACCCAACAAAAAAGAAATGTTGGGTTAGTTGGATTGAACAACAGCGAAGACGAAGAATTGGCTTCAAGGGAAAGTAACCCAACAAAATCATTGGGGATGTTGGGTTATCCAAATTCCTCCGATATAGATTTATTTCTTGTAACTGAAAAAAATTTAATTCTCTAGGAAGAGGGAGAACCCCATTGACTTTTGATATTCTAATCTTAGATAATGGGAGTGTGACCAAAAATAATTATAAACAGTCACACTTCCATTCTTTAAATATAATTGAGAAAAATGCAAGTTTCTTCATCCCTCCGATATAGATTTATTTTTTTAGCTGAAAAAAATTTAATTCTTGAGGAAGATGGAGAACCCCATTGACTTTTGATATCCTAATCTTAGATAATGGGAGTGTGACCAAAAATAATTATAAGCAGTCACACTTCTATTCTCTAAATATAATTGAGAAAAATGCAAGTTTCCTCATCCTTACGATATAGATTTCTTTTTTTGAATTCAACATTCCACAGATAAAAGACCTTTTAATTCAATCCTGACGCTCCTACGTCGCTAACGCTGCGCTATGGGTAAAGTACCAAAATTAACCAATGTGATACTCTCTGTTGTTGGGGTTTTTGTCGTTCACTCGCAGAAACCTTGCAAACCTTCTCCCATAACTATCCTACAAAATAGTAACTTAGAAATTACTTGGTATGAATTTAGTGGTCAATTTTCTGACGTTCTCCTACTAGCGTTGAAACAGCGATGCTACAACGATGGACTCAGCACTGATAAAGAAACACTTGCTATACAGTTTCATTTGCATTTACATCGTGGTATCAGATACTTAGCCGGAGATCCAAATATTAAGAAAATTAAAGATTTAATTAAATTGGTGACAAGAGATGTTTTAGGATGAAGGTCAATACGGTTCGGATAACCCAACAAAAAGGAAATGTAGGTTGGATTGAAAAACAGCGAAAGAAGTGGCTTCAAGGGAAAGTAACCCAACAAAATCATTGGTAATGTTGGCTTATCCAAATTCCTCTGATATAGATTTCTTCTTTTAACTGAAAAAAATTTAATTCTTTAGAAGGAGGGAAAAACCCATTGATTTTTGATATCCTAATCTTAGATAATGGGAGTGTGACCAAAAATAATTATAAACAGTCACACTTCCATTTTCTAAATATAATGGAGAAAAATGCAAGTTTCTTCATCCTTCCGATATAGATTTATTTTTTTAACTGAAAAAAATTTAATTCTTGAGGAAGATGGAGAACCCCATTGACTTTTGATATCCTAATCTTAGATAATGGGAGTGTGACCAAAAATAATTATAAACAGTCACACTTCCATTTTTTAAATATAAAGGAGAAAAATGCAAGTTTCTTCATCCTTCCGATATAGATTTATTTTTTTCAAGTCAACATTCCACAGATAAGAAACCTTTAAATTCAATCCTGACGCTCCTGCGTCGCTAACGCTGCGCTATGGGTAGAGGTAAATCATGACAACATTACTTATACAATCGACATCCGCTCCTCTGATGATTGATTTTCCTTGGATTATGGGGATGACAGAGGAGCAATTTCACCAATTTTGTTTAGCGAATCGAGATTTACGGATTGAACGCGCTGCTAGTGGAGAAGTCATCGTTATGTCTCCCACGTTTTCGGATACGGGTAATCGTAATTTCAATATCGCCTTACAATTGGGGAATTGGGCTGAAAGAAATGGGACGGGGATTGGATTTGACTCCAGTTCCGGTTTTACTTTACCCAATGGCGCGACTCGTTCTCCCGATGCTACTTGGATTAAATTAGAACGCTGGAATGCTTTAACAGAAAAACAAAAAGCCTCTTTTGCGCCTATTTGTCCCGATTTTGTGATTGAATTACGTTCTGCGAGTGATTCATTGTCCAGTTTACAGCAAAAAATGGCAGAATATATTGCTAATGGTACTCTCTTGGGCTGGTTAATAGATCGCCAAAATCAGACAGTACATATTTATCGTCCTGATCAGGAACCCGTAATTTTAGACGCACCTGAAACGGTTAGCGGTGAACCAGAGTTGTTGGGGTTTGAGTTAGTGATGGCTAAGATTTGGTGAGTAGCGGAGCTTTCCTCCATTCCACCTCCGCTAGAGATTAGTCCAGATTTAAAAGTTTTTTAGCATCACCACCACGTCTTGCTATATTAGAGGAGTAGACAAATAATTTTCAAAGAATTAACATAGAATCATTTGAGTATCTAGGTATTGATCATGGCATGGGATCTTCGCAATATTCATCCGTTGTCGGATTTTCAACGTAATGCTAAATCGTTTTTGACCACCTTGAAGGAATCGCAGTCGCCGATAGTGCTTACAGTCAATGGAAAAGCATCTGTCGTCGTTCAAGATGCTGAAAGCTATCAACTCTTGATGGAGCGCATGGAATTATTAGAAAGCATGGTCGGAATTCGCAAAAGTTTAGCTGAATTTGAGCAAGGGAAGGGAATACCTCTAGAGGAAGCATTTCAGCACTTACAAGAGTTACATGACATACCGCATTGAAATTTCACCAACTGCGATAACAGATATCGAAGACATTATTCTATTTACTGTTCGGGAATCAAACCAACAGGATAGCCAGGGTATTGTACAAATTCATCGAGTGCTTCGTTCTAGCCAATAGCGATTACAAAGTTTAGAGCAAATATTCGGTGACAAGGATGTTTGATTAACTATCCTAGTGCATTTAAATGTTAATTATGTGGATAATCTTCAATAAATATAGTAAACAAATGATGCGGAAGAACAAATTTGAGATAAAAATTCTCTGGAGTAATTTAAATGTATTATACTTTTTGTCTATCTCCTGAAAATCATAGTTTAAGCCAAATAAAACCTCAATGGTCTTCTCTAGATTTTTCTGATAAGCCAATAGTCCCCATAAAACTATGGTAACTGCAGGAATTATTATACCAAAGAGACAAAATAACTGTGTCCAAATATATCCACCATTGGAAAATGTACTTCTAGCCAATGTATTATCAATATCAAATAAAATCATAATACCTAACAAAAGATTAACAGAGCGTTTTATTCTGACATAGAAATCCAAGTTTACCTGATTTAACTTAATGGTAATTAAGCGATCAATCTCACGATGTACAAGAGATAACTTCTCAGACTTATTCACAATTTGATCAAGGGAAGTTCTATATTTTTCCAGGTTTTGGATGAGGGTACGACAATCTTCTATAGCTACATGTATACTTGAAATAGATAGAGGAATACCTACAACAATAAAGTTTATGAAAGAGTAAGGAAAATAAAGTATGTATGGGAGTAGATATTGTTTAAAATATACTTCATTAGTTACATGATCATTCCCTAGCAGGTTATGTGGTCCATACCAAAGATGATGAAATAATAAAATAATCACAAATAGAGAACTCATCATATAAGTGATTCTGCGTCTTAAGTAAAACTTCTTGTTCTTAATTAGCTGGATAACATCTTGACTAAAATCTGACCCAATTATATAAACTTCCAAAATCAGCAGAAAGCAAATACGTATACCATCACAGATGATACCTAAATTATTCTGGTTATAATATTTACTCCAAGGCTGGCTTTCCACAAATATGTAAGAAAATCCGATGGAGACTAGAGCGATCGCCGCCAATAATACTGCTATAGGAACAAGTACTGTATATCTTAACCAAGATTTGCTGTCTATTTCAGAGTTAATGTCAGATGACTCTAAATTAGCAGTGATTAAATTTAAATTTTCCTCAACCCACGCCAAATTGAATACATTTTTATATATATGATTACATACTTGTAATTTTCCTTGCTGTTTCACCACTAATCCAGATAACCTTAATGCTGTCTTATGAGGATCATCGTCAGCAACTATCTCGTAATTTTGCAGTATTAATTTGTACATATTTAATTGCTTAAAAGCGAGAGCTTGATCGAACAATAAACGATTTCTAATGGTTCTTAAATGTTCTGGTTCATCATGAAATTGCCAATTTTCAATAATATATTGTTTAACCAATTCATCAACATTTGGTTGATGATCTTCAGACTGATCTAAAATTAGCTTACACAACTTCTGCGTCAGAAAAGGTTGTCCTCCAGTCCAATTTAAGATCTGCTGTAAAACCACTTGAGGCGCATCTACTTTTAGTGCTAATCCCGCAGTTAACGCTGTCTCCGCTTCTTGGATACTAAAACCAGTTAGTTCAATTGACCTCCCTATATTAAAAGGTATCCCTCCTTTATCTTTCAAATCTGAAGGAGTTACTACTCCCAATAAACAAAATGTCACTCGCCGATATTTTTGTTTATCTGCTCGATAATTGTAACAAGCACGAATAAATTCTAAAAATTCATCTTTGATATCTCTATTAATCAAATTATCTATTTCGTCAATGAAGATGACTATTTTCTCAGAAAGTCTTTCTAACAGTAATTGCTCAATAAATAAACTCAATCTTTGTAATGGAGATAAGATTTTATGGGCTTCCCACCAAGAGTAAAATACAGCAGGATCATTTAAAAACCCAGACCATAGTTCAATAGTAATTCCCGCATAGAAACTTTCCGCAGTTGTGTCATTACTACCTACAGTCGTCATATCGATCGCTGTACATCTAATTCCCTCTTGCTCTAGTTTTCTTCTCACCTGTACTCGTAAACTAGACTTTCCCATTTGTCGAGCGTTGAATACACAACAGAACTCTCCATTTTTCAAGCCTTGATATAGTTGTTCATCTGCTGCTCGCTTGACATAACTGGAGCGATCATGAGACAAGCTACCCCCAACTTGATAATAATTAGCAGCTAACCAAGCTTTCATCGATAATCTCTGATCATTCATAGACGTACTGACTCAGATGCTCTCGAAAATATTGACTATATAGCTCACAACGTGGTATCGCGCGATTACCTTGCCATTTAATTAACCCCATGCTGTATAATTGATACCCTATTAGAGGATCTAATTTTACCACTTCAGGTTGATTAATAATCTGTATAAATACTGATGCTAATTTTTTATTTTCTCTGAGAATACCTAAATGACGGCGCAAATGTTGACTATAAATACCAGCATCAGTCGGAGCATCACGCAAGATTTTTTGCAGATCTGCTGAATTGTGAGAGTTAGATTGAGCCAAGTGGTAAAGTAGTAATCTGATCAGATATGGATGACCTCCAGCGATCGCCATGAGTTGGGATACTAAATCATCAACCAAATTAAGTTGATGTCTTCGGACTAACTCCTCTACTTGCGCTGGAGTAAATTCAGTCAATTCTATGGATTGACCTACATTGAACGGTGAATGATTAATATCTAAAAGTCCATAGTTTTCCGTACAATAGACTAATACCAATCGAAGTTGTTTCCAGATATCCCGATTATTAGCTTCTTCGATACAGCTACGAAGTAGTCCCAGAAAGCCTTGAGCAATTTCAGGATAACCAAAAAGTACATCTAATTCGTCACAAGCCAGAACTAATGGAGTATCTATTTGCTTAAATAAATAACCTTGAAAGAAGGATTTACAGCTAATTTTGCTCCCAATAGTGGATTCTCGCCAAAAATCATCAATACATTCAGCAAAATTCAATTCTCGGTTGACATAGACACAAAACCAATACAAGAAAGTATTCAGACTTTCAAACTTGATTTTATCTACATCCTGGAAGTTTAGGCGGACTATCTGATAGTTATAGTTGTGTGCTTGAGCGAGAATTCTATCAAGTAACGAAGTTTTACCCATTTGTCTCGGCGCTTTAATCCGAATTATGGCTGCGGGCTGTTTAATAACTTCGTAGCAGAGGGATTCCAATGTACGACCTAGGGATTCATTCCCGTAACGTTCTATATAAAAATGGGAGTCTAAGGGAACTGGATAATGGGGAGATTCTAATTGGTTGACGGAGATCGTTCGTAGTACACTTTTGCGCTTTTCTCTTTCCCGCAGTAAGGACTGGCGAAAATTAGATTTACTCACTTGGTATCCTAGAGCTTCCGTTAACTTGTGCCATAATTTAGCACCAAGATCGTTTTGAATGTATTTACTGGATAAATTCAGGGCGATGGCAATATCCTCATACTTTTTCCCTTCCCAACAACCTTTAAATACCGCAATTTCTACGTCATTTAGGTATTTTTGGGTAGATTGAAATAAGATTTCATCCACAAATTGTCTAATTTCCAGCCAGGAAACCTCTGCTTCTGAGTTCATAAATCAGGCTCAATGCTTTTAGCTTTGATTACTGCTGCTTAAAATTATACTGATTGACAACCTTTGATACATTGGACTAGCTGACTCCTTAGGTTTCCCTATGATTCACCAGCTGATATCAAATTAGGCCTTACTTTACCTTACTATGTGTACTCCAGCAAGGTTTATTTTGCTAAAAATTTCCTTAGCTTTTCAGGTTTATATTTGCGATTAATCCAGATATGCTGACAAGCAGTAAATGCGGAAACGTAAAACCACATAGTTCTACTAAATCAAAATGGATATGTATTTGTGTATACGTTTCCCCTGACTGCTTTCCCAAAAAACTGTCCGGTGTATTGTAAAGGAGAAACCGTGATGAAATCAATTAGCAAATCTCTTAAGTTTGTTCCCTTGATGGGTTCAGTGTCGCTGTTCGCGCTCATGAGCATTGTTCCCTTTGAAGGAGTTGCTCATGCTAGCTATGCAGCGATCGCCACAGGTGATGCAAATAATGTCTGGGGTGATTCCTGGAATTATCGTACCCAACAAGAGGCAGAAGCTGCTGCATTACAGGCTTGTGGCAGAAAAGGTGGTGCTTCTTGCCAGGTTAGGATATGGTCTCGCAACGAGTGCATTGCTGTCGCTAGAGACCCTGGAAGCCTAACCCTATTTTTTGGTGGGGATCCTAACCTTGCTCAAGCCCAAGCTATAGCTATTAATAATTGTGGTAATGGTGCCTGTGCTGTAGAAGTATCAGATTGCACAACTCCAGACGAGCCAAGGCCAAGGCCTTGGCGCAGGTGGTAATGGTGGCTGTGCTGTAGAAGTATCAGATTGCACAGCTAGAAACTGATAGCATTATTCACCAACACCATCGTTTTACAGGGAAAATTAAGCGATATCGCCATAAAAATGGGCATTTCGCCATTGTTCTGGAGAGAATAGTCAAATTTCTGACCATATCGCTTTTTCTTGGTAAAATTACTCTAGATACTCAACAAAAAAAACAATATGCTATTAGGGCTAATAAAAGCGTATATGTTTAATTGCTGATCAAGGTGAAAATTAGATAAATTAATGGTTGTAGGGCAAAGTCGAAACTAACAAGTGGGGAAATCAATCTGATTCGTTGGATAACAGAATTATCAAGCAAGATGAATGTGTAGCTCCGTTAAGGCGTGCAAATCAAGCAAGTATCTACGCTGTGAGAAAATCTGAGGTTGAGCCTAATGATATTGTTACGGGCGATCGAGGAACTAAGTTGAAAGGCTTTAACTTGCACAAATTTAAGTTAATTCCCGCGACAAACACGATTAATCCTCCTCTATTTACTGCCTCAGCAAGACCATGTAAAAAAGATTGGTTCCATAGAGCAGGCTGTGCTATTGACCCAACTAACCCTGATCGGAATGGAGGACGTACTCAACGACTCGATCCAACTAATCCAAATTCACCCGGTGGAAAGGTGGTTAGGAAGATTGTACCTGTAGCATGTGGAGTTGCAGGAGCAGTTTACTCAGCACCAGGCGTTGTATCAACAGTTGAAGGTACGGTTACAGCTCACAAGACCTGTTATAAGGTAATTAAATATATTCAAAACCGTTGAATTTTATAGCTACAAATTACAGGGAATTTTAGGCGATCGCCCTAGAAAGAAGAATAAAATTTATGGGGCGGTCGCTTTTTTTGATTAAATCACTCTTGTTACTAAAGTCAGTATTCTAGTAGAATTAGATCTATTCTATATATTTAATTACTGGACAAACTGAGAATTTTAGATACATTTTAGGTTGATAAAGAAAAAATGAAGCATATTAAAAAGGTAATAGTAATACTAGTTTTAAGCGTCTTGCTAGTCTGTACCCATACACCTATTGCATCTGCTGATGTACTACCTCCTTTCCCTTGGAATAATAGACCACATCCCAGGCCAGCTCCAAAACCATCTTTCTTTGAGTACTGCTTTGAAATTATA
>Ga0116228_10001905_pt1 | contig 17667 bp, 15 predicted proteins | sample S1TSphfallax_2_FD_89694 | JGI IMG/M metagenome (GOLD analysis project Ga0116228, IMG submission 89694) | Host-associated microbial communities from peat moss isolated from Minnesota, USA - S1T2_Fc - Sphagnum fallax MG | ecosystem: Host-associated > Plants > Peat moss > Unclassified | place... | reverse complement strand
GTCAAATTTGACAACATTTAGTGGACTTTGGCTTAACTAATAATAAGGACTTCAAGAAAAAAATGTCCAAGTGTGGTTCAGTTCGCTATTTGGAGTGCTAGGGGGGCAATAGGAAAAACATATCCATGACAAAATGAAGATGTAAACAGAAATCATGGAAAAAAAATTGTCCATATGGTTGACATTTCCTGCCAAAGAAAAAGTCACAATAATAGCACATTATTACTTGTCAACACCGCATTCTCAAATTTAGTGATTACAAAATTTGTTTATCAAGGTGAAACCAAATTTAACTCACTCAAGGTTCATTCTCATGTTTGGCAATAATTAAATTTTTATTTGAATTCTTTAATTTTTGGAAAATATTATCTGTTTGTAATGCTGAAATTTAAGGAAATTACAAAGGAAGGAAATTTTTTTAAAAATAAAAATAAAATTGGTCTCATTATGTTAGAGGTTTAGAACCTATGGACCTACCAAAAAAGCTACACTCTATTTATGGTCAAATTTTCATAAAATTGTTATTTTGATTGTCAAAGTGAAATTGGAAAAATAAAATAATTATTCCACAACCAATTGGCAAACATGAAAAGATACTAAGCTATCTAAATGGAGCTATTTTTAGGCAAATCTAAACCCATCACTCTAAGATAATTTATAATCAAATTTAATGTTCATAATTTGTGATTTCTATTCTAAAATTATTACTAAATATATTCATAGTAATTTTATTGTAACTACATTATTTGATGTAATTACAGTAATTACTTTGATTACACTAAGTTATTGTATTTGATACTCATAATCACTTATTTCAGTTAAAAGCATTAGTATAACATAAATTTCCTCTAATTATTAATATTATTCAGTAATTCAAATTAATTACTGTAAATGCATTCTGTCTATTTTATTGATAATTAATTATAAAAGTGGAATAGTTTATAATAAAGTTAAAATATTCATAGCTTATAACTTATAATTTCTAGGTTACAAAATTATTTAAAAATGTTATAGCAATTTTAATGGAATTTGAATGATTAATGTAATTACTGTAATACTAGGATTATATTATAGCAAATTAAATATTCATTTATATTAAAAATTATTGAAAAATTATTAATTTTTTAAAAATTGAAGTTAGAATAATTGAATTTAGATAAGTTATTCTATATATAACCAATAAAAAAATTATTTAAGAAAATAAATACTATTATAACATAAAAATTTACACTAATATTTAATATTTTGAGTAATAATTTTTTTATTATAATAGTGAAACAGTTTTACTTACAGTAATTACATATTATTCTATAATTTATAATTAGAATTTGTATCTCAAAAATAACAATCTTCATATAATTGAAGAAATTGATGTAATTATTGTATATAAAAGAATTTAAGCACAATAAAATAATTGCAAATATTATTTATAATTGCGTATTTGCAATAAATAATTATTTAAATATACAATCAACAATTTTTGACAACATTATAAAAATTTTGAGTAAATTTTATTGTAATTAAAAATATGTAAGTTCTATAGATTGTTTTATTTATTATTATTAATTACTTATATTGGGGTAGTAACTATTATTACAACTTAAAAGTTTATAGAAAGTGTTGTTGGTGTTTGTAAAGTATAATTTTTCTTTTTATTTACAGTAATTGCAGAAATTAATATGAAACATTTATTTCTAATAGTTATAAGAAACCAAATAATAATGTGAAATAATAATGAAATAGCTAGTTTAGGCTAACTATTAGATAACATTAGTAATAATAATATTATATAATATTATTATAATATTATACAAAGTGTACGACTAAGTGTATCATGAAGTGTATCGTACGTATTTCCCGTAGAGATAACAGTACGTATTTGAACTGAATCGTATGTATTTAAAGTAGTAGAGGTGAAGCGTACGTATTTGAACTGGGTGCGCTCGCTACGGCTACAAGCATCGTCGTCGTTGCGTTTATAACCAGAGGTCGCTCGCACAAGTCCCTTCTATGCACTTGGAATCTTGTTTCTTTCTGGTCCGCTTCTACTCACCAGCCCCCGCCCCCCCGCTTTTCTCTGTCTCTCTCACGCGCCATCGCTTCAACATGGAAGAAGTTTGTGATACGGTTTCTTCTGATGGCCCAATCTCTCTTGCTTGTGTTATGAATAAACGGAACGAAAATTCCCTATTCCTCTCTTGAGTCTAGCCGTGAAGAAAGAATTTTTATTGAAGTGGAGAGAAAGGAACCACCAGTGAAGTATAAGTGTGGAAGAAAGAGGAAATAAGAAGAAGAGTGAATGAAACGCGTAAGTCGATGATGATGATGAGAGGAGGACTTTCGCAGAAGAACAAGGAAAATGACGGCCTTGAGAAGTTGGAATTTTGTGAGCTTGTTGGCGAAGTGAGGGATTTGAGAGAGAGAGAGAGAGAGATCTGATGATGTTTGTGTGTGATTGCTGAAGAGGTGTGGCTTCTGGGGTTTTCTTTGAGAGAGAGAAGGGGATTAGGGTTTGGTACATGATGATGTGTGAAGGAAGAAGAAGAAGAAGAAAGCGAGGAGGAAAGAATGAGAGAGGGGGAGGGTCGATTGATGCGATGCGATGCAGATTTGATGGCGTGTTTTGTGAGATGAATCTTCGGAAGGAATGACAGAGATCCGATCACTTCCTTTGATGGCTTTGTGGGAGAGATTTGCGGGAACAACGGCAAGACCAGAAACAACGCATGGATTGTACCTACTCTGAAGGGACGAAGAAGAGATAAGGAGGAGTCGAGGGTTTGCAAGTATACCTACTGCATGCAATTGGATTGCTGTGGCGACGGGCGTGAAGTGAAAAGGTGCGTTTGAAATCTGTGTATGGCATCATACCGAAAACCCGCACCTTTCAACAAGCGCAGGAGACACGTGATGGCCCAGATGAATCCGCCGTCCGGCCCTTCGAGCTTGTCATGGGGAAAGGAGCTGGTGAACCTGGCGCAGCAGGTGATGGCGTGCGAGAGGTCAGAGGTTTGTCAGAAACGGAACGGAACAAACCTTAGTCGAAGAATCAAGCTTCTGTCTCCGCTGCTGGAAGAGATTAGGGATGCTGCTGCATACCCTCATCATCATCCTTTGCCTCCGTCTGCTGTGATGGCCTTCCGTGAATTGAATCTCATCATGCAAAGCTGCAAGATCCTGTTAGATGAATGCCGGGAGAGAAGCTGCTTCTGTTTGTTGAGGAATATGGGTTCCCTGTCTGAGGATTTCTACAAGCTAACTAAGAAGTTGGCTAGGGCATTGGAATCTCTTCCCTTGGAGCTCTTGGATCTTTCTGATGAGATTAGGGAGCAGGTAGAGCTCGTGCGCTTGCAAGTGCAAAGAGCACAGCTACATGTGGATCCTGCAGATGAGCTCTTGTATAACAAGGTGGTTGACATCCTGAATCATGTGGAGAAGAAGGAGATTCCGGATTTCTGTGAGCTTCAGCAGCTGTTTCAAACACTTCATCTTAATAGTGCTGTGGATTGTGAGAGGGAGATACAGAAGCTGGAGGATGAATTGACCACTGATTCTTCTGATGACAATGAAATTATGCCTATTCCTAGCTTGATCAGCTTCGTGCGTTATGGTAAGTGTGTTCTCTACGGAGTGATGACACAGACGGAAAGCGCTGAAAGCTGGTCCTGTGAGTCTGGAAACTCATCTGTGGTTGATGCAGCAGAGGAGCTTTCTTCAAGTGGCAGAGAAGAAGGCTCCAGTAATCCTCCAGATGAGTTTCGGTGTCCCATCAGCCTTGATCTCATGAGAGATCCTGTCATTGTTGCCAGCGGGCAGACATATGACAGAGCATCCATTGCAACATGGATAGATGCAGGAAACCTGACATGTCCCAAGAGTGGACAGAAGCTTTTGCATTTGAGCTTGACCCCAAATTATGCTCTCAGGAGTCTCATCAGCCAATGGTGTGAAGAGCATCACATACCATTTGACAAGCAAGACAAAGGGGGCAAGAAGGGAAGCAGCATGGAGCACATAGCAACTACGAAAGCCGCTTTGGAGGCAACAAAGATGACAGCATCATTCCTTGTTGAAAAACTTGCAACTAGCTCCTCTGAGGTTCAGAGACAGGCGGCATATGAGCTCAGGCTACTTGCAAAATGCAGTATGGACAATCGTATGTGTATTGCAGATGCAGGAGCAATTCCTTTACTTGTATCGCTCCTCTCCTCAAAGGATTCCAGGACTCAAGAGAATGCAGTTACTGCACTTCTGAATCTGTCCATCTTTGACAAGAACAAGGGTCTAATCATAGAGGCAGAGGCTTTGGATCCTATCATTGAGGTTTTGAGATCTGCTATGAGCATGGAGGCAAGGGAGAATGCAGCTGCCACACTCTTCAGCCTGTCAGTTGTGGATGATTACAAGCTCCAGATTGGCAGCAAGCCTATGGCAATTGATGCATTAGTAGTGCTATTACACGATGGTACTCCTTGGAGGGGGAAGAAGGATGCAGCAACTGCATTGTTCAATCTTGCAGTCCACCCTGCCAATAAGCCCAAGATAGTGGCCGCTGGAGCTGTGCCAATTTTAATCTCTCTCCTACAAGATGAGGAAGCAGGGACTACAGATGATGCATTACCAGTCCTTGCACTCATTGCTGGATGTCCAGAGGGCCTTGAAGCTATCAACATGGAGGCAGCTGCAATCCCAGTGCTGGTAAGGCATTTACGGTCAGGGTCTCCCAAGGGAAAGGAGAATGCCATAGTGGTTTTGTATGCATTGTGCAAAAGTGGGGGAGATGAAGTTGTTTCCAGTTTGTTGCAGGTTACGGTTACTGTTCCTTCATTGTACTCCTTGTTAACAGTGGGGACACCCCGGGCCAAACGAAGGGCTGCCTCCCTCCTGAAACTTCTCCATAAGTTGCAGCTGTTGGCTCATAGTACCACCAGCAATTTCTTTACCACCACTGACACAAGCACCAGCATGTTTTCATAGTATAAATGCCACAGACAAGTTTTCAAGAATGTGCAAGGCACAATCGGCTGGTGGGTTTTGCTTGTTCCCTGCAACAATGTTTGCATCACACAGGGTTCAGTCCTCTAGTGTATTTGTTGTACAATAGTGATGGGATTACATTTGTATTTTCAAGACAAGGTAATAAAGAAGATCTTGTAAGGGATTTTGATTATGTTGTTAATATTTTGGAACTTCTATCCTGGTGGTCAGTAAAGATGGAGCTGCTATGCCCTCTGTGTTGTTACAAATTATCAGATTGGTTGCCATCATGGTGAATGGAATTTTGGAACTGCAGATGAAGGCATATGTGTGAAGAAACTGGGAGCATTTTCTCTCCATTATCATCTTCTACATCTTCCCCTACTCTTGTTGAGAAGAAGAATCTGTTTCTTTGTCCTCTGTTTCATCATTCATACAAGTCTCAGCCAAACCTAGGAATTACCCTGGCTGCAGGTGCTGCAGATGATGGCCTTGCATCTGGGAAAGCCTTTGTCCACTGTGCTTGTGATGAAGCCTCACTACTTCACCTTGATAACTCAACTATTCTCTTGCTTCACAAACTCCCATGACTTGATACAAGAGCTCACCAATATTTGGTGGATGGTTTCTACACAGGTTGATACTTGTCTTGAATCTCAAGGGACTGTCTTTGTCCTCTCTAATGCTCCTGACTTCATCTTTCCGATGTGCCAATACCTGCCTTGAAAGTTCAAAGAATTGAGTCCTTGTCCTCTCTAACCCTCTCGACTTCATCTTTCCACAATGGTTTTGTCATCACTTTCTGCTTCCTTGAACCACATTAGCACATTTCCATGGTTGCATGTTGCCAAGCAATGGTCAAGGAAGGAGGCACAAAGAGGTGAGAAAGAGAGAGTAAAGTAGCAAAGATATGCACAAAAAGCAAGCCCTACTAGCAGAGAGCGCAAAAGAGCAAACTAAAGTGTGGAGTATGTAACTTGTTTCAGACTAACCATGGATGGCACGATCTCTCATGCAGGCAAGATGCTCATAAAACTTACCTAATTCTTAAAGGGAAAAGTTGATTAGGTCATTTACAAACCATTAAGCTATTGCCCAAGCACATTTGTGGATAACATTAATGGACATGAAAAATGGCATTGAATTTGCAAAGCATACAGTAGTATAGTATCTAATTATGGAATGCTTTTCCTTTGGCTTTTTCTGAAAGAGGCAGAATGGAGGGGTCCTGTGGTTGTCTATCAGACCGTACAGGGACAGGTGCCAAGACCTATTATCTACAAGACCATTCCACAAAATCATACAACCAATATGCAAATCCACATGGTCCCTCTGCAAATCCATATAAATACATAATGGAGAGGGCCAGGCACACACCATTGTACCCAGTTTGTTGCCAATTCTGAAACTCAGGCTCGCCCTGATTCCTCACAGGCACCTCACTGGGCACAATGACCTGAACCCAGCATGCTCCAGAATACTAAAAGAGCCTCAAAAAGTTCTGAAAGTATGTCACTTCTACTCACCTACTGTGAAAGAACCCTAAATTCTATGCTTGGGAGTAAAACAATACTGAGCATGGCCCTTCAGTTACATAGCAGTCTGAAATGGCCTGACCTCACTCTAACTATGTTCTCCCAAACAATTAGCATCTCCCAATTGTGAGAAAGTAAGTAGCCCCTGTCAATTGTAAGCAGTGACTCCAGATAATTTTTTTGGAATTATCTTAAAACTTTCAATCCTTTCATCCTGCATCAAATTTTCTCGACCTGTTTTTGGCAGATAAATAAGTGTCTTTGTTTCTTTGCAACATTAATGTCATCAAGTACACACCTGCAGCCTCACAATTCACATAAAATATACAGGAAGAAAATAAATGCAATAGTGATGGTTAACAAGCTCTTCAATCCTGGAAACATCATAACTCATTCCCATTATTGCTCCTAATTCCAGAATAAAATTCAGGCTCACAAATATGAATGGTGGAGATCAGAGGAAAACATCATGTAGTTGGTGGAAACATGAAATATCAACAATATGAAGTCCTCCATCTTATGTTCTGAAAATGCAAGGAAGTAAACACCCTACTATTTGTCCAAAAATTGAGGGTCAACATTATTGACCAAAACAATTGAGTCAAGAAACATTATAAAGGACAGCAGTCACTCAACAGACTAACTTCATCATATTTGTGGCAGCCGTTCAGCCAGAAGCAAGTTAAAAGGTTCGATTTCAGCCTACATACATAATGGATAAGATGGGCAAACTTTTCCACATGCTAGTTTTCAGAAGTGGAGGAGATTGTTAGTTGTGGTGCCATGTGCACACCAGAGAAACCTCTAAATCCATTTCCATTCATAATCAAATGTTCAATGATCTCAAGTGTTAGCCTAAAATTTCTACAACTTTTGGACCACACCCACAACATCACAAGTGGTCATACCTTCTGTACATAACATATTCATCATTCTGTAGTCTCCAGGGCAGGGATCTCATTCTCATTCTTTTTCTGTGCTGCACATTGTCTGTCCCCAACCTCATCCCAAAAAGCTCTTTGCACTCTCAGGGACAACTCCTGCTTGGTGGGGTTTAACTCCTCTTGGAGCTTGAAGCACTAACACTGCCACCCCAAAAAAATCATCACTGCTCAGAACTGCAACAATAGTATGTGCTCCAAAAACAGCTAGTAGGTTGGGAGGCTGCAGGAACCAACACAATTTTAGCCCAACCATATTTCTGAACACAAAATTCCTCTTAAAACATGACCTTGCAAATGTTGACCTTCACATGCAGAACCAACATAATTTAGCCCCATCACATGCAGTACTGATTCAAATTTACAGTGGACAAGATGCCCATAATCATATGCCTGCCATGCTGTAGTGACCCACTCCTGTAAACCCTAATAGCCACACTGAACCTGGATAGTGCTTAGAATTTTGAAAAGGGGATTCCTGGAATGACTTCAATAGAAATTTTGCTTCCAGAGCTGAGGCAGAACACCTGCTCCAATGCCTGTGTATAGCCATTTCTGATATGCTGCACTAGGGCAAGTGCCAGTTTGTGCAGCTGGTAGATCTTTACAGTGCAATTGATTTTATCATCATAATTAGAGCATCTCCACCACACAGCAGTAAACTGCACCTCTACACTACATTAACTTAGTGTTTTATGTTCACCAACCCCACCCATAAACATAAGAAAGTTCACTTTGAAAAGTGAAAGACAATTTCAGTCTCTACACCTGAGCCGATCATTATCACTGACCAATGGTAGCAAGAAATTGCATTTAAAGGTGTTCCTCAGGGTCACAATATCCTGGCCATATCTAATGCACATCAAGAGCTTTTACATCATCCTGCTGTGTACTTCCTCCAAAATTTAATATGGAGTGTTTACTGCTGCAGGGTGGAGATGCTCTTCATATTAGGCTACTATCAGCACATCCACCATCACATAAAACAATATCATTAGCAAAGACTCAATTCATCTGATCCAAAACATTGTCAAGTGAGTTTAGAAAGGTCAAGGGCTGTGGCCAACCTTTTCAAATCATCCTCAATGTCTGGGAGTGGAAGCTTCCAGAAGTTCCATGAGTTGTAGTCCTCCTGTCCACCACAGTACCAACCAGTTCACTTCAATAGAACTTCATGAAACAGATCATGACAATATATTGTTTACAGCAAGATAACCAATTTTGAACGGCAACACATCAACAAGGAAGAGAGTTAAAATTGCAAAGAGACTGAAGTCTTGCAAGTTCTGGGATTTGGTAGATCATGCAATGAATGAGTGGATAGCACAGAAAATTCAGCAAGTAATCTCTTCAGATCAGACTGGTAACAAACCTGTTCCATGTAGGTTTGTGCAGGGAACATGTCATTGACTAACTTGTGGAGTGATGTATAGGTCTTCACATGCACTCGGTTGTTCACTGCCACTTCCCCCTGTTCTCCACAAGTTTCAGGCCAGAGAACTCATTCTCAGATTGAAATCATGTGAATCATTGAATCACTGCCACTTTTCAAAAGCTGAAAGTGACAGTACTTTAGCTGTACCTTATACAGGCTCAGGTGTGTCCAGTTGCACGCTTTCTCAAGCTATATATAATGTTCTGCTACAAATACTTTTAGAGCAATCAACTCTCCTTCAAACCTACTGACTTTTTGACTGATGAAGTTGACCAGTTGCAGATCAGTGAAAAATGAGGGAAGTTTTTTTTTTCTCAGCCCCAACTCTTCAAAGAAGATGAGCAGTACAGCTGGTTTCTTATAGTTATCTCCAGCAACATAGAGAAATCTGAAACACATACTGTGCCTGCTGTGCATTAGAGAACAAATGCAACTGATGAAAAAACACCTCCTTTTGGTGAAATGCTAGTCAAGGAACAAAAGACCTACTGTGTTCTGTTTGCAGCACTTCCAGAAAATCTCCATGAATGCAGGGTAAATTACTCACCTTAGGATTAATGATGAAGATTTTTCCCTTTGGAATACCAACTTTGAGATAGCTGATCTCATCAGTGTCCCGATTCCCAAACCCTGCATAGAATGGATTGCAGCCCTCTGGAAAAAGAGAGCGAATATCCTGCATGACAAGGTCAAGAAACTATTTTGAGAAAGTTCAACCAAATGTGTCAAAACAAAATCCAGTCAGGCAAGTGGGAGGTTCACAAATCAGTAGGTTAATGAGTTCTTTTACCTCTGCATGTGAATGTCCCACAGAACTTCTACACACAACCTTGGTCTAAGCCACTTGCAAGACTTATTCAAAGAAAATCAACAACTTCAGGTGGCCAAGACCAAGCTTATGGGCTCACATAGTATGGCATTTTGCAACACATCTGGATAAGCCGGACAAAATCAAGCTGACTGATGTCACTCTGTGCTGTCTAACAACTCAAACATGAGGCAAATTTCAGTCAGTCATTCATTTGGGCCCATGGTCCATTGTGATGCATAAAAGGGGGAGCACTCACCTGCAGGCATCCAATTTTGAACTCATGCGGAGTCCTTCGGATCACTGAAATTGCACCCATCACCCCAGGAAACAAGTGAGCGACATAATTTGAAGAAGAAAACCTTAGCCAATGTCTGACACAGGAAGAATATAAACCAAAGGCACAGAGGTGAGATGAAATTTGAATATCTTGGTGAGCTTCAAAACAATACTCCATTATAAACACAGAGAAGAAAGCATTCTGGAATGTACACTTCATTCCTGACAAGTACAGAAAGATACTGGCAGACTTTGAGAGACTCAGGAACTAGCACGACACTTAAAGCTGAATAGGATGCAACCTTGCAACTCAATTCATTTATATTGCTGTCAACTCTGAGAGCAACAAATAGACTTTGCACACGGGCAACTGACTTCACAAAAACCAACACCATGAGATTCAGGTCTGTTGAAACAGAGCTACAACTCAACAATGACATAAAAAGCTAGACATTCTAGTCTGGTCATTTTGAGGACTGCTCAATCACAAATACAGCCAGAAAAACATCAGTCACGTGCCACAGGCTGGCATTGCTGGGTCTGTGACAGAAGGAAATAGGATGGCCATGATACTAGCAATGGGAGATGATCACTCATGCCCCAAAATCACAGAAAAGGAGAAAACCTCAACAAACCTTCACGGTAAAGGGAGGGAAACAGTCCATCAGGCGAGATCACCACTGGTCCATCTGGAAGTGTCTCGCCATCCTGCAAACATGTCCAACAAGCAGAATTTACACATGTAAGTTAGCAGAGGTATATACAAATATAGAAATGTATGGAAACATATTCAACTATGTAATTTCAATCTCCATCATTCAGGACCTCTTGAAGGGATAGAGAATTACAGTCAACTGAACTATAATTTTATAATATCACAAGTGCTCATACACACTGCACAAAAAAGGTCACCTGCTTAACATTGAACAAAAACTGACGAGTGAGATCTGCCTGAGATATTGCCCGTGCACTTAGAAATAGCAGCTCATATCCATTTTCCTGCAGCCACACAACATCTGATATCACCTTAAGTGCAGCATGTGTGCTTCAGAAACAAGTTGTTGAATCAGGAAAGATGGTTTTAACAAGGTGAAGAATCAACATCACTGGAAGCAGGTTCCCCACTGAGTGCAATTTCAAAGAACCTTGATTGCAGAGAAAAGACGAGCCACTCCAGACTGTGTCCAATCCTTTCCAACCAAAGGCATCACTTGACCCAACACATCTGACCTGCATCCCAGCAATGAGGACAAGGATCAGCCATCCATCCATCAAGCTGCCTCTAGCAGAGAAGATCTACATGAGAAAGGATTTGGGTAGAACCTGACATCCATACCTATCTTGCTTATCATCTTTTGCTCTATTGTCAGCAAAATGTCATGGGGGGATACAAACCTAGTAGAACTCACTTTGTGATGGTCCCATCCACATCAGAAATGACAATGCGTGTGTTCCATTTCCAAAGGTATACCCTGGCATCCACCTGTGCAAGATATTACAGACACTCTTAGCATCATCATTCTGGCAAACCACAGCTTTGCAACCTTGCACAAAACTCAAAACTTGAGGCAATCCCTATACATTGGCAGCCAAGTGCAGTTATAAGTTCACTATTCTCTCTAATCAGCAGATCATCTTTCTCACCTACACTTCTCTGATAAGTACAAACAATGAGGACAAAGAGATGCAGCCAGATGTTGAAAGCAACCTGCTGATTGCCAAGCATGCGGGTGAAGAATGTGAATGTGATCCTATTATTGCCCTCCTTGAGATTCATCTGAGCTAACATCTGTGAAGTAGGAATGATAGTCCGCACTCTGCTTCTGCGAGGACGTTCATAATATGCATTTTGTAACATTAAGTCATTCACAAAGGGACTCTGCACTGCTGTCCCTGATGCTACCAATAATGTATCTCTTGAAACCAAAGGATTGGGAACAATGCTCTGTTCGGGAGTTTTGGGGCGTCGCAGTGGGAAAGGCCAGAGATTCCAGCCACCTCTAGCTGCAGGTACTATTGTGCCCACTGCAGCTTGACTTTTTGGCACTGGTTCAGGGCATTCCACTGGAATTGCACCATCAGTTGCAGGCATAATAACCTGCCCAAAAGTTAGAATTCCAAGAACTACAGGAGCAGCCACACTCCAAGGATAGTATTGTCCTCCCACACGAATGACAAGCTTATCATTTGCAATGATGGATGCTGCATTGCTCTTGAACTCATGAAGTGACACCTTTACTGAGGCGAATGCCTCAGCAGCCTCCTCACTTCCCATATGCTCCTTTAGAAGATGCCTACATAGGGAGACTTCAACTCCTGCAGGCAGAGATCCTTTGACCAATACGTTAGACTGAACTGTAATCCACTTCCAAGCCTGTCCCAGACTTGACTTTTGAACAATCACATGGCTTTAAGCTGAGCAGCAGCTACTGAAAACCACCATTGGATGACAAAATACAAAGACATGGTTCACAGCCCGAAAGAAACGTCAAGATGAGAAACTTGCTGAGCATAAAACACGAGAAAAGACAGAGACAGACCAGTTTCAGCAGCTGTCTCCACTAAATCTGGCACAGCACCATCTCCACCAGCTGATTCAGCTTCTGATCTCCCTGAACCCAGTGGACTTCCAACACACTTTTCAACTAGGTTTTGTTTGAAATCCTCATGTGTGCCTTCAGCTGGACTCCTGACAGGGTTCCCCAAAAAGGAATCTTTCCTGTCTGCACTTCTCTGAGTGCGTGGCAGTGGCTCTGAACCAAGAGAACGGCTCAGAGCACTCCGTATGGCAGAAATAGTTGCATCAGCAGATTGGAACCTCACATCTGGTAAGGACTCAGAGAGGGGATGATCTTTGGCAATCAAAAACATGTCGTCTAAGGCTGAATTCTCAAGTGTCACTGGGACACCAATTGGATCACTCTTTCTCCTGAATATATCCAGGTCTTCATCTCCATCTACAACCTTTCCAAGAATCTCTTCCTCCTCCTCCTCCTCCTCCTCCTCCTCCTCCTCACTGCTGTTAGCTTCAAAGTAAATGCTTTTCCTGCTTGCTGACCCTATGTCACCATATGATAAGAGATTGTAAAGCTCATCCTCTGACCCATTCTCTCCATGCGATATGCTTGTCCCATAATCTATCTCCCCAACTGCTACTTTTCCATGACACTCCTCTTCTTCCTCCTGACTGGTGTTAGATTCAAAGTGACTGACTTTCTTGATCACTGCCCCTGTGCCACTGCACGGTAATGGGTTCTCAAGGTCAACCTCTGACCTGTTTTCTCCATTTTGTGTGCTCACCACTTCATATTTCTCCCTGGTTTCAGCAACTACATCACCTGTTTCAACCATTACCAAAACCTCAGTTCTAACTGGCATTGTGTGAACTACCTCCTCCACATTCATTTGAGTACAAGATGCACCATCCAGTGTGGGGCTTGTTCGCAGCAGTGCTAGATTTCCAGCCAGCAGTTTGTTGCTGAAAGATCCTGCCCCAACTACCCTCTCATCCTGAGCAGGACTGAATAAAGGTATAATTTTCTCTGAAACATCTCCTTGCAGGTCACTGTTATCCACAGCATCATCCCCCTTGTTTGAAGGTTTCTCTTCAACAAGGGAAACCACTGGGGCAGCACTGGTCCTGCCTTCCTTACTGCTGCCAGCATTCGCAGGATATGTAGGAGCCATCACAATTGAACAAGCACCACTTACCAGCACATCCTCTGTGGCAGGATTTGAACCTTGTTCTCCATTGACACTGGCAAGTTGTTCCAATGATAGGACTATAGGATACTTCATGAGAGAAGTGTTCTCTCCAGCCAATTTCTGTTCTTGTAACCTGCCTCCTATGGCCATGGAATGAAAAGGCCCCATGGATGACACCATTTCTGTGTGTCCACGGGGTGAGGCTAGCTTCTGAGAGAGGGTAGGGACAGAGGTTACGTCTTCATCTCCAAGTCTCCCTGGAGGGCTGACCCTCCTGCCCAAACTGGATGCTCCTCCCACCTCCTCTGTCAAATTTGCACTTGTAGAAATCGCTGCCAGAGAAAATCCTGCTAGATTTTCCCTCCAGTCCATATTCAAAGTGGACACCATGATTCCATTATCACTACTATTGGCATTCCTTGTCTCTCCTTGCAAACCAGTCAATCCACTATCCAGTGATGTGTCTCCACCTATGAGAATTCCAGGCCCCTTCTCACCTGCAGCTATATCAATACTTTTAGTCGATGGATAATGAGCTGTAGTACAATCAGCATCACTGCAGTTTGCCTCTGAGTGCCTAGGAATGCTGAAGTCATCAGCAGCTTCAGTACTACTGGTTTCACCTCCTTGCAAGCAAAGCGAGGAGCTTAGTGTTGAATCTTTATTGGCTGGCATGACATTTCCTTCATTCACAGCAAGTTCCTCCTCTCTTCTCATAGTCTCAACTTTTTCACTCCTCTGTGAATGTGAAGACCTTGAATAGCTATCCTGCACAGCTGCTTCATGCTGAGAATACAACGATGAGCTTGCTATAGGTGTTTGGGACTCAATTGTTGGTTGGCTTTGTCCATTTTTCAGTCCACTGCCACATTCACATGAATTCTCTAGCAGCTCAGAAATAGTTTCAGCCCTTTCCAAAGAGGACTTTGCACTCTCTGCCAAAAGTTGCTCTCTGCCATGTCCTTGGAACATAATTCCAAGTGAAGATCTCCTACCTAAATTTTCTGGCTCCTTGCCTGGAGAGTTTTGAATAGCAATTGAGGATACCACCTCTATTGCTAACCCATCTCTGTTCTCCTCCTCTTTCTTGTCCTCCTCCTTTTTCTCATCTTCTGATTCCCCATTTTCTGTGTTCTGCTCAGACAAATTCCCTTTGGTCCTCTCAGGAACCATTAAAGATTGGTCGATGCTGTTTAATTCAGACTCTTCATCTTTGGACTTCTGTGCATCATTCTCTATTGTCAGCATCTTATTAGCCTCCCTTATGCCTGAGTTTTGACCATCAACACTTCCAGAGGATTGAAAGCCCACCTCCTGTGGTTTTGATGAAGTCTGTGTATCGACCTCATCAACCTGTGTGGTTGTTCCATTGACACCTTTACCATCTTTTTTCTCATCTGGATCAGAGCTCTGTTTGGGAAGAGCAGGACTGCCTCTCCAGCCCCACCATGCCCATGACCTCCTTTCTGATTGTTCAGTTCCATCTGCCTTCTTCTGTGGGGTTTTTGCAAATTGCATGTTCTTGTCCAATGCAGCCAGAGTTGAGTTTGTGGGCAGACTTTGCGTGTCCCCAATTCTCTTTGGTGAGCTCCTGAATGCACCCCCAGGCTTTGTCTTGCTGTCCAAAACTTGCTTTGGCTGCCAAGCTTTGGCACTGAGAGGTGAAGCCCTTAAAGCTGCAGCTGCCTTAAACGTTGCATCCCGCCAGGCTATTTCTTGTCCAATTGCAGTTGTGAGCACTGGGCTTGGATTGCCCTCATCTACAGAGGACACTGAATTATTCTCAGAAGGCATCATCACAACAGATCCATCAGCCCCATCAGGTTGAATCTCAGTAGTCATCTGCATCTCATCAAAAGTGCCGTCCTGCAGGCCAGGAATTGGATCTCCCCCGAGTCCAATGCTTGGACCTGAGTGCTCAACCTCAGACCCTGTAACCTCTACTTGTAAAGCCTTCTGATCAGCCACTAATGATAAGACCTTGAATTGAGGTAACACCTCCCTAGCTCCCTGCATCATCTCATCATTCTTTCCAGATAGACTCATTAATCCATCAACCTGCACACTATCTCTCTCACGTTTTTCTTTTTCATATCCCAAAGGTTCTTCACACCCAGTCTTGCTTCCATGCTTAACAACCTCTGCTGGTTCAGTTGTGGTCCTGGCACCACTCCAGTCCTTTTCCACATCCTCCTCAGACACATCATGGTCAGCCTCTGCTAAATCCATTGGACCATGTAATCTTGTATCAAGAGCCTCCAGTGACTCAAAAATTCCATTCTGTTGTGGGCAAAAACCCATAAGATTGGTCTCAGATGCCCATTGGTCTTGTTGATGAGCAACTTCAGAGGCAACAACACCTAATTCCTCAGGATAGTTCTCCTCCAGGAAGACTTGCCCATCAGCACTGGCAATCATTATGCCTGGGGGACAATTCAAGCTGTATCCTGATCCTTTTCTGAGAAACTCCAAGTTTGGCAAAGCTTCAACCAACTGAGAATCAAGTGAATTTGAGCCCTGCAATGCAGACCCTGTGGCCTCCTGTGTAAAATGGACCATTGGCAAAGACTGATTGCTGTTACTCAAAGGACTTGTGCCTTTGCTGAATAGGCTAACACCATTTTCAATGCAAGGTGCCTTAAGAATTCCCTTTTCAGGAAGGCACTCAAGTGTGCTTGGAGGTTGTACAGAAGAAGCAACCTTCTCGAGAGCCACCAAGGCAGCATTTGCAACAAGAGAATTAACAGGCCCTGAATTATAGCAAGGATCAAGGCCTATTGCATGGTTGAAGAGTGCACGGATGGCTTCTTCACTTTCCACTGTGTTCTCCTGCTCCATGGATCCTCTTGCAGTAGAAAGAAGCTCATCAGACACTTGCCCCTTCTTAGACTTGGCAATTGTATGTTCATCAGGATTTTCATCTTCTTCAGTAAATCCTCTATCAGAAACTACTACATTCTGACGAAGTGAAGTAAGAACTCCATCTGAAATAGTCTCCACTTGGAATGCTTGAACCTGCAAATCAAATATTGATTACAAAACGATTGAAAGGGACATATCCTGACCTAACTTGGACATCTAATAAACTGATGCTGCATTTGTTGAAAAGGAGGTGGTTTGGAGGCACTGTTTACTACAAGTTTGGCAATTGATCCAGGTGACATGCCAGGAAGGTTTCAGGAAGGCTTTAGTGCAGCAAGTCAGATCACCTCAGAGCAACAGAAGAGAATAATCTCAACCGCACAAACACTGTTCATGCTTGTGCACTTAGAATTGCATTAAGCAGTTGTGACCACTAGACTAGACACCTCAAGATAAGCAAGATGCATGCATTACAGTGTCAATTTGCTCAGATTCACAAGGCTGAAACACCGAGATAAAACACTTCATTGATGAACTGTGCTGGGAAACTATGGTTTAGACCATTTCTTACATCACCAAACAAAGAACAACAAAGTTCAATTCTCATCAGAAGTGGGTGGATCAAATGAAATGTCTTTCAACATATTTCCTCAACAAGCATTGAGGATGCATTTCTGCCCTCTAACTTAAATTCCAAAGCCTTTGTTTTCTCAGCATTGATGTGGGGGTTTTGGTGGCACCAACCTGTGATTGCTGCAATTCCAGTGTATTAGCTTGAACGCCATCATCTTGCTTTGCTGATCTGATGGCCAGTGTATTAACCACAGTATCATCTCCTGATGATACTGCACTGCGTGGTGACAAAATTGATCCTTCACTGTCCAAGTCTGCATCTTTGAGAAAGTAAGCTTCTCCTGTTGCATCTAAGAACATGTGAAAATCAACATCATTGCCATTCACTGCCACATCAACAACATTTTCCTTTTGCTTGAGGACCCCTTGGAATTTGCCAAACTTCACATACCAGGGTGAACTCTTGAAAGTGCCATCCTCTTGTTGGACTACAATGATATCAACAGCACCTCCAAAGGGATGAAAGGGGCCTGCAACTGTATATACTCCCTG
>Ga0116228_10001904_pt1 | contig 17672 bp, 16 predicted proteins | sample S1TSphfallax_2_FD_89694 | JGI IMG/M metagenome (GOLD analysis project Ga0116228, IMG submission 89694) | Host-associated microbial communities from peat moss isolated from Minnesota, USA - S1T2_Fc - Sphagnum fallax MG | ecosystem: Host-associated > Plants > Peat moss > Unclassified | place... | reverse complement strand
TTTATTTTTTTATTCTTTTTTGTTTTTTTTTTTTTTGTTTGTTTAGGTTGTGGTTTTTTGTTTTGTTTTTGTTTTTTTTTTTTAGTATTTTTCTAATGACATGGTCTAAGGCCTTTTTTCAAAAAAAAATCTAAAACTTTCACCATATTTCTAGGAAGAAGTTTCAAAATCACCAAAAAAAATTGAAAAATTCTAACATATTTCTAGCTTTCTTTTCATTTTTTGACATTTCACCCAAAGTGGCAATCAACTAAATTTAGTTAAATCAAGATTGTCATTGATTGCCACTTTGGGTGCAACATCAAAAATTTGAATGAAAAAAATTGCATATGATTGCCATCATCATAAAAATTTAGAATACATCCACAAAATTTTTTTAAATAGTGTTTTTGGGAATCTTGAATGACATTCCCATGCAAATGGAATTCTTTGTCACAAATTGGGTTTTCAAGATTGCTTCATGTTGCATGGAAGTATTTTTCCAATCAAACTCCACCTAAAGTATGACCTTTTCCTTAAATGATTTGTCCCATATCAATTGGAATGATATTAAGGAATTTTTTTCCCCCCCTTAAATAACCATGCTAATATAGAACATAGAAATTTAGGTGTTTGCATATATCTAGCTATTGAATTTGGCAATGTCAAAAAATCCTTTTTGGTTGCACATTTTTTAAAAAGGAACTTAAATTTTTTTGGTTGCCTATATTAAGCTTTTGAATGGATGTTCAAAATTTTATATTATTATTAGTGTCCATTTAATGGATAAGATTTTTATTGCATATAAGATTAATTTATATTTACATTCTAGCATTCAATATTTATACAAACTTTTATAGTCACATGTTAAATTATTATTATTATTATTATTATTATTATTATTATTATCAATTCCATGTATTAACATATCAAAATTTCAAAATCACATTAAATAATTGTAAATTTTTTATATTTTATTTCTACTTTCATTGCACCTATATATATTTCTAGCCATGCATGAAATGATTTTTTTTTCATTTTCTTTTTGTTCACATGTGTTAAAAAGTCTTGGTTACAATTTAAATGCAATCTATTTGTCCATTTGTTTTAAGTATTCACTTCTTAGTCATAAATTAAATAAAATTTAATTCCTATTTTATTTCCAATTCTATGTAATAACTTCTTAATTACACATTGATCTATGATATGATAAAAGAAATTTACTTTTTGGTCACATTTTGTATTTTGTCACACACACATTATATGCTTAAAAAATTCAAATGTCAATTATACATATTAATTTCTTTAATGCACATAAATATGTAAATATATCTATTAATTTTTTTCTTTAGTTGAATATACTAAACATTTGTTCACATATTGAATTAACATTGTTTTTATTTCATTACAATTGCACATGAAATAGATTTTAGTTTTTATATTTATTTTTAATGGTAGGTAGTAATATTATTGTAGCTCAAGTTTTCTAAAAAAATATGTTTGGTTGCATTATACGCAATTTAGTCCATATACTAAATTTGTTTTATCACATGTTAAGTTATGATTTTCAATTTCTTTTCTCAAATGTATCTATGATTTGAATTTGTTCACACATTATAATTATAAAATTTTAACTATTTTTCTTTTGGTCACATTGTGGGGTGTTTACTTTTCTATATATGTATATGTTTCAATGTTATATTTTTAATAAATATTTTAGTTCAAAGATCATCTACAAATTTCATACATATAATTATCCAATCACATGTTGTTTATTGGGAATATTTTGAAAAATACAATGTGGTGAATATTTTATGTAATATAAATTATTTTTGACACGTATTAATTTTTCAATGAATTTTTATTTTAACATGATGATAATAAGGCATGTTTTATGTCCAAAATGATTTGTTTCATTTTGATAAACTAATGAATGATGAATAACAATGTGCTTAATTTTTAAATGTTTATTCATTTTTTAACTTTTTTTTTCCAATTGTACATCATTGACTATGTTTGAAAGTTTTTTCTATTTTTATGGGCTTTGTTTCTAAGCTAGATATGTCTTCATGAAAAGTAATGAATAACCAAATCAATTTGTCATGTGGACCATGTAAACTATCATTAATAAACTATTAATAATGTAAGGTAGATTATGAATTGTGATCGAGCACCCTGATTTCAAAAAAGGTAGGTGAATCAAAATCAATGCAACATGTGATCTACCACCCTCAACACAAGCATGTCGCCTTTCTTTTGAACAACTCATTAGACAACAAATTGTTCATCTTCAAGATTCAATTCGAGAACATTTGCACCATCATACCTTTTTTAGCATGCTCTCTAAATGGATACTTGAGGCCCATTGTGCTTGAATTTTATCATGTTCCAGCCATGGGGCAAGCTTTGGTTTATAGTTCAACCAATTTTCCCAACCTTTCGATTATCTTCCCCAAATTTTCCCACAATGTTTTGGACACAACTCAAACTACCACATCCTTCAATTGCATGCATCCTCTTATGTGTGTGCACACATCCCATTGACCCTATGGGTGTCCACCTCTTACATTACACCCATGGCAATGAGCACATTGGGACCTACGATGCAATTCATGACATTTTTGTTGTCATTGCGTGAGATGTTGGCTTCCACGTGGGACAAACACAACTACATGCACTTCTTTCAACCACATTCAATTCCTCCCATTGACAAGTTGACATTGTGCTCACCAAAAATAAAATTTGCACCTTAACGAACGTTGTTATAACTAACCCAACACATGCAGATCTACTTTCCCAATTTTGCCCAATTCAAGGATTTGCTACCTTCGATGCGACTCAAGCCAAAGAAAGGTGTCATCATAACCAACACCCTACTAATCAATTCCTCCTTCTAACAATTGAAGTATTTGAATGTTTGCACAAATAAATAAATGTGTTTTTACATGATTGTGCTAATGTTATTTGGAGCTTGAAAAGGCCAAAGGGCCCTCCCCTTTCTATCTTGGTTACTTTTCTTTGTTAAAGAATTTCAATTATGTTGCAAAGGATGCAAGCATCTTCCATCTTAAATCAAGCAATGACGATGGGCCTAACTACTTCCTGACTTCCACCCCTTTGGGGCACACCCCCCATGGCCATGACTGACCAATTACAAGCGGTTGGTTATTAAGATGGAGAGTTTTTGACATTTAGTTTGTGTTAACTTGTCGTCCTTTAAATTATCCCTTGTTTTTAATACCTTTGTAGATTTTCCGAACATGTGATGTGTTTCATAAATAAAGTTTCATAGGGTCTTGGTGACTATCTAGCTCATCAACCATCTACTTTTTAAAAAATTGTGTTAAAACCATAATTGAACAAGAAAGAAACACATAATTGACAATAAATAAATCATCCTAACACAACAAAATGGTGACCAACAACGGTAATTGTTCCTTGCAGTCTATATAGATCAAACATTCAAACAATATCTTCACAAACAAGCATATTGGAGTAACAAATTTCAACACATCCATGAACAATGCAAATTAGCAAAAGGATTTGAAATCCATAAGTTTTTTTATTTGGAACAAAACATGCAAGATCAAAATACCGCCTTTAATGTTTACATTAGTGCTAAATCATAAAGCAAACATTAGCATGCATGAGAAGTTTAAACTCACCTATACATCTGAAAGTGAATTTTTTGCACACCAAACACATATTCACCTTTATTGGTTTGTATGGCATCCCATTCCATACAATAAAACAAATGCATTCTTTTGTAACTTGTATGCATTATGTATAAAGTTGGTTTTTTGTAATTGTGTCCAACTAACTACACATAAGAAGAACAAATTGATAGTGCACTAGTATTGAAGAACCAAATACAACAATATGTGCCACAACTTCATCAAAACAAGAAAATGAAAAACAAGCAAATAATGAAAAAATCAATTCTCTACCAATGTAACTTGGGCTTGGTGTTGCTATGCACTATTAATGACGATCAACTTTTCTTTTTCTTTTTTAATGTTTCCAATAATTCGTCATTATTTATGTCAATATCAAATTTAATATAATTTAATATAAATATCATGGACATGAAAAGATAGATGCTAATATGGATTTCATGTCCATGTTGGTGAGTCCAACTCAAAGCTCAAATTGGTGTATAGGTGAGTAGAGGCCATACTATAGATTTCCAAAAATCACCCATACACCAATTTGAGCTTTCAATTGTTACGCACTACTAGTGATGATCAACTATTTAATTTTTTCTTATATTTTCATATGATTTTGAATAATTCATCATTATTTATGTCAATGTCAACATGTGTCAAATTTACACGTTAATTTGTTTTTTCATATCCATGTTGGTGGATAGGGAAAAAATAGTGAGGTAGTTATAAAATGGAGATAGTTATTAGGAAAGGTGGGAGATAGTTATTAAGAAAGTTAATAGGAAAAAATAGTTATTAAGAAAGAAATTAAGTAATTAGGCTTGAAAATGAGGTAGTTATTTTTGAAATGGTCTTTGGAATGGTCCATGGGACAACCATACAAAGGATTCCAAACATTTCCCCATATACTAGTTCTGAATACTCGTCTCTAGAATCCCTCGGAAAATTTCATCACTAAAATTCTTAATATATGACAAGAAAGCACACACGAGCTATGAATATATCAACACAACTAACCTTTGTGTACAACACCCTTTGTAAAACATATTTTTACATTATGCATTTGCATTTCAATGTGTGAAAACATCAATCGGCTTGTTTCCATCAATAATCTATGGGATCTAATTAGTGAAGAAACCCCACAATCTCATTTCCGTGAAAACCATGATCTCACAACACATGCATTAGAGCTTTACAATTATGTGCATTAGAGCCTTAATGTTTATGTTTTCATTCACATAATTGTAAAGCTCTAATGCCAAATCATGTGTTTTATGTTTGACATTGATACCAAATTTGTGCATGCACCCCATTTTGTGCACTAACAATCAACTATAGTGAATTTTCACAAAATGTCTTACAATCCTCTTCATTGGTTATGAAGTGTTTTGAACCATTGCATTCTTTAATTCATGCTATGTAGAATCAACACCATGGTTTCCATCTGGAAACTAATGGCCTTCACACTGGCTATCATCTTCAATCACATGTTTGCTTTGCACCACTTGCATATGTGGGTTACGACTTCACATTATTGTCATAATCTGGAATGGACACCATGCAGATTTTGTAAGTGACATAATGTTACAGATGCACAGTCTTTGCCCTCCATTCACCACCATTGCATGTTTGCTCTGCACACCATATGCGTTATCTATTCTCTACTAGTGCTTAATACGTGTAGCGTAAAGCCTGAGGTTGGGGGCATTACCGAAGTAAGGGTGTGCAAGGCGAGAGCTGAGTGCAAGTCCCATTTCAGTAATGCTCGTCTGTGGGCTTTACGCAGTGAAAAAATCAATGTGACCTTCACGAAAGCCAGAAAGCAGAGAATAGGATCATTGAAGGGATTTTGGTACTTACAAAGTGTTTACAGGAGAGGCTGCAGAGAGTGTAGGAGAATGGATTCCCATGGGTTGTGGACGCAAGAAGAAAGAGAACTGCAAAAAAGAGCTGAAAGACCAGAGAGGGAACCTTGGCAGTGTTGCAATGATCCATGATTTACATCCCCTTGATAGTAGGGGTTTCTTAGAAAAAGAACAGAGTGAAAGCAGAAGACTTGCAAAAACTTGAAAGCAAAGAGATGGATTCACCCACACAAGAACAGTCTAAATCCAGAGGAGGATCCCAGAAGTAAACAGGGTGGTGAGGAGCTGCCATCATCACATCCCTAAAGAAAAATGAAAACAGAAAAAAAGGATTGTTAGAAAACTGCTATCTTCACTTCTCTAAAGAGAAATGAGAACAGCAAAAACATATTCAGTGTTTTTCGATTGCCACTGCTCACAATCTTTCAGAACATTTGCATCTTGCAAAGACTGGAGCTGTTGTCACGCCCAATCTGCCAGGAACATTTAGACTTTCAAATTCCTGAAACAAGAGAAAAAGAAAGTGAACCTTGCAATACAGCAACTATGGAAAATACAATTACATAGTTTGCAATCAGTTTCCCACATTGATTTCCATGCGTACAAGTGCTAGATCTGCTACTACAATTGTCAGTCACAGATGGAGTGATTCTTTCTGCTGAAGGCAGCATTCAGATTAACAGTTGTAAGTGTTGAAAAACCAGAAATTGAAAAGAGATAATTTCACAAGATCCAGTGATCCCATCTCCACACTACCCATGTTGCAGGATGGCAGAAATTCATACAGTTATAGAATCAGTTATGAGAGTCCAAAGCTTCATAATTGTCCATTTTAGATCTGGTAGAGAAGGCAAAGAGCTGGAGCTTGTAAGGGATACTGGGGACTAGAGGGGAATCACAGGAATAATTTGGTTATGATACCTGGAAATCAAGGGCAGTCTGTGAGTCCAGAACAAAGGAAACTTCTTGTTATTCAAAAATCCAAATAATCCATACTCTACAAAAACAAAAACTCTTCAGCTGTTTGGTCCTTCACTTCATTGCACATCACCACCAGAAACAAGCATTGCAGAAGATTGTATCAAGCAGAGAATCAACATCCAGCAGACAAATCTAGATCCAGAAAAAGAACACCCACCATCCCACATACAATAGGTTGACATTGACAGAACTCAAAGAACCAGCAATTGATTCTGCATACATCCCCTCACCCACCCAAGTCCTAGACTCTCCAAGAAATGAGAGGAACTTGAAGGAATGAGCTTGCAAGAAGAAAGTGAACACATGCTATGAACATTGAAACAGAGCTCAAATGTTGGACTACCAAAAAAATCCCTCAGAAAACAGAGACTGCAGCAATGATGGATCGCTCAATGGATGGTCCTATTTCTACCAGTTTCCTTTTTCTGTATGGTTGAATATCCACCTACTACTACTACTACTACTGTCAGGAACTTCAAGGGTTGAAATGAGAGGGAAATGTGAGAGCAGCTGGTCACTTCCCATGAGCTGAAGAACTCCCCAAAAAAATTGCAACCAAAAAAATGTTCTAATTGTGGCAAAAATTGCAACAAAGGAAAACTGCTGATGATAGAAAAACTCCAGAGTCAGGGGGGAAAGAACATCCAGAACTCTCATTCTCCTCTTGCGAATGCCTTGAGGGGGAAGGTCTTGCCAATGCCGGCGAAGCTCTTGAAGTGGATCTTAGCATCTTCCTCTTTTTCCGTGGGTTCGGCGTCCGGATTCTCCAGTGAGATGTCGACGATGGATACCCAGAGCAAAAGCTCCTTGGCCTTAACTCCTGTCAACTTCTTCAGCCGTCCCTTCTCCAAGTAGGCCGTAATATTCTCGCCATAGCTCACTTGCTTGGAGATCTTCTTGAATGTGTGCTGTATTGCCTTCTTCTGCGTTATCCACACGTATCCACTCTCCTTTACGTAGCCGCACTCCACCACATTCTCCAACGGCAGCAAACCTCCCGGCAATCGAAACTCCTCGATCAGCTTGATCGCTTCCTCTAATGACTCCGATCCCTTCTCTACCCGCGCTTCCTCCTTCCCTGCCATCACCATCGCCATCGCTTCTTCTTATTCTTCTTACCCCCCAACCCCCACCCCCCTGGCAAGTTCAAACAACAACTACAAAACCAACAACACACAACACCCTCAATATCCCACCAGAAACCCTCGGAAAAAATTCCCGAAAAATCCTCTTTGCAACTACAAAAAACCTGAGAAGTAACTTCCCGACGATTACTGATCGATTTCGCGAGCGAAAAATGATCGAAACTTCGAACTCGCGAGAAACCCTCGGAAGACAGACACGGAGAAAAGAGTGAAGAGCGCCAAACCCTAGAATCAACGGCACGCTCGCGCAGAGGATGACCTCATCACTGTAGATGCGGATTGGCTTGCGACTTCCTTATCCGCAAGGAAGGAAGAAACACGGACAAGCAGCCACGCACGAGATCGCAAGAAGAAACAAGCAGAGAACGCAAGCACGTTAACGGACACACAAGAACAACAGACGCAGTGCGGATCTTTCTCTTACGAGGGCGAGAGCACAATGGGATCATCAACTGCACTGCTTTCGTCTCTCACAGCGGCTACAAACCGCCTCAGCCTCGCGTCTGCTTCTTCTTCTTCCTTCAATGGCTCCGCCAGATTGCTCGTCTCCAGAGGAGCTCCTCCTTCACTGGTCGTGGCTTCCCCCCCGCTGCCGCCACTGCAAATCCGAGCAATGAAGAAGATTCAAGGGAAAGTGGTTTGCGCCTCCAACGACAAGACAATTGCAGTAGAGGTGACAAGGATTGCGCCGCACAAAAAGTACAAAAAACGCATCAAGACCAGCAAGAAGTACCATGTGCACGACCCAGACAACACATGTAAGGTGGGGGATATAGTGACAGTAGTCAAGTGCGCTCCTGTGAGCAAGAGCAAGTCGTTCGTCGTCGCGGAAGTGAAGACTGGACGAACTCCTTCTACTCAATTGCCTGCTCCTGCGTTGCCTTCCTTTGAACCAGCTGCCTCTGCTTAGGAACTCTTCTGCATCATCATCATCATCGTCAAGCCAAGCCAAGCCATCGCTTTCTCTTGTACTTTGTTGCTAGAAGAGAGCTAAGTCGCTCCATTGTAGCTAGCACAGGAAGAAAACAGAGGTTTGTCTTCCAACGGTTACAAACTCACACACACAGAGACAGGAGCTTTAGGATTTTTCTTTCAGATTCTACATTGTTTCCTTGTTGCTGAGATTTGCAGTTTGTGAATCTACTTACCCTCCTCCTCAGGTGCCAGCCATATTCCTCTTGCAATGAGTTTGTTTCTTTGTTGGTGCACTACTGTGCTGTTTTGCATTCTTGATCGGCGTTCTTGTCTTTTGGCATGTAGCAGTAGTATCAGGGTTTAGGGTTTGAGAACACATCTCTCTCTCTCTCAATGCAATACCAAACGAAGCAAGTTGAAAGAGTAAGATGCACAAAGGGGGAAGATTGTGCTGCCAGTTTGAAACCCTACTTGCTCCAATTTCTCTGCTTTATGATCAAGTTTATCAAACTGCTTTGCAAGATCCTGTGGAATTGCTTACAATGTCTTTCTTGCATTTGTTGACTGCTGTGAGAGATGTGAGAGAGAGATTGCAACTCTGAAACGAAGATGTGTGTGCACATGTGTGAGGCATCTCTTCAAATGTGAAGAGACAAAAACTTGTAAAAGACAATGCAAGTTTATTGCATCTTGTTGTTGCTGTACCTCATGACCTCTGATGATGGAATCAGGAACCAGAGTGCCGCAGCATCATTCTGCTGTTGTGTGATTTGCATGATTTTTCTGCTGCCATCCTTGCAAAAAAGGAGAGAGGGTTGTCATTATATTGTGTGATTTGCATGATTGTGCTGCCATCCTTTCAATGAGAGAAGATCATCTTGCTGTTGTGTGATTTGCATGATTTTTCTGCTGCCATCCTTGTGAAGGGGAGAGGATTGCCCAGCTGTTATGTGATTTGCATGATTTTGCTGCCATCCTTGTGAAGGAGAGAGGATACCACAGCTGCCAGCATACCAGGTTTGGATTGTGCACACACCCATGTATGCCTGCACACAGATGATGTTCATAATTTTGTATGAAAACTCTTTTGACATGGTTGATGATCTGCTAACAGGCAACAATCTCTGCACAAGGTTGACACCTTACAGGATCTCATCAGGTGCTCACCTCCTACTATGGAAAAGTTGGCTGCAGGACTCCTTGTAGGTAAATGTTACTGTAGAGGTCCTGTCACCAGAAGAGTAAATGTTCTGCATTCTTGGTTCTACCACTTTTCTACTTGTGTTGTGTATCTCTGATGTCATTTCTTGTCAAACTGGCAAGAAGAAAGCACAACTGTTGGAGCTTCTGATCATTTTTGTTCATGAATGCAATGAGGCTGAAGGTTCTGCTGTGTTTGCTGTTTATTGGCTGTGTGGTGAATTCTTAGAAAGATGCAAGATAATGGTGAGAGAAGAGACTAAGGAAAGTTTTGCAAGTGTGTTGAAATTACACATTCCCTGAAGAAGATAAAGATGCTGAAAATGCTAACAGCCAGAAAGAGCTTGTTGCAATTTTCCATGCAAGTTTGGAAGCTTTCTATGCCACAAATCTTTCCTTTGCTTTGCATGTCTCTACTGGTGCTGGAAACAGAAGTTGTGCCTGTTTGATTTCCTTCTCCTCTTTGGGAACCTTTCTTTGCTGTGATGGGAGCTCCATGTCAATGCACAGCAGCTGCCTATAGCTGTTGAGTTTGAAGATGCCCACAGCATGTAATTGAAACTGTTTTCTCTGACAAGGAGAAGATGATTGAAGGAGGGGCATGAGGGAGGGATTGTGCAGCAGCAACAGGGGAGAAGATATGGGGAAAGAGCAGGGTGGCACGTCTAGTAGGACAGAACAGGAGGTTTTGTGCACAGCTTGGCCAATACATACATGCCAATGCAATTGTGGAACTGGGCACTGTTATGCACATCCATCCATATGTGGGTGCTTACATGTACACCTTGTCTCATGTGATTGTGGGCCCAATTTCAACAGTGGTTCCTCAAGCACTCTAGTCTGAAATTTACCTTCCTATAGTGGAGAGTGCCTGCTCTTTCCAGACATGATGCTTGTACGCATTTTGGCCTTCTCTATGGACAATCAATCCATGTGGATGATTCAAAACTAGTAGACATTAGCGATTGGAGGCTGTGCCAGGTACAATCTGGTGCTGCAGAATTGCTCTGTAGCCAATTCCTGCATTTTCCAGTGATGTCTGTGTCACCAAATCATTGCTGATGTCCAAGCTTGGTTTGGTTTTGCGGAGGCAGGTGCATTTGGCAGCCAAGAGTGGTGAAGAATCTGGCTTAATCACAGTGTCCCGTACTTCTCTCTTTGATTGTGGCAGCAGACAACTTTATATCTTCAGTCTTTCTTACACAGACAGCATTGAGTCCTATGAACATAAGGTGAGTGAAGGTGATGTCCAAATATATCCAATGCATCTGTGACATTCACCATTGCACACTCATGGATCTTTGCTTGTGGAAGTTGTAGAAAAGCATAATGCCTCTCTGTTGGGAGGTGTGGGCATGGGGATTGGTGAAGATCAATTGTGTCTCTTCAAAAGCTTGGTTGGCTTTCATTGCACACTAAGTGCAATGGACCTGGAAAATGGAGCAGATGGTGATGTGGTTCACTGAGGTTCACCTCCTACATTACATCACCCACACGCACCTGCCCACAACATCACAAAGAACAGAAACCCCATTTGTCCAGCCTGGTCTTCCTCTCACCATAGGCTTGCTGGGATTCCATTGAGAAACAGGTTGCTTTTCAGCTGATACAGATTTTGACACTCTGGTCTTCTTTCATGTAGCTCTGACAGTGTTATTGGGTGAAGGGTGCTCAGTAAAAGTTGTCCACTTATAGTTACTGGAGCTGGTGCTGGACATCTGGTTACGAACTGAAGCACAGAATGACAATGCTTAGTGGCCCCTAAAACCCTAAACCTCCAAATAAAGGCATTTGATCCTGGGAGAAGGCTGGCAATAAAGAGGAGATAAGTTGAAACCCTAGAGGATGTCATGCAGGTTCTCCTTTATTCAATAGCAATGGCTAAAAAGGCAATCAAGGGGGTAGGATTATGAATTGACTAAGGAAAAGATCAGACAAGGATTTCCCATGCCTATCAAGCCTGCGAGAACAAGTCACCCCTCCATCCAACACATTTCTCACCACAATGTTCAGAGCTTTCACTCCTGGCACCTCATATACATCCACTGGTGTTTTACCCCCATCTTCCACCTTCAGAGGCTTCCATCCTTTCTCAACTGCAAGCCTATTGATGTTTGCAGTTTCATGATGGTGGAGATCCTGCAGACTATCCTGACTATGATTTGGAAATAAATGCTCCATAACCTTTTGTACCCACATGGGGGTAATGATCTGGCATAATCGGTCCAGGTCCAATGGACAGTGAGGGATGATGCTCATATTGATCAGATCTCCCTTGTCACCTGTTCTTCCATGCGCCACAAGGTAGAGGGGAAGCTTCACCCCTGCTGGAGCTGGTTGGATGGTCGTCATCCCACTGGTACTACTCAAACCAACCACTGCCTTTTCTGGATCCAAAAAAGTTTACGGTTAATACCACTCCCATAAAACACTTGTTGAAGAGAATGTTGAAAGCAAGGTTGTTGGTGCAATAGAAGAAGCCAACAGGAGGTTCTACAATCAGAAAAATACAAAATAACAATAATCCATGCTTTTGAGGGTTGTTCCATTCACAACAGAACAGGGAAATTGTAGCCATTGCTCATTGTTGCCATACTGGACACACACCTTCAAGACTCGTTTGGTTGACAACAGACCAGTGAGGTGATGATGACTGGATTTTTTCTTCACCATGTTGGTTACCATATTGCACCTGTGTCTGCCACAGAACATTCTCCCTTGGTACCTACAAGATCATTGCCAAGGCAAAGTCTTTCAAAACATGTCTCGAGCAAATGATCACAAGAAAGTGGAAAACTAGAAGAATCTCTGATCAAACTCTGTCAAAAAGTGGAGGTTGGAGCCATTACACAAAGCCAACAATCTGTTAATCCTATGTCCTATTGTTGGAAAAGCAAACTACAGGAGCCCAATGAGTTCGTTTACCAGGAACTTGCGGAGCTGGATTTCAGAGCCGTGTCCTGTTCTGCACACAAATTAAACCAAAAAACTGCCTTGAAAGTGATGAGCTATACTCAGCAGAAGGATACACATTTGCACAGTGAAATCAATTTTCCGTTGCTTCAACTTCATCAGAGCTGATAAATGGAGCCCAAAGTTGTGTACCTTATGCCGCCGCCACCAGCAGGACCATTGGTATACAGAGCTTCAAACTCCTCTGTAAATTTAATGGCATGCACTCGCTGCTCAAAAAGCCCATCCATCCTTAACCTCACCTCCATTGGAGTCGGTCTAACAATTTCTGCCACTTGTTCATCATGCAGAGGATAGACTTGTAGGCCATTTTGACCAATTTCGTATGATAGTATGCAGGGGCTAGTACCTGGATATGACTCCTCCAACCATGTGCGCACCTGCAGCTTCCAGTCTGAAACTTTCAGTTTGGATTCAACAAAAGAATGTCTACGGTTTAACCATCATATGCTGTGTCAATTTATGTACTGTGTGTTAGTAAACTGCACAAACCCAACATGGAATGTTTTCAACTGCACACAAGGTACATGTAGTGATGGGAAAGAGAAAGCTTGCCAGATGATCAGCAGCAGATGCTCGTTCAACACATGAAGCTCCTGCATATGAGATTTCTCCCCATCCCCTCCATCCACAGTCCTGCACACATAATGGCAACAATGATCATCCCAAGGGTCTGTTTCTTATACTCATGAAGAAGACAGAGACAGCATTTTATGGTCATAGAAGCCAGAGAAAATGGTAATTTGTCAAAGAAGCAGAGAGCTGTTATTGACCTAACAATTTTTTATGAGGGGTTTAGGGTTTTAAACCCTCAACCCCTCAATCCCTCACCATTTATGTCCAATGCACTTTGGGCATCTCTTGCAGTAATAAGAGCTACAAAAAAGCTATCAGGTGAGAACTCACTTGGGGAACAAGGCGCAGGAGGTCACTGGGAGCAGATAGCAAAGCTGGACTGGCATTTTTCACCAGTACTTGATCTGGGGAAAGCACCTCAAAGGTAACATTACTTACATTGACAACCTGTAATGAGCAGAAGAAATCAAGGATTGTAATTTATGGCCTCTGTTGCCACCTCCAAATACATGTAACCTGTACTTTCATCATAAAACTCCCTTTGCACAAATTCCTGCAGATACTCTGGTCTTATGGGATGTCCTGTAACTGGGTAAAACAAACTTTGCAGAACCTCACCACATCAGGAGTTATATATGCTGCAGGATCAGTTATTTCATAAAGCAGCTGCTGTGCACATGTGGCAAGGCTAAGCTCCCCTCCACTGTTCACAGCCTTCCCCAGTTTCAGCTCACCATTCCAGCTGACATCTGCAAATGGGAGAGATGCATCTGCTAGCTGCTCTGCTGAAAAAGTCCGGTGTGGATCCGCTGTCCAGAAATTCAGATCACTCATTCAAGGTCATGCAAGTATACTTGCCTTTTGATGCTTGGCATTTACTACAGAATTTTTTCATGGAGAGAAGCAGGAGAAACCTGGACAGATAGTCACCACTTCATGCATGCAAAAGCCTGATCCCAAGCAACAAAAAAGCATGCATATGTAGGCAGTACAAAGCTCAAACTCACCAGGATGCATAAAATAGCCGCCAGTCAATTGACAGCCACATTCCAGCAGATGGCCAGCAACCGTCCCTTGAGCAAGGTAATCCCAGTCTTGCCAGCTCCAACCCAACTCATAGATCTGATAGTACCCAATTGCAACCATGTGATATTCAGTACTCCTGTCAAAGAAATCAGCCCCTGCTTGTTCCAGAAATCCCCGATCTGTTGTCTAAAGAGATGAGTAAGTTACCATGGGTGCAAGGAATAATGCTGCATCAGCCATGCGTGATGTTATCATTACATCTGGTTTGCAGGTCTTGAGCACATGTACAATTGGTGCTGCCCCAAGATACGTACTGCATCCCTGCACACAATGTGAGAATTCCCCGTAAGTCAAACTACACTCTGATCCAATTGCAAACTAAGAATCAAAGCAACATGAGTCAAAAACTATTTGAGAAAGCAAAATGCTCAAGGATTAAAGTGAAAATCAAAAGAAGAGAGAAATGCCAAGAAAGATGAGAAAAGCCAAACTCCATACCCCAAACTGTTGTGTGGAAATTGTTGAGTCATCTTGTACTGCATTACCTTAATGCAACAACCATTCTCCAATTAGTGATCTGATGCTGCCCATGGGTGAGGAAAAAAAAAAAAAAAAAGTTGGATAGATACTCAAGTTGAACCTGCAGCATGTGGGTATGTTACTGCAGTCAATAGCAGTCAAAAGCCTGCTCTGATTTCCATGGGCAAAATTATCAAGATCCTCTTCAACTTGATTTGGTGAAAAGCTCAGCTCTGACAGTCAGTGATAATGATGAGGAGTCAAGGAAGCATGCTTGAGAAGCTTGCACCTGCTACATAGTCAAGAAGCTCATCTGCAACTGCTACAGTGATAGACATCCCCAACTCAGCAGCCACTCTCATAACTTCTTCCTGTGCCCCCAACACATCCACTGTATCACCCCAACACAGGTGCCTCTCCCAAGATAAGCCACTTTCCACATGAGGTTTAGGGTTTATATAGCATCACTATCAAGTAACACCATGTACTCTTAGAATGCTCACAAGAAATCAAATTAACAAATTAGCTGCTGACCTTCTCCATTTTTTTTTCCCTCATCCCCACTGGTGTACAAGGTGCCTTTTTGGTTACTGATTTAAAAGGAGGAAGCATCATTGAGAAACTGACCTGCACCCATGTTGGTAATCAAACATACTCCCTTTCTAACAGCTGTCGGAAGGAGCAATCGCATCCATTCTGAGACTGTAACATTAAAAACTCCTCATAAATTCACAAATCTTTCCATCAGAAACTGAGAAGATTTGCAGCTTTTTGTAATATGCAGACATACTAATACAACAGTTGCTTTAGGATAAGACTTCAATACTTTTAGTTCAAGCCAGTGCAGAAGACAGTGGGACAGATGCGGGAGAGGGGGGGATTTACTGCGTGGATCAAATCCTTTGCCACCAGCCACCATAGTTTGATAGCGAACTGCCAAGGTGCGTTCGGCCAAGCACTCCAGTACAAGGTAATGCATGTCTGGTACTTTTTGCAGCAGGCGGAGAGCAGCAGCTGGTCTGTCCCCTGCAAATCCAGCTCCACAACCTATGCGCACCACATCTTTGTGCCGCATTGTGTTCTTACCCCCCTGCAGGCATGCCAGAAATCCCCTCATCATCTTTGCAATACATGGGTTTTGGGTTTTACTTGAGGTTTTTCTGCAACCACCCATTTGTGAAGAACTCTTTCTTTTAGTTTCTCCTGCATGTGAATGACTGAATTCCCCCCTAAAAACAAGAGCCCCACATATTCTCAAAACCTTGTGGAGCTCGCTGAAGCTCAACATGACCCCAACCAGTGGTCAAGCTAAACTTCTCACAAATTTCCAAAAACCACAGTCAATTCCACAAGAGAAAAACCCTACCCACAATCAGCCACTGCCACCCAGAACTCAATCACTGCTCTAGGGTTGCCATCCAAGCAAGCTCTGAGATTGAAATTGCAAGCTTTGTTTTCATTGATTTACAAGTGTGATTGTGGGTGGAATAATAACCAAGAGAGGGGTACATATCCAAAGAGTCATCAACCTAAACCTAACATATACATCACTGGGTGAAATCAATAACATGGTTTGAGCCTTCTTGGGAGAGCTTGCAATTTCTGCTCCAAAACCATGGACTTATGAAGGTGAAGAATCCCAAGCTGCTGCTGCTGCTGCTGCTGCTTCTACTGCTGGTTGGGTTGTGAATTTATGAATGAATGAGTGAATGAATGAATGAATGGGTGCACTTACCAACAGCGTTTCAGAAGTGTGTTGCAGTTGCTCATGTAGCTCCATGGTGTCCAAAATCCTGCAAACTCTTGGAAGTCCCCTCCCCCCAACTCCCAAAGCTGTGAATGAATGAACAGAGAGTGAGTGTATTGTAAAGAAAAGTTAGGTCACACAAAGGCACAACAACTACAACACAAGTTTATAACTCAAGAGAACAAGGGGGTGTGTCATCAGAAGAAGAATTATGGAAACTCAAATATTTCACCATGCAAAAATTATAATCTTCAGAAAAATCCTCTAAAAGGAACCCAAAATCCTTCAAGATATTATAACTCTATAACTAAAAGGATACCATCCAATTTGTGAAGCCATTTTGTAACCCTTGGGGCCAATGTTCCAGCATTTATTTATTAATATCTTGACGTCAATGTTCTAGCATTTATTAGTAACTTGGAGCCAAACAACAACAAGCCAAAAATGCTCAAAATTGGTTCCAAGTTTTTTCGGCCCTGACTCCTAGTGTAAAGCAAGCCTTATGAAGCAATACTTCTTATGAGGTTTCCCTCACCCAAAAGCCTTACCCATCATGAGGCATGAGGTGAACAATATCATAACCCCAAACAACAACATATGTAGTTACACCAACAACACAATGGTAATGTCCACTAATATCCCATAAAGAGGACTTTTTATCTCAACTTTAGCATTGTGAACCAATGTTTTCTAACCTTAAAAAGGTTTCCCTATCCTCAAACAAACATTCCCTAAAAATCAAAGTTGCTCTACACCATTGTTAAGGCTAGAGGATTGCTCCCTCTTCATTTTGCTCCTCCACTAGTAGAGCTCACCTCCAATAGCAACCTTCTCCTCCAACAACAAACAACACAAAAAAAAAACCAAGCTATGGTTTATCGCATCCATGGACATCTTCAACAACTCAATGTCAAGTGAATGGGGGTAATCACAAGGGCAATTGCAAGAGTGTAAGTCGTTTGTCATTGCACCATTGAAGCTCATTGAACACTTGAGTATTCTTGATTCAAAGTTTTGTAAACACATACAAAAGAAACATTTTAAGAACAAAGAGATATAGAAACAATGATAAAGAAATAAA
>Ga0116228_10001903_pt1 | contig 17675 bp, 14 predicted proteins | sample S1TSphfallax_2_FD_89694 | JGI IMG/M metagenome (GOLD analysis project Ga0116228, IMG submission 89694) | Host-associated microbial communities from peat moss isolated from Minnesota, USA - S1T2_Fc - Sphagnum fallax MG | ecosystem: Host-associated > Plants > Peat moss > Unclassified | place... | reverse complement strand
GTCACCACCACCACCCAGGCCGTGACGAACGTCAGGAACAACTCGTCGTTCTGGAACTGGCAGGCAGGCCTGGTCTTCAAGCCGGCAGCCAATGGCAGCATCTATGCATCCTGGGGCACCTCGTCCAACCCGCCGGGCGTGGACGCGGGTGACGGCGCCGATGGCGTCGCCGCGACCAATGCATCGCTCAAGCCCGAAAGCAGTCGTAATCTTGAACTGGGCACCAAGTGGGACCTGCTCGAACAGCGTATTTCGCTGACCGGCGCCGTGTTCCGCAGCGAGAAGAGCAATGCCCGTGTCGCCACCGGCGGCCGTGGCAGCGTGATGGTCAACGCTGGCAAGCAGCGCGTGGACGGTGTGGAAATCGGTATCAATGGCCGCGTCACCGAAGCGTGGAACGTGTTTGCCGGCTACACGTGGCTCGACAGCGACCTGGTGAAGCCTGCGCCGGCCGATGCCGCCAGCAAGGGCAACCAGTTCCCGAACACGCCCAGGAACAGCTTCACGCTGTGGACCACCTATGCGGTCACCCCTCGCCTGACGGTCGGTGGCGGCGCTTTCTCCATGGATCGCGTCTACGGCAATACGGCGAACACCAAGTGGGTGCCCGGCTATACGCGCTACGACTTCATGGCGTCCTACGTGCTGAACCCGAACGTGACCCTGCAGCTCAACGTGCAGAACCTCACGAACAAGTACTACTTCGACAAGGCGTACGCCGCTCACTACGCGAATGTTGCGCCGGGCCGCGTGGGCATTCTCAGCGCCAACTTCCGTTTCTGACCCCGAGGGCCGGGCCGCTCATGGCGGCCCGGCATCCAAGACGATGCTGCTGCATATTCCCGACCTGCTTTCCCCCACCGACCTGTCCGCACTTCGCGAACGGCTTGCCGCCGCGCGATGGGAAGACGGCCGCAGCACGGCGGGCTACCGCTCGGCAGCGGCAAAGCACAACGAGCAGGTAGCCGAAGATGACCCCGTGGCACGCACCCTGGGCGATATCCTGACCGAGCGCCTGCTCGCGCATCCCACGTTTTTTTCCGCAGCGATTCCCCTGCGGATCTATCCCCCCCTGTTCAATCGCTATCAGGGTGGACAGGCATTCGGCATGCATGTGGACAATGCGGTCCGCTACGACCGGCGCACATCCGCTCCCGTCGCAGTGCGCACCGATATCTCCGCCACGCTGTTCCTCAGTGAGCCCGGGGAGTACGACGGTGGTGAGCTGGTCGTCGAAGACACCTACGGCACCCACGATATCAAGCTGCCGGCCGGCCATCTGGCGCTTTATCCGGCCAACAGCCTGCACCGGGTAAACCCGGTCACCCGTGGCGTGCGCATGGCTTCGTTCTTCTGGGTGCAGAGCATGGTGGCGGATACGACGCGGCGGCGGCTTCTGTTCGACATGGACCTGTCCATCCAGGAGCTCACGGCCAGCGGCGCGGATTCCGGTGCGTTGCTCCGGCTCACGGGCATCTATCACAACCTGCTTCGCGAATGGTCGCAGACGTGAGTGGCTTCGACGCTATGGTATTTGCACAACGCCTGGCTGATGGCGATATAGGTGCATTCGACTATGTCATGTCCCTGGCCCATGCAGGGGATGCAGCAGCCCAGACCATCGGTGGCCAGATGCTGCTGGATGGCCAGGGCTGTGTCGCGCAGCCTGCCGAAGGGGTGTACTGGTTCATGCAGGCCGCCCACCAGCACTCGCCCATGGCGATGAACATGCTCGGTCGCTGCCATGAGAATGGCTGGGGTACCGTGGTCGATTACCCGATGGCCGCCGTCTGGTTTCGCCGGGCGGCCGAGCATGGCCTCGACTGGGGCATGTACAACTACGCACACATGCTTGAGCGAGGGCGTGGTATCGGCAGCGATCGAGGCGCGGCGTTCCTCTGGTTCGGCCGGGCAGCGGCCCTGGGGCATGCCCGGGCCATGAACTTCCTGGCGCGTTACTACGAGCACGGCTGGGAGACGGATCAGGACACGATCATGGCCCGCTCCCTCTATGAACGCTCGGCACTGGCCGGTGACTACCGCGGCGAATGCAGCTGGGCATCCGTACTCGTTGCCGAAGAACGGTTCGACGATGCAGCGATCTATCTGGAGCGAGGGCTGTCGAAGGCGCCTGCCGCCTTCATCGAAGCCATGCGCGAAACGCTGGGCTCCAGCGGGAATCCCCGCGTGCGGGAGCTGTTGAGCACCTGCCTGCCCGCCTCCGGCACCTGAGCGGGCAACTCAGAGCCTTCAGCCGCCCAGGGGCAACTGGGTAGAGGACACCGGAATGGGAAGCTGAACCCAGTGGCCGGCCAGGCTCTCCTTGAATACCTTGACCGCCCGCCCCCGCCTTTTCAGCGTTTCAGCGGACGACATGGCAAAGGCCACCGCCTGCCCTTCCTTGGCGAATTCGGTTTTCATGCCGCCGGATACCAGCACCCGCCAGCTTCGTCCGTTGATTTCCGGATAGAAAATGAAGATCGGTGACACGCCAAGTTGAATGTTCACTGCGTGCGACGACGCCGGACTTCAACGCGGACGTTCCATGAGCTGTCGCCGACAGCCTCAACCGCGCTCAGCAATTCAAGCTCGGACACGCCGAGAACGCGAGTCCAGTAGTTGAGATCCGCGGGAAGGGAAATATCCACCCTGGCAAGGTCAGCCGGTCTCAATGTCACCAATTTAACCGTCATGCGCGTGGCCGTGGGTGCAAAGAACTCTTGTCTCACCACCGGGGTTACGCGGATGTTACGCAAAACGAACGCGGCCCGTTCCAGGGGGCTAGAGGGCCCACGCTTAACGGCGTGCCGGAAACTCCAGATGGAACGTGGCGCCGTGTACCGGGTTGTTCGACACACCGATGCTGCCACCGTGGTGGTCCATGATGGTGCGGCATATCGCCAGCCCCATACCCATGCCATCGGCCTTCGTGGTGAAAAAGGGCGTGAACAGGTGGCTGGCGTCCGTGTCACCGATGCCTGGCCCGGTATCGGCGATGTCGAGGATGACCGAGGCTGCGCCATCGACCCTCGTACCGATGCTTATCTGGCGAAGCGCCGACTTCCCGCCATTCATCGCCTGGATCGCGTTGTTGACGATATTGATCAACAACTGCTGGATCTGGATGCGGTCGCCCATCACTTCGGGCAGGTCGGGAGCCAGATCAAGGCGAAGCGCTACATCCGACCGTTGAAGCTCCGCGCGCACGAAGCGAACGGCCTCGTCGATCACCTCATTGAGATCAAGGGCAACGCGCGCCGGTGGCTCGCGGCGGGCAAAGGTGTGCAGGTTGTTGACGACGGAGGTCGCCCACTCCGTGCACGCAATGATGCGTTCGATGGCCGCCTGGGCCTTCTCCACGTCGATCGGCTCGCTCTTGAGCCATTGCATGGTGCTGCTGCAGTTGATGAGGATGCCAGCCAGGGGCTGGGTCACTTCGTGGGCGATGGATGCCGCCAGTTGTCCCATCGTTGCAATCCGGGACACATGGGCCAGATGTGACCGGGCTTCGTCCAGATCGGACGAGGCTTTCCTGCTTTCGGTTTCATCGATGATTGCCCCGACATATTCCGTACCGGCAGGAGTGGCAATGACCTGAGCCACCAGACGTACGTGACGAATCGATCCGTCGGGGCGCACCAGCCGGTATTCGAGCGCGACGCCATCCGATGGCTTGGACATGGACAGGGCATCGCGAAGTCGCTGCCTGTCATCGGGATGGGCGGCATCAAGAAACGATGCCAGGCTCGGCTCAACCGTCCGCTCATAGCCGCAGATCCGATAGGTTTCGTCGGACCAGTACGCCCTACCGCTCGGCAGGTGGATACCAAAACTACCCGTCTGGCTGAGCCGCTGCGCCTGGCTGAGATAGGCTTCGCTCGTGCGCAGCGCATCCTCCGCCCGGTGCCGGTCTTCGATATCAAAGCGCACACCGTACCAGCGGAGCACCTTGCCTTCGGCGTCACGATGGGCCGTAGCGCGGGATACGACCCAGCGATACCCCTTCTCAGGATGGCTCAACCGGTACTCGTACTGGCCATCCTGTTCGTTGTCGATCAAGCCGCTCCAGTAAGCGACCAGTCCGTCGATATCATCCGGATGCACCGCTGCCCGCCAGTTCCAGCCGGAGGCCTCTTCGAAACTGAGGCCGGTATGTTCGAGCCAGCGGTTATTCGCATAGTCCAGATGACCGTCCGCTCGCGTGCTCCAGATCATGGCCGGCAGGCGATCGAGCAGTTCGGCACTGACACCCCTGGGTTCGGGAGCGGGATCGACCTCGGGCACCAGAACGTCCGGCGTGGCAATACCTTGCGAGGACGGCGGGCGATCGCCATCCATGCGAGACGAGGGATGTTTCCGCATGCGGCTTTCCTGGGGCGAGCTGATCGGTGATTAACGCTTGGGGGCTATCCTGGTGCTTCACCGCCCCACCCGGTTCCAATCCGATCTAGCGTGCCAGGTTACCTGCGTCAATGGTCGCCATTTGGGTGGCCTGGCATCTTGCTCAAAACAGGCTCACTTGATCATCAGCTTAACTTGTAAGTTAAACTGATGATATGGCATGCTCGTGCCATGAACAGGCCCAAAGACCTCCCTGTTACCCCTGAAGCCGTGGTTCCTGCGCTGACCCAGGCCATGGGACGCATCCTTCGCCGCCTCCGTGTGGAGGCCAATCCGGGCGGATTGAGCATTTCACAATCTGCCGTTCTCGCTTCCCTGGCGGGAACCGACGGGCTCAGCAATGCGGAACTGGCCCGCGTACAAGCGATGAAGCCACAATCGATGAGTACGCTGCTTTCCGGTCTCGAGGGCGAAGGACTGGTGAAACGGCACTCCCACCCCAGCGACGGTCGCCAGTTCATCTTCACCCTGACCCCGCTGGGCTTGCGCACCAGGCACATGGCAACCGAAGCAAAACATGCATGGTTACTTGCCGCCATGGGAAGACTCAGCGCCGAGCAGAGAAAAACCCTGCTCGCCGCTGCCGCGCTTATCGATGACCTTGCTGCTGTGAAAGGAGAGCCGTCATGACTTGGCTGCATGAACTTGCCTATTTTTTCGCCGGCGTGGTGCTTGCCAACGCCATCCCTCATTACGTCAGCGGCGTCATGGGCAGGCCATTCCAGACGCCCTTTGCCACACCACCAGGGAAAGGGCTTTCCTCATCCGCGGTGAATGTGGCGTGGGGATGCTTCAATCTTCTGGTGGCCTACCTGCTGGTATATCGCGTCGGTGAGTTCGACGCCCGGTCATGGCCCGATATCGCAAGTCTCGGCGCCGGCCTGCTGCTCATGGGAATCTGGATGGCGCGAAATTTCGGCCAGTTCCACGGTGGAAATGAGCACTGAACCCATCCGGTTCGCCAAGCCGTTTCAGGCATCGCCACTAAAACGTATGCCTTCGGCGATCATTACCTGCCATGCACGGGCAAGATCAACGATGTGCTCCGGAAAGACGAAGCCGGCCTTCTCGCTATCGCGCACGGCCTCGATGGCAATCACGATGCCCAGGGCCGTGAAGTGGGCCTGGCCGAGCGGGTCCCAGGCAACCAGCCTGCGCGCAATCTCCTTACCCGCCTGATCGACGCCTTTCATCTCGACATACATATCCATGGAGGCGGATCCGAGTTCGTGTTGTCCAATGGAAGTGGCTTCCACCACATCGAAGCGGATGTCAGGCGCATGTGTCATCACGGCCACGCTGGAAACATCCAGCGTGGTGAACGGCACGGCATGGGTAGTTTCCCCGCCTTCGAGCACGACTTGTCGCGACGCGTCGTCCCGTGTCCAGCGGCCATCCCGGCGCATGACACCCGGTCCCGGGGAAGCAGCCAGATCTTCCAGGGTTATCTCGCCATAGACATCGGTAGGATCATTGACGCCCCACATCTGCACGGAATGTACGGCATCGAACGCAGGTAGAAGACGGTGCACCATGGGCAGGAGCAAGCCGGCTTCGTAATACCCCAGTGGAACAAGAGGGCGTGACGCGGCATGCCTCAACGCCAGGCCATGCAACGGGAACAACTCATCGCCGGTGACGGCGGTGATGTTGAGATAGGCGATACCGTGTCGTATCGCGTATTCGCCAAGCCGGTTCCGCGCATCGGGCAAGGCACAGACGATGACATCGACCCCGGCTACCTCATCGGGCATGGTTTCGCTGTCGATATCCAGTTGCAGCGTCCGCGCACGGGACAGCTCCCGCGACAAGGCTTCGCCCTTTTCGGGCCGGCGGCCAGCGATCAGGATCTCCACGCCGGGCTGGCGCTTGTCGAGCAACCGGGCAACAGCCGCCCCGATCACACCGTAACCGCCTGCAATCAATACACGCAATGCGCGCTCGGTCATCTTCGTATCCTTATTGGGTCATGGGTTGCCACGAACTGTACGCATCCCTCGCCATGTCATACACCTCGTGAAATGACTTGGCTTAGTGAGTAACATTCAGTAATGAAACCCAATTTCGACGACTTCTCCACCTTCATCGCCGTCGCTCGCCGCGGCAGCTTCCGGCAGGCGTCCGACGAGCTGGGTGTCACGGCATCGGCCGTGAGCCATGCCATTCGCCAGCTGGAGCAGAAGATCGGCTTGCGCCTGCTCAATCGCACCACGCGCAGCGTGTCGCTCACCGATGCCGGGCAGGAGCTCTACGAGCGTCTTGCGCCTGCCTTCGAGGACATTGCCTGCACCCTGGAAGAGCTGAACCGGTATCGAGACTCACCCGTGGGGCGCCTGCGCATCAACAGCGTGCGTACGGGAGCACGCCTGTATCTCGCCCCGCTGGTCGCCAGCTTCCGCGCGCTCTACCCCGGGGTGGTGATCGACATGACCCTGGATGACGCCATCACGGATATCGTGGAGCATCATTTCGATGCTGGCGTCCGTCTCAGCGCCATCGTCGAAAAAGACATGATCGCCATTCCCATCAGTCCGCCGGTACGCTACGTGGTCGTCGCAACACCGACTTTCCTCGACGCGCACGGGCGCCCCGGGCACCCGGCCGATCTCCCCGGGTACTCATGCATCGCTTACCGCTACCAGAGCGGACGACCTCATCAATGGTCCTTCCAGCGCCGCACGGAAAAGCTGGAAGTTGCGCCCGGTGGAACCATCCTCGTGAACGACCTCGACATCGCACTGGATCTCGCGCTTGCAGGTGCGGGACTGGGCTATGTGCTGCATGCCCAGGCGGCTGCCTTCATCGAAAGCGGGCAGCTCGTTCCGCTGTTCGAAGACTGGCTGCCCGAGCAGGCCGGGTTCCATCTTTATTACCCCGGCAGGAAATACCTTCCGAGTGCGTTCCGGGCTTTCATCGACTATGCGCGGGAGCACGCCCATACCGTGATGCCGGTCACACCGGCGCGCCGCAATAAGATACGGGTGTCACACAACCGGTAACAAAGCCGCCAAAGCTGTCATCCGTGCATCGTCTTTTAGTCAAAATCCGCCGATAACGTGCCAGATGGATCGATTTAAATTTCTTAAATCCTTACTTCGGCGGTGGCTACATGAGCGGAAACGATCTTCGGCCGGCAATGGGAGAGTCTCCGGTTCGCGCCCTTCACGCCTTGCGACTGGCCTGCGCCACCGCACTGCTCATGCCGGTCATCGCGCAGGCCGCGCAGGTTACGCGCATCAACGAGCTGCAATACATAGGCAGCCATAACAGCTATCACGCCGGACTCGCGGCTGGTGAGGCCGCCATCTGGCGCAAGGTCGATCCGGCGACGTATTCCATCCTGACTTACTCCCATCCGTCGCTGACCCGCCAGCTGGATGATGGAGTACGCCAGGTAGAACTGGATGTGTATGGCGACGTGCATGGCGGTCGCTATGCCAGGCCTGCCGTGATCGCGCAGGTGGCGGGCGCAGGCCTCCCGGCCGATCCGCCTTTTGCCGATCCCGCCGTGATGGCGGTGCCGGGTTTCAAGGTGATGCACATCCAGGACATGGACCAGCGCAGCACGTGCCAGCCGTTGAAGGCCTGCCTGCGCGAGCTTCGTGCCTGGTCGGTGGCCCATCCACGTCATTTGCCGATCTTCATCCTGTTCGAGACCGAAGAAACCCCGCTGAAAATGCCCTTTGCCACCGTGGCGCCCGAGCCGTTCGATGCCGATGCGATGAACCGGCTTGAAGCCGAAGTCACGGACGTGTTTCCCCGTGCGTCCTACATCGCTCCGGACGACGTGCGTGGCAAGCACGCCACGCTCAACGACGCGGTACGCCACGGCCAATGGCCGTCACTCGATGCGGCACGGGGTCATGTCATTTTCCTGCTGGACCAGCACTCGGTCGGCAAGGCCTATCTCCAGGGACACCCGTCGCTTCGGGGGCGCGCCATGTTCACCAATGCGACGCCGGGCGAAGAGGATGCGGCTTTCATCGAGCTCAACGATGGGCCGCGCGACGAGATATCCCGGCGCGTGCGCGAGGGCTATCTCGTGCGCACGCGTACGGATGCCAACCTGAAGGAAGCGGCGGCCAACGACGTGCAGCGCCGCGATGCCATGCTTGCCAGCGGCGCACAGATCCTGAGTACCGACTTCCCCGCACACGAGCCGGCCACCACCGGCTATGTCGTGAGCTTTCCCAAAGAGGCCGTAGCCCGCTGCAATCCGCTGCTGGCCAACGACAGCTGCGCGCGACTCGACCTCTCCCACTAGTACCCCCTGCCGTCCCTTCGGCTCTCCCCAAGCCCCTGTCCCAGAGGTTCCCATGCGCACGTTCCTGTCACCGGCCCTGCTATCGCTGGCCATCGCTGCCGCCCTCTTCCATGCCCCCACGGTACGTGCGAACGACGCGGACACGGATGCCAAGGCAGATAAGAAAGTCACGGCACTGAACGGCCTGAACGTGGATGCGCAGGCACCGGCCGCAGGATCGGTCGACGAGCAGCGGCTGTCCGTTGGCGTCACCACGGTCATGAGCAAGCAGCAGATCGACGCGGTGCCGACGGCGAACATCGCCGACGTCCTCTCGCATCTTCCGGGCCTTTCGTCCTATAGCGACATGCATCTGGGCCAGGCGGCCACCGGCGAGAGCGAGTATGTCACCATCCGCGGCCTGGACTCCAGCTACAACTCCTACACGCTCAACGGCTTTGCACTGCCGGAAACGGACTCGTCCACGCGAGCCATCTCCCTCAACATGCTTGCGCCTTTCGGCATCCAGTCTGTCAAGGTATCCAAGACGCCGACACCGGACATGCCGGGGGATTCGATTGGTGGCGCCATCGACATGCGTACGCCCACGGCGTTCGATTTCGCCGGCGACACCTATGCCAAGACCACCGTCCAGGGACGGATGAACGATCTTGCCGAGCATCGAGACGTGCCGGACAAGGGCGGCGTGTTCCAGCAGGAGCTGGCCCATCGCTTCGGTGATTCGAAGCAGTTCGGCATCTATGCGGCCGGCTACTACGGCAAGTACGACAACGCAGCAGAGGCGGTAGCTCCCAACTCGCAGTACACGCCCATCGACCCGGCCAAGGCCTCGGCCACCGACCTGTCCCAGGCAGGTCCGCTGCAAAGCTCGCAGTACAAGTACAGCGTCTACACCAACCAGATCAAGCGTTACGGCGGCAATGTCTCGCTGGACTGGAACGGGGAAAGCACATCCCTCTTCGCCCGTGCCATCTATGGTGTCTACGACGTCCAGGGTGAACAGAACCAGATGTCCGCACGCAACCAGGGCGGTAACCAGGTGCTTCGCGGCGGGTACTTCAACACGCGCGACATCAAGGAAAAAACCGCCGCCCTGCAACTGGGTGGCAGCAGCACACTCGACGCGCTCACGCTCGACTATGGCACTTCGTACGGCATCGGCACCCGCAACGTGCCCGACTACGTGGAAGCCAGCCTGTACGGTCCGCAGGCACCAGGGCAGTTCCAGTTCAACCTGAGCAATCCGACCTTTCCCAGCCTGGCTGGCAACTCCGCCGCGCTGCGCAACTACGCATACAACCTGTCCACCGACAGCTTCTGGAAAACCCAGGGCAGCGATGCGGGTAGCCGGGATACGCGTATCAATGCGCATATCGATGGAACCTATGCTTTCTCTGATTCCTCGCTGGAAAACCTGAAATTCGGTATCGCAGCCGATACCTCCAAGCGCAATGCCTACGATCATCCCTTCAGCCACGACGACAACAATTTCATCTATGGCGGACCGTTCTTCGGTGGCCCCAGTTATTCATCGACGGCTCCGGGTGGTCCGTCGCTGGCCGATCTGCCAGGGCGGCTGGTCACCAACCCGTTCGGCGGGCGCTATGCCGGCCCCTTCAAGCTGATCAACCGCCAGTGGGTGCTCGACCAGGCGGTACCGTACAAGTACCTCAATGACCCCAACGGCACCGGTAACTACACGGCCAACGACTACAACGCCAATACGACGTCCAGTCGCGAGAACATCTACGCCGGCTACTTCATGGCCACGTTCCGTGCTGACAATCTCACTATCACCCCGGGCGTTCGCTATGAACTGACGGATTACTCTGCCACCGCATGGCGCTCCAACGGTGATGACGCCACGGGTACCTTCGTCAACCAGGGGCGGCGCTATGGTGAGGTGCTGCCGGGCATCAATCTCAACTATCGGCCGGATGAATTCACGGTCTACAGGGCATCGCTGCGGCGCAGCTTCAGCCGGCCGGCCTTCGGGCTCATCTCCGGGCAGACCACGTATTCGATCGACGATGTCACCGGCCAGGTGGTGGGCATTTCCAAGCCGAACCCGAACCTGCGCCCGACCACGGCCGACAACCTCGATCTTTCGGCCGAGTTCTACGACAGCACTGGTGGCCTACTCACGGCGTCGGCCTACTACAAGCGCATCAACGACTTCATCTACACGTCGCAGTCGGCCACGGGCAACGACACCTCGCTGGGTGGCAACGTGCCCACCGGCACGGTGATCACCAATGGCGTGCCGGTCAGCACGCCCGAGAATGGTGGCTCGGCAAAGATCTATGGCGCCGAACTGGCCCTGCGCAAGCAGTTCGTCACCCTGCCCGGCATATGGAGTCATTTCGGTGTCGGCGGCAACATGACGGTGCAGCACAGCGCGGCCCATAGCGACAGGCCGGATCATCCGGGCAGCTCGTGGCTGCCGCGTGCGCCGGAACGCATGTACAACGCCGACCTGTTCTATCACGACGACAAGCTGCGCGCGGACCTGATCTACAACTATACGGGCCTGCAGCTTATCGGGCTGAATGGCAATGGCCTGGATTACTACCTGCAGCCCGTCAAGACGCTTGATTTCTCCGCCACCTACGACCTGCCCTATGGACTGGGGGTTGGTGTCTCGGTGAAGAACCTGCTCGATCGTGCCACGTTCTATGAAACCTCGGGCAAGTCGAAACGTTATCTCGCCTACGACCCGGGTGCCGATGGCGCGTATGTCGAAACGGGGCGGGTATACATGGTCAATCTCAGCTACACGTTCTGATCCCTGGAAACGGCCGCCTGTCGCCCTGCTCCGGGCGTGGGCGGCCCGCACCGGCAAGGAAACACACGGCCGCCGGCATGCTCCTGTAAGCTTGGCGGCCGATCTCGACATCCAGCAGCGCCCCATGGCACTCAAATCCACGGTCTACAAGGCCGACCTGCAGGTCAGCGACATGGACCGGCATTACTACCAGAACCACGCCCTCACCATTGCGCAGCATCCGTCGGAAACCGACGAGCGCATGATGGTGCGGGTACTGGCCTTTGCCCTTAATGCCGATGACGCACTGGCCTTCGGCAAGGGACTCAGCTCGGACGACGAACCCGACCTGTGGCGGAAGGAGCTCACCGGTGAGGTCGATCTGTGGATCGAACTGGGCCAGCCCGACGAGCAGCGCATCCGCCGCGCCGCAGGACGCGCCCGACGTGTGATCGTCTACACGTACAGCGGCCGCGGTGCCGAAGTCTGGTGGAAGAAGATGTCGCAGGCCGTTGGACGCACGAAGAACGTATCCGTGGTCGACGTCGATCCGGTCACGGTCGAGGCACTGGCCGCGCTTACGCAGCGCACCATGCAACTTCAGTTCATGGTTCAGGATGGCGAGGCACAGGTGATCAGCGGCGATGCCATCGTCCCGATCGTGCTGACTCCGCTGGCCTGATCCTCCGGGTGGCATATCGTCAGGCAGTGATCCGCCAGCGAAGCCAGGCCCGGCCGGTGCGATACCACCAGCAATACGGTATCCGGAAGGCGGCGTTTGAGCATCCGCAGCACGTCCTGTTCCGCAGCGGCATCCAGGGCGCCGGTGGCTTCATCGAGCACCGCAAGGAATGGCCTGCGTAGCAGCACCTGCGCCAGAAGCAGTCGTTGCAACTCGCCCCCGGACAGTTGGCTGGATTCGCCGCGAAGCGTCGTATCCAGCCCCATGCCGCCCGCCAGCAGGCGAGCGTCCAGTCCGACATCGGCGAGGACCGCTTGCATCGCAGCCTCCGTCGCCATCGGATCGGCCCAGGCAAGGCTTTCACGCACGGTGTCCTGCCAGGGACGGATATGCTGGCTGACATAGGCCCCACGCGCCACCCGTGTGCGATAGGCATCGAAATCGATGGGATGCCCCATCGCGTGTGCCACGAATGACTCCGGGACAACGAGCCCCGACAGCACATCCGCCAGGCTGCTTTTACCCGCTCCCGAGTCACCGGTGATCAAGGTCAGCTCTCCCGGAGCCAACGACAGGTCATGGACTTCGAAGGCGTGCAAGGCAGAAGTGATCCTGATCCTTCGCACACGAATGGCGGAGCGAGATATCACGTCGCTGCAGGACGGAACGGACACATCCGTGTCCAGGTCCACGTATCGTCGCCACAGGTCGAAGGCCGCCACCGCCGAACGTAGCTGCCTGAAGCTCTGGCGGGTCGAGACCATGTACGGCAGCAGGCGTCCCAGCAAAAGGCTCACGGCGATAAGCGATGCCCGTGCTTCGCCTTGCGTGCGATGGGCCAGCAGGAACATCAGGGCAATCGCGGCAGCGGCGACCGTTTCCAGCAGAAGCCGCCCGGACGACTGCATGTCGATCTGCCGCTGGTAACCGGCGGCAAGCCGCCCGGCCATCGCGTCATAGACCGCACGCTCGGCGTCTCCCCGACCAAAGGCACGGATGTGACGCAATCGCCGTGGAAAGTCTTCGCTGAGCCAGAAAAGCCGCGTCATGTCGGCGACGTAGGCACGACTCACCGCGGCCTGCTCCTGTCCCCGCGCCCGTGCCATGGCGATGACCAGTGCTGCCAGGAAAGGCACGCCGAGCAGCAGCCAGGGGGAGAGGTAGAAGGCGAACCCCAGGCTTGCTGCACAGGTCAGCCCGGCGATCCACAGCTGGAGCAGTCCATTGAAACCCTGCACCATGATTTCGACGTTATAGGTGAGGACGTTGGCGATCTCGGCGGACGGGGTGGCCGCCAGCGCCGCAACAGGCGCATGGATCAGTCGGTCGTGCACCTTGCGGCGCAGATCCGCCCCGTAGGCACTCACCAGTTGTGATGCCACCCTGGACGCCGCCCAGCGCATGGTAGCCAGCAACGTTGCCATGCCGATGAAGGCCACGGCCTGGATCTCCAGTCCATGCCGCAGGTCGAAGAACGTGCCGGCCTGTCCGTTATCCGGCGACACCAACGGCACCATCAACATGGCCGTTGCGCTTCCCGTCAACGCAGAACCGACCGAAAGCACCGCATAAACGACAATGCGCGAAGCAAGGGCTTGCTCGATGGTACCGGCAAAGATATCCGGCAATACCCAGCGCAGACCGGACCCCATCACCATGCCCTCAGCCCAGCAAGGCCGACAGCGCACTGACGCCATCGTCCGGGTGGCGTCCTCGCTCCAGGCGATACATACCCAGCCGCTGACACGCATAGGTAAAATGTGTCCAGCCTTCCTGCGCCGTGGCATAGGGCTGGTCAGCGGCCAGCAAGGCGGGAATGTCTTCTGTCGGCAGAGGCTTCAGTAGGCGGGAGGGGTCGCTCGCCGTACGGGACGACACCAGGACGATGCCGGTCAGGGTCAATGGTGACGCCGCAAGACGGCCCGGCCCATGCCTGAGATCCGCTTCGTATTTGCGTACGCCACTACGACGACGAATGGTCGGGGATTCCCGGATCCACGCGCGTGTGCGTTCATCGTGGACAAAACGGCAGGCCTCGTCACGCAGGTGAAGGAAATTGCCGACGCCGGTGGCGAGAAGATCGTCCGGCCTCACGAACACGGCATCCTCTGCCAGGAAGTCCAGTCCCTGCAGCCAGCCATGCAAGGAAAGGGTGGATTTTCCGGCGCCGCTCTCGCCCAGCAACAGCACGCCCCGCCGGCCGCGCCCGACGCATGCCCCGTGCAAGGGCACGAGCGACAGCACGCGTGACGTCAGCAGGAAGACGGCGAACTCTATGAGCTCGTACCGTACGTGATACGGGTGCTGCTCCAGCATGTCCGAGGACACCACCACGAGTGCCTTGCGTTGCGCCGGCACCACCACGGCGTAATTGCAGGCATCCATCATGCCGCACAGCAGGCCTGCGCCGGAATGTGTCTGCACTGGCGGCGGCTCATCGGCCGCGATGCCTTCACTACGGGAAATCACGCGCAGGTCGATACGCAGCCAGGGAGCATCGGGCGAAAACCGATGTTCCGGAAGATCCCCGTAGGCCAGCTCTACGAGCCTCATCAAGCCCCGGGAATCGCTCTCGAAAACGATATCCGCACCCAGGATGCTCCGGCGCATGCGTGCCCTGGGAGCATTGTGCTCGCGGAAAGGATCGCCACGCAGGTCGTCGGTACGCTGGATCGGTTCCGGGCGGGTCAAGAAGATACTCCGTGGTCGGCCGGCGATGCCTACAGCAACGCCCTGATGTCGATAAGTGCATTTTCCCCGGGCAAAGGTTGCATGCGACAGGTACGAGGACGGCGCAACCGAACTCCTGTCGCCGGGCACTTACGTTGAGGTGACAACGAAGTGACGGCCGTCTATGGCCGTGGCATGGCGAAGACACAGGCCCACATGATGCTAAGAATCCAGGTCAGCCACTCGTACTTTCTGCGCTATGACCCGAAGCAGTGGGAGCGGGCAAAGCCGTATCCACCTCTGGCCACGCTGCAGGTCGCGTCCCTGCTTCGCGACATGGGACATGCGGTGAGCCTGTTCGACGCCATGCTGGCGGAAGGTGTCGAGGACTACGCCCATGCGCTGGCCACGGACAAACCGCAGCTCGTGATCATCTACGAAGACAACTTCAACTATCTCACCAAGATGTGCCTGAGCCGCATGCGCGAAGCGGCCTGCCGGATGATTACCGAAGCCCGCGCCTGCGGCGCCCGCGTCATCGTGGCCGGCTCCGACGCATCGGACCACCCGGAGGCGTTCCTGGCAGCAGGCGCGGAAGCCGTGCTGGCAGGTGAAGGCATCGCTGCCATTGCCGGGCTCGTCAAACGTTTGGAGAGCACGCCGGACACTGCGGTGGTCGACTGGGTAGCCGGCGTGCCCGACGTCGCCTCCTGGAGCGGTAACCCGCAGCGCCTGCCTCGCATCGGCGCCCAGCCACCGGATCCCCGGCTGGGCGGCCAGTCAGCCTGGGACCTGGTCGATATCGAACGCTATCGCACGATGTGGCGTGAGCGGCATGGGTACTTCAGCCTCAACATGGCCGCTTCACGCGGCTGTCCCTTCCGCTGTCACTGGTGCGCCAAGCCGATCTGGGGAAATCACTACAAGCAGCGCAATCCTGCGGATATCGCAGCGGAAATGGCGCACCTGAAGCGCGCATTCCGGCCGGATCATATCTGGATGGCCGATGACATCTTCGGTTTTCACGTGCCCTGGGTGGAAGATTTTGCCCGTCATCTTCGCGACCTCGACGGATCGGTGCCTTTCACCATCCAGACCCGCGCGGACCTCACCAGCGAACGCATGGTCGCGGCACTGGCCAGCGCCGGCTGCAAGGAAGCATGGATCGGTGCGGAGAGCGGTAGTCAGCAAGTACTGGACCGCATGAACAAGGGGACAAGCGTCGCCGAACTGATCGAGGCGCGCGAGCGACTGGGGCGCCACGGCATACGGGTAGGCTTTTTCGTGCAGCTGGGTTATCTGGGCGAGGCACTCGAAGACATCGAGGCGACCTGGGCGCTGGTTGCCCGCGCCGCGCCAGACGACATCGGCGTCAGCGTGTCCTATCCCCTGCCCGGCACGAAGTTCTACGAACAGGTGAAAGCCCAGCTGGGGCAGAAGACCCATTGGCAGGACAGCGCCGACCTGGCAATGATGTTCAGGGGCGCTTATGAGTCTTCCTTCTACAGGCAGGTGCGCGACCTCCTCCACCGCCTGGTGGTGCTTCAGGCTGCAGGCGACGCCCAGGGGCTCGCCGCGCTGGATACTCAATGGCAATCACTGAAAGCCGCGGAGCGTCGCTATCGGCATAGCGATGCCACGCCGGCCGGCGACATGATCTCCATGCCACATGCCGCCGTCGGCATGGCCTGATATCCATCCATCACATCGTTGCCCTGTCGAGAACACCCATGTCATCCGACGACCTCCCACCCCTGAAGACCATCCGTCACGGGCTGCGCAACGCCACCGAAGCACTGGCCGAGGAACTGGCACTGGTCCGTCCCGGTGGCGTGCTGCCGGCGTGGAACACGATGGAATGGCAGCTCGCCTCCGCCGTAGTGGCCGCACATGGCGTAGGCCCCTTGCTGGATCGATTCTCCACCTGGCAGCACGTGCCCTGGCGACATTTTCTCCGTGAACAACGCCAGCATGTGGCCGATCGCCATCAGCGTATCGAGGCGCTTCTGGGCCGCATCGATGCAGCCGCGCGCGAGGTGCGCCTGCCATTGATGGCATTGAAGGGGGCTGCCCTGCACGCCCTTGGCCTCTATGCACCGGGCGATCGCCCGATGGCGGACATCGATCTGCTGGTACGGGGTTCAGATATCGAACGCGTGGGCGACCTGTTGAGGCGCCTGGGTTACGAGTGCACCTACGTCGTATGGAAGCATCGCGTATTCAAGCCCGTGACGGGTGCGCCCGTTGTCGGGCTCGGCGAGCACCGCGACACACCCATCAACATCGAGGTGCATACCCGCATCCATGAACGCCTGCCGGTATCGATCGTGGATGTCACGCAGGCGATCTTCCCGGCCAGGCCGCATCCGGGCCTCAATGCCTATCCTTCGCACGGCGCGCTGATGATCCATCTGTTGCTGCATACCGCCGGCAATATCAGCGGCCGCTCGCTGCGCCTGCTCCAGCTCAACGACATCGCCCTGCTCGCCACGCGCATGAGCGTGATGGACTGGGAGGCCTTGTGGGATCAACGCAAGCCCTGGTGGTCATGGCCCGTCCTGCGGCTCGTGGCGAAGTACTACCGCAACGCGATTCCCGCCACGGTACTGGAACGTGCAAGGAAGGATTGCCCCCGGTGGCTCAGGCTGGTCTCGAGTCGTCAGACGCTGACCCATGTGTCATGTTCGCACCTGTGGCTGCAGGCCATGCCCGGCATCGAATGGTCCCGCACAGCCGGCGAAGTGCTGCGTTATCTGAAGCGTCGTTTCCGCCCGGATGGGGAAACCCGACGCGAGCGGGTGGAGATGGTGCGGACCCAGTTATGGCTCCAGGGGCAGAGCTGGGTGACGATGTCGCATGGCCGTCGGCTGGTGCGGCGCCTGCGGCGTGCCGTG
>Ga0116228_10001902_pt1 | contig 17684 bp, 14 predicted proteins | sample S1TSphfallax_2_FD_89694 | JGI IMG/M metagenome (GOLD analysis project Ga0116228, IMG submission 89694) | Host-associated microbial communities from peat moss isolated from Minnesota, USA - S1T2_Fc - Sphagnum fallax MG | ecosystem: Host-associated > Plants > Peat moss > Unclassified | place... | reverse complement strand
TTGCCTGCTTGAAGCACTTCTTCTCAACTTTTTGACTCCACAAGAACTAAAATCTTGCACACATTTAGGTTCTCTTACTTGCAGCCCTGTCTCAAGATGTCACAAACACCCACTTGATGCAGACTGTCAGTGCTATCAAAGCATGAGATCAAAGGAGAACTCTTTCATGTGGGAAGTAAAGGGCTCGTTCATGGAACCAAATGAAGGGGCATCCTCAATCTCTAAGTGAAACCCTGGTGTTTGCAAGTGGGCTCAAGAGATGGCCACCTCAAGTCTAATAAACAAACTTCAGCCTATTTTTATCCTTGCATATCTACACATTAAACACCACTAAAAGTTAATTTGAACACACATGACTCCTAGAGTCTATTACAAAATTGCAATGGTCAAATAATGCTTCACAACCTCCATATCAAAGGTCCTGAAAGCTAGCAGCTAACTCCAAGATATTTGAAAATGCAGATTGTGTATATGATCAGCACCTTATTACATTCAGATTTTTCATAGCACTACAATTAAACCTCCCCAATGTCCCCAAGTTGTCTAGAAAATACATCACCAAAAAAACCAAAGAATTTGAGACTTTGAAATTATTGTTTTTGGTGCTAAAATGAAAGAGAATATCTTCATTGTGTATAATCTCCAGGACAAAAGAAAACCCTAGGGCAAATAGGCTGATGCTAAAATGACAGCTCAACTGAATGACCATACATATGTCACAAACTACTTATCATATCAAATAATGATTAAAGTCTGCACCACAATAAGATCATGCTTACTAACACAGTAATCTTCACAATGTAGCCATTAAGGTTAAGCATTGTTGCCCATAATTTACATGATCAATTGACCATCTACAGTTTATATAAATCTCAAGAGAAAACCTTTCACAAGAAGAAATAAACTTCTCTTTACTATGGGTAAGAGCAGTTGGTCATACCACAAAAAGGGAGGTTGAAAAAACAAGAACAAGACACTTGAGATGAATGTGTGTAAGTTTCTTACAATTTGATAGGTCCAAGCTATGCAAATGTGGCCCCACCAGATGTAAGTCTTCAAGCTAAAGAAACAACTGAAATAACTCAGCCTTTCTATATTTGGTGGACAAAATAGAGGGTATAGAGGCAAATATTCTTTATAGTATATGAGAACAACCCTATTGTGTTGCAAAATCAAGATCAACTTCTCCTCAGAAGGAAAATCTTAAATGGAACGTGAGAATGTGTCAACATACGTGACCAACTTGTTACAGTCCATTACTTGTCACTAGAATGCACCAAAAGAAATTCATAGAAAATAAAGAAGACCTTGATGCACCTCATAGCAATGCCTGCAACCACCATGAGATGATATGTTCTAAAGGTATCACTTGCAAGCCTAAACACAATTGTTGTTTTTCTCCAACTCATGAATTTTTTTCTAAAATCATATGGGTAAAAAGAAAACTCTTGAAACCTATTTCTCCCACTAATCGTGGAGGTCCTCCTTTTCCCTTTCTTGTTCTACAACAACCCATGCACATTTCCATTGCCAAAAATTGCAAGTCTTTTAAGTTGCAAAAAGAATGGCAAATATGTTTGTGTTCATCACTTATCACTTGAACTGTAGGTAGTCCAAAAATGATTCAAAAACAAAACAAAAGTAGAAGAAGGTTTAAGGTTTAGGGTTATTACTACCAACCAAAGTTTGTAAGTGAACATAATTGGTGAGGAGCACACAACGCACCAAGGGAGAGGAAAGGAAGACTTCAACCACCTTCTTACACCCACATGCATCCATGGCCACCTTCAACATTTGAAAGTATGGTTTCAGCAGAGTATGGTTTTAGCTTATGTTACATATCCAAAATCCCCCCTGCCCCCCCCCCTCTCCCCAAACTTTCTCTCGTATAAGTAAAAAGACAAGAAGATTGCTTACTCCTTGCTAGCTAGAATATTCAGTTAACAACACAACATGTTCGTTGGATACCTTAACCAAAACCAAGGAAGGTGTGAGAACCCCACTATGTGAAAAATAATGATTATTATTTGAATCTTCAAATCAATGGTCATGATTCAACCAAGTCTTCCATTTGTAGAATGTCAAGCATCAGGAGATGTGTTTCTAAGACAGATGAATTCCAAGAATTTGTGTTCTTTTAAACTAACTAACTAAATGTCTATGATTCATTTTTTCATTAAATTTGACTCCAAAAATATAATATCTAACATGCCCTACAATGGGTAGTCAAAGTTGAAAAAATAAAATAAAATAATGTTCTTTATTCAAATGGCCCTTATAAGGCTACTTTTCTTGATTGTCAATTTCCCACCAAAATTTCAATAGCATTTGTTTACATGGTTAATGTTCCCCTTCCCTAGGCTAATGTCTTTGGCATCTTTAAAAAATAACTAAAATTAAATAAGCTTTTTAAGGGTTCCTATTTTCCTAACCAAAAAATGACTTTCTTGAAATATTTGGTTCAGGAACTATGTGAGAACATCAATACTTCTCCAAATGTTGATTATTATGCATCATTAAAATATTCATAAAATACATTATGTAAGAATATTAAAAAATTAACAAAATGTTAAAAGACCAAATTAGGAATTGGTCATGAATCATACCTCCTCTATGAAATTAAAGGTGTGATGTTCCTAGTGGTACCACCCAAATGTACTTACACCCCATCGAGCTCAAGAATGTTTTTTCCACGTGTTGTGTTGTGAGCAAGAATTGTTCCAAGAAGATTATTTCTACTACAAGGTCAGTTGAACTATCAAGTGCCCTCAAGAGCTCTTGACGAATGATGAAGCTTTCTTCAAACCTCTTGATAACTCTTAGTGTGAATAGCCTATCAATAAACTAATGAAAGACAAAACCCTTATTCAAGAATGCCCTCTTGAACACCGATGAGCTTAAGAATGCTCTCATGTGCTCAAGAAAGAAATTGATGTGCCATTAATCTTGTTGCAAACCTTCCAAAAGTGGCACTTTAGGAAAGGACATTGATAAAAAAATCAAAAATGATCTTTGGATATCTTGAGCTCTTTTAAGTTTTTGAAAGCATTTGATAAGTGTGAAAGCTTCCTATATACCTCCCCCAAGGTCTATAATGTTCAATGGAACACTCAATGTTCCATTGAGCATTCTGTAAACCTTCCTAAGCACCACAATTAGAGTTAGAACCATTCCAAGAAGACTTTTTTTACTACTAGGTCTATTTAGCTCTCAAATGCCTTCGAGAGCTCTTGATGAGTGATGAAGCATTCTATAGACCTCCTAGAAACTTTGGGTGTGAATAGTTTATCAAGAAACTTAGGAAAGACAAAACCTTTACTAAAGAATGTTCTTTGGTGGATTGACAAGTTTAACAATGTTCTTAGGTGCTTAAGAAAGTATTTAATGTGCTTCTATCTTGCTGCATACCTACTCCAAGCTTGCACTCCATGAAAACAATTTGAAAAAAATTCAAATTCCTACTCTAGACCTACTCAAAAGCTCATGATGGGAAGTAAAGCCTTTGTAGAAAAACTCTACCTATTTCGAACATTCTTGAGCTCTCAAGTGCTCTCAAGTGCTCAATGTGTAACACCATTTCAAAAACCCCTCAAACTACATAAAGCAAAACAAAAACTTACTCAAGAATGTCCTTGAGTTCTCAGGACCTCACGACAGACCTTCGTATGTAGCTGCATTATGAGAAGATCAAAGAAACACTAAAAAGCAAAGAAATTTGGAGTGCTCCCAAAAGGACTCAAATCTTAAACTCAAAAAACAAGGTGAAGAGCAAATGAATTCAAGTATAGGAAAACGTTTTACCTTTTGGCTTGTGGTCATCTGTGATGGAAAAACCTCCTCTTGCAAATGAACAAATTTCACCTCTTATAAGTTTGCCTTAAAACGATGCCCTAAAAGCTTCAATGTTTTGGAAGAAACTTGAAGAACACAAGAATTAACCTTACCTCCTTGTCTATTTCTTCTTGATGTGGGAGATTGAGGTTCCTTTTCCTAATTCTTACCATCTATTTCCTCCTCTTGCGTTACTTTGATCTTGTCCACAGAAAATATCACTTTCACCTTTTCTAAGGAATGGGTTTTACCACTTTGTCATCCCTTTTTTGACATTTGTAGATTCAAAGTGGATATCATAGCCAAATAGTTTGATGTAAAGTCGTTTATTTTATACTTTGATACCAATTTACACATTGTTAATTTGAAATTACTATTGCCTATCTATATATCAAGCTTCACAATTTGACCTTTCATTTAGACAAATATTTTGCTTTTTGTTTAATTTCATCAAACTTGCAATAAATTCAATGGGGATGTGATCGTTCTTGTTTTTTTATTATATCTGTCATTGTAATAAATTTTATTTTTGGCAGCATCTTCTATCCATGTGCTATTATTTCATTTTTGCTCTAGTTATTAATGTTGCAACTAACGCCTTTATTGGAGTGGAATTGTATGATGGATCCATTTTGTAAAATTCTCATATTTTCACATCTAGTGTCAAAAATTGTTTTTGATCCTTCCTATGCAACCTACACATTAGTACTAGCCACATAATTCTACATCTCCCCAAGGTTTGTTGCCCTTCTCTCTTGAACTATATTGCGGTATTTTACATCATAAACCATTTTTTAATCGTTTAACCCAGTTCATTTTTTTAGAATGTTGGTCATGATTTAAATGTCTTGTTTTAAAGTCCTTGATGTAGATAATTATTTAGTATGTGTTGACTCATATTTCCTATTGAACTTTAAAATAATTATACTTTACTTGAAGATTAATTGAGACTATATCCATATTTTTTCCTTGTCCTTATTGTCTTGAATTTACCCCTTGTTCTCATCTATTATTAGGGTATTTTCAATGTACCCCTCTTTGTTTCATAGAATAATTTAAAAATAATGGGTCTAAAAAGTACATTAGATGTTAGTTCAATTCCTAGGGGTTTTTGCTACCACCGAACATTCTTGATTTTAATTGATGTAATGGATTGGCTAAGCATGTAAAAAAAGGACTACTATAACATTCCTAGAACGTATTCATAATAATAATAATTGTTTATCCTTGTACAATTGTTGCAAAATTACTTGAACATTTTTTGTAGAAGTTTTGTTTTGGCCTCTTTGGTTACTAAACAATTACGTAATAATTTAATGGAAAATCACCAATGTATTTTGATGGTGAATTAATTTCTTAATCAAGCTTTTAAAATGTTCCTTAAGGTAAATATTGTCAAGTTTTAAGATCCCAATGGTGATTGTTGTAACCTAATCAAATCTTAGAAAATGTGGGAATTATATCGTAAGGTAGATAATTATTTTGTTAGGCAATTAATACTTAGGTCATTACGCATTATATGTCCCTATTGTTAAGGAATTATTGTGTACATGTTGGATTTCATCCTTTGTTGTTCACATAGTGGCCCAATGGACTTACCATTTACATAACACAATAATTTAAAAGATTTTAATTTGCAATGCTCGCATTGACATCTTATTGGTTCTTGAACATTATCATACATCAATCCTTTAACTGAATCGGCTAAATGTGCATTTATGAGAACTTTCATTCCAACTTATTCGTTAGTCTTATTTGTCGTTTTTCGATAATTGTTTTTTTCCATTTTTGTTTTGTTGAAATTGTTCATAGTGGTCACTTCATTAATAAACCTTATGTTGTGATAATATCCATATGTTTTTTTGATTCGTGCAACGCTACACACTAGCAATGACTTTATATCATGTAGATGAAAAGACACACATCGATGGATAGGAAAACAACATGAGATAACAATAAAATGGAGGTAGTTTTCAAGAAAGATAAGAACTAGTTCTTTAAAAATTTACGAAGAGACATAAATATTTATTGAGAAAAAAATGTAATAGATAGGCTTGAAAATGAGGCAATTATTTCTAGAATTGTTTTTGGAATGGTCTATGGACAACCTTACAAAGGATTCCAAAAATCCCACACATAGTAGTTTTGATTAGTCATCACTAGAATTTACTTTTTCACCTTCTTCCTTTTTCCTTGCTTCTTCCTGTGACATTCTTCAACATGTTTAGTGTTTGTTGTGGTGAATTGAATTGTTGCTATGTAGTTTAAGAAACTTCCTTGTCATCTTCTTAGTTTTGTGGTCTTTTACTTTTCTTTTTGACAATTTGTAGTTTGTGATTAGAAATGGCAACATTTTATGTTGAAGGCAAGGTTGATCTTACGATCTTAATTGATGATTATGGGAACATAAGAGTCACAGAAAAATGTTTATTGTATTTGTTTAATTTTCAGCATGGTTCTATTCATGTCTCTAGAGATGATGCTTATGATCACAATAGTGTTGTCAAAAATTCAATATACCATGAGTTTGTTTCAAATCTTAATGGGGTTTAGGATTGATTTATACCCATTGGGATGTCAAGGTAGGGAGGTATAGGATTGTTGGTAACAACTTGATACAATGTTCTCAAGGCACAATCCTCACCCCAAGGATAGTTGCACCTATGGCGAATGTGGCTCCCAAGGCTTTTGTTGTGAAGCCAAAAACACCAATTTCATCTTTACATTTCCCTTCATCAACCTTTATTGATTTCAGCGATTCTTTTGATGAGGATGTCTACCTACCTATGAGTTCTGAGGTGAATGTTTTTGGCTCATTTTTGGCTCTGATTTCAGATATGTACCCTGTGGAGGATGTGCCTTCAAATCTGAATCAAGTTCAGGGTTGAAGCTTCAAAATTGTAATAGATTGTTTGAAAGCAATGTCTATTGCACCACATTCATCGAATGAATTGAGGTCACTGGACTATAACAAGATCAAAGTCGAATATGTTCCTTTTTGCCCATCACTTTCAATGACAACATCATCTTTGACACTTGTCACCCATCCATCTTCCAACTGGCCATTATGGACAAATGCAAGGCATGGACCGTAAGTACGGTGGTCATGCTTGGTGCAAGGTGAAAACCCCCAACATTAAGAACAATTTTGGTTTGAGATTTAGAAGCATCATGTGTTTGGGGCACTTGCGTTGTGATAATGATTCCTGTGAGCATTTCCTTTGCTTTGTTGTCCAAAATGAAGTATGTTGGACTGGTGATTTTGCCCAAATTCCCCTACCTAGCCAATTTACACTAGGATTTTTTGTATGTACAATTATTTGCAAGTTTTGTGTTGTAAGTCCTTCTATGTGAATACTTACCCCTATCGAATGTCCTATGTTATCCACAAACTTCAATCCCTTTCGAGAGTTGGGATTCATTTTGGCACATATGTTGATGCAACCCCAAGTCCCAAGCTAGGCCCAAGGTGGCCTAGCTTCAAGAATGCGGAAGTTTGGGGACTTGAGGGTCCGTTCCCAGCACTCAGCACTAAGAGGGGTAGAGGGGCGTGCTGAGGCTCCGGGATAAATTAGGAAGAGGGACAAACTACTTATTTACTCGGTCCTACATCCAAAACCAACCACAAGTTGGTTAGAACTCATTTTGCACCCTTTTGGTGTTGGGACAAGCCACCTTGGACTCACTTGACTCACCACGGCCTGGACTCAGGGGAAGCCACCACCTTCCCCCATATAGTATTCTCTACAGCTCTCCGCGGAGGCTACATCCGAATGGCACTTTTTCCCGGGACTCCCAAGGAGGAGTCCCGAAATTGTCTCGGGTTGGACTCTCGAGACTTTGGGCATCCATAACTTCTTGCTTAGACCTCCGATTGGGATGAGGTCTTAAGTAATCTTGTAGCTCTGTTTAAGAACTCTTTAACGCCATGTCACACTCCTTCTGCAGACGTCGGAATCGGGTCAATTCCCAACTTTTAGTGGTCAGGAGTCAAACTGCCAGTTTGACTCCCAGCCCTTCTTTTGCCCATAACTTGTGCTGCAGATGTCTAAATGGCTCATGCGAGGCCATTTTCGACATTTACACTTCAAGACCTTTCCAACGATATAAATAACACCTCAAGGCAAGGTGTTTTGCCCTCTGTTGTCGAGCTCTGAAGTTGCAGGAGTCCCGGAGGACTCCCAATCCCCATTTTTTTGGGAATGTGAGTCTCATCTTCACACTTGCCTCAAAGTGGGGTTGCGACATATGTGCACCCTATTATAGAAGGTATGTGTAAGGAGGTTTTGGAAGAAATCAAGGTTTTGGTAGAAGGTCAAGTTTCTCGTACCCCTGATGTCAAAATCTTTGCAATCACCTTGAATGCAAATAAAACATTTTTGGCACATCATTTGTTCAATGAGAATGGCGAAGGATTCATGGAAATTTTTCAGGGTGAGAAACTTGACAAGGTGATGGACAAGTTCTAGCCGCTCTATTCTCCCAACATTCGAAACTTCATTGTAACCTTTAAACATAGTGTTGGTATTCAAGGCCCCATGGATAACATACTTTTCCTTAAGTTGAAGAATCCTTATGACTACATCTAAGATAGTTGTTTCCTTGGACAAATGGTTAGGCAAAAACTATTTCTTTTTAAAATGTCATTCTATGGGCTAACAAGCAAGGCTAATTTGGTGAGGCGCATGCAACTTGGTGGTGATTTATAAAGAATTTGGTTGATGTTTGAACATGTCAAGCGTGTCCAGGAATGGACAACCATGGCTTGTCATGGTTATGACCCCATGTACTACAAAGTGTTCACCATTGCAATTTGCGAAATGCAATTTGAATCCACAAAAATTCAGTGTGTGATGTGGACAAAAATAAACCAAGTGATGCTTAGGTTTAATTTTGTAAACCCCAATTTCAAAAGGTTCATGGCGAATAATGACGCGCCCTCAAGTTCCTTGTTAGACCCAAAAAGGGTCCAACTATGTTAAAGAACGGAAGTAGTTGGAACTTGGTGCCACTCCCAACTTCCAGCACTAAAGGGGGTGAGAGGGGCATGCTGAAAGCTCTGGGATTAGACTAGGAAGAAGGACAACTTATTTAGTTATTTGGTCCTGCATCAAAACCAACCAACAAGTTGGTTAGTACCCATTCGAAATCACTCTTGGTGTTGGAACAAGCCACGGGCAACACGGACTGATTTGATTCACCACGGCTCGGACTTGGGGGAAGCCACCACCTCCCCCATATAGTATTCTCTGTGTTTACCCATGGCACCTACATCCGAATGGCTTTTTGTCCTGGGACTCCCAAGGAGGAGTACCAAAATTGTCCCGGTTTGGACTCCCGAGACTTTGGGAGCTCATAACTCCCAGCTCAAACCTTCGATTAGGATGAGGTCTAAAGCAAACTTGTAGCTCTCCTCAAGATCTTTTCAACGGTGTGTTGCACTCCACCTGCACACACCAGGGTCGGGTCAATTCCCAACTTTTAATGGTTGGGAGTCAAACTGCCAATTTGATTCTCGGCCTTTCTTTTGACCATAACTTGTGCTGCAGATGTCCGAATGGCTCATGCTAGGCCATTTTCGACACCTCCACTTCAAGACCTTTCCAACAGTATAAATAACACTTTAAGGCAAGGTGTTTTGACCCCTACAATTGAGCTCTGAAGTTTCAGGAGTCCTAGAGGACTCCAAGTTCCCACTTTTGGGAATGCGAATTTCGTCCTCACACTTGCTTCAAAGTGGGGTTGTGATAGATAGTGCACAAGCCAATTGGAATGTTGTCCATATCGTGTATGGTTTTTGAGATGCCTCTATGAAGATGGTTCACAAGGAACAAACTTACTTGTTCCATTGGAATCATTTGTTTGATACACACACAAAATAAGTGATTACATTAGAATTACAAGAAAGACATAAGGCCTTGTGTTTTGAATACAAGAACACAACATCTTTAGAAGAAACATATGTTCAATATGCAATAATTTGGTTTTAGTGGTATTTTTTTGGGGCTACAACCGAAAGTGCAATTCACGAGCTCAATAATTAGTTGGGTTTCTGGCACTTGCATTTTAAACAATGGGGGGCTTCATGCTAAACATGTTAGACACCTTGACTTTTCTTATGAATTTTTTGTGTTAACAAATAGGAGATCTATTCAAGTGCAAACATAAAACTTTATTGAAAAGAAATTATAACACGATGCTCACAACACAAAACATAACATCAAGAATTCCTCAAGGTTCTTGTCACATGAAATACACAAACTTATGCAATGAAGAAAAGAGAAACAAACCATCAACACCAAGGTATTTAACTATAAAACTAAACCACAAATAACCAAACTAATATAAATAAAGAAAATAATTCAACCTTGTGAAAGTAACCTAATTACTTTCCTACTCCAATAACTAATGAAACCTAACTAGTTGAGTTTGGATTCTCAACACTTTGTGAAGCTCTTTAATCCATTTTATGATTCCAATATATGATTTAACATGAACAATTGTGACATTATGATATTTGTAAACATTAAAATGCATTCAAGTTCAATTGTAATGTTATCATTGAATACTTGAATCACATTCTCTCCAACTTTCATCATGTATGTAAAAATCCAACATATGTTTATAGTGAAAATGGAAGACAATGTTAAATAGACTTTAACAATTTGGAATATGAGCAAGGTACAATAATGTTGGAAAACATAAACACTTGTTTTGCATATTACCTTTTGCTATGATGATGTAAACTTGAAATTAAATTCAATGAAATATAATGTGTGACTAATAAGTTAGAGTTTCAAAGGAAATAACAAGGAGATTGTCTATAAGGAATTCCAAACTAAATAAAATTTAAGTAAATGTGTTTTTGATAATGTGATAAATTACATTGTGGGGAATTTGCATGGCATGGTGTATATAAAGAAGATTAAAGTTGGAAATACATTTAGTTGATTTATGCTTTAATGATAAAACAAATGACATAAACCATGGATATGAAATCAATTCATAATCATGTCTTTATGTAAACATACAAAAATCATTTTATAAAGTTTGTTAAAGATACCTTATTTGATAACAATGAAATGACAATATAATGTTTTTCATTAAGTTGAAATTTTCACTTTTTTTTCGCAAAATCGTAAAAACAACATTTAGCCAACTACATCTTCAATGGAAGAATGGCTTAGGAATCACCTTTGCACGATAGAGAAATTTTAAACAATGAGGAACAAAGGAGCATTGACGAGGGAGTGTCAATAGGTTTTGGCAATGGTGTCCTAGGCATTCACAAATAGGCATTGGCAAAAGACGATGCATAGACACACACAAAGAATCAACAAAGGAATGTTGACGTTGTTTTCCTAAAGAGGTGCATAGAGTAGAGGAGCACAAAGCATAGGCAATGGTACATGTTGTCTTCCTAGAGAGGTGCACAACGTGTAAGCGATGATAGACATCTTTTCCTAGAAAGGTGCATAAAGCATAGGTGCACAAAGCATAGGCAATGGCATTGACATCATCTTCTTGGAAAAACACACAAAGCGCAAGCAATAACATTTAAGAGGGGCACAAAGAGAGACTTAGAGATGGAACATCCTAAGCTTCTTAAACCTAGACACACACATGTTCAGAAAAAGAGCATCACTATGCTCTTTGGACCTACACACACACAAATTCAAAGAAAAAAAGTCAGCTTCCTAAAGGAGAAACAAACATTAAAAAGGGAGTAGAAACAAAGAGAAAAAGAATGACATAGAAGGAAAGCTCGAAATGAACTTGAGGGAGAAAAACAAGAAATAGAAAGGCAAGGAAAGTTTGGACCCTAAAGAAAATTACATCAAGAATGTTGCAATGTTCTTCTTTTAAATCCAGGGAGAGAATTATAGATTACCCTAAGTGGTGTCATCAAGGTCATCGATCTTAGGGTATTAAATTAATGTTTAGAAGATCCCTAATTCAAAGCCCTAATGACTATGTGGTTGCTGTTGCAAATATTGGGGCTTATTACAAGTTTTTTTTAAAATTGAACAATAATAAAAAAAATTATATAATTAATTAAATTATTAAACTCATGTTTATAAGAGGACAATGTCTTGGCATAAGGTTTCAAATGTTTGTTCATAGGTAATAAAATGCATGAAGGGGTGTGATTACAATCAAATGAACCAAACATGACAAAACACTAAAGGACTAGGTTGATTTTGGCACAATGGTATAATATTTTGCCTTGTTGTGTGGTAGGCACTAGTTGGTTTATTTCAAACATAGGTGGGATGAAGCCCATCGATGTTTTTCACATTAAACCCCAAACCGTTTTCTCCTTGATGTTTTCTGCTTTAGACCCAAAACCCATGTTTTATGATTTTTAGGGTTTAATGCCCAAACTTGCTTTCATATGTTGCATTCTTTTCATATTGTCTCATTTTTATGTTGAAAGGGTGGTCGAAGAAAAAAAAAGACTTCAACATTCTGGATCTTTTTGCTATCAAAGCTAAGATTATGAGTTTTAAAAGTTTGCTTCAACATCCACAAGTTTTTACATAGGTGGAAGCATCATCCTGCATGAATGTTGAGTGAAGAAAAAAAAAAATTCGTTGCTTGAGGAGGTAACTAAATGCTCAACACAAATGTAGCACTTGAACTTTTAGGTTGTGGTGCATTTTTGAAAACATGTTTAAACAACTTGTGGTAGACATTGAAGGTTCATTGATTTGTAGGTCCATTGTGTTTGTAGCTAATTACACACTAGACCTCTACTTGCAAATACTTATATATTTTTAGAGTGCATTGATTAAGGACAAAAAAAAACCTCGGTTTTAGTAAGGATCGTCCATGTTTCTGCACTTTGAAACAAAGGTTGTTGAAACTTTTTGTGTTTATTTTCTTTCTTTGCTCTTATTACTTCCAAGTTTTTGACTCCAAGATTAAGGTTGTTGGAACCTTTTTATGCTCATTTTCTTTCTTTTGTTTTGGCTACTTGACCTTGGGTAATAGTTTTGTGGAATTGAACAGACTAACAAGCTACCATAGCTGCAAGATCATTGGAAACCCTACTTGGTTTTCTTTTTAGAGTTTTTTGTTGATGTTCCTCAAGGGAGCTTATCCTTGACAATGCTTATGTGTACATGAAGATTGCAGTATGGGCATTAAATACTAAAACATTAAAACTCCTAGTTGATATGGGTGTGTATTGTTTTTACAGGCTGCCTATCAACTTACACAAAGTTTTCATTAAAGATTTGTTCATTGAACACACAAGATACAAACAAAGCTTGCACTTGGACAGAGGTTGCATTATTTGGTTAACTTTCTTGTGTTTTTTCCTTTTCCTAGTTTTTCATTTAATTTTGTGGGTGAACTTGTATATGCACATTTGTGTGTTTTAATGATATAATTCCATGTAGATCATCACCCTCTATTAAAAAATCCAATTGTTACAATATAAATATATTTCTTTTTCAGATTTGACATGATTGCATAACAATATATTTTTATGTGAATCTAAAGATTAGATCTACAAGTAAAGAATAGTTCAACAATGAGTTTGTTGGAAACTAGACAATAAACATTTTCAAATCTTTTGCCATTGTGGGCTTAAACTCAAATTTAGTTGTGGTATTTATGAGGTTAGCTTGTGTTTGTTAATGCATATGATATGATGGGTTATGTTGAGATGAGATTTCAAATAACTACATCTAGATTTGGCAATCCTACAAGTTGCTTATCTTTGTTGATATTGAAAGCAAAAATATATGTAAATGTGATATATTATGTTGTGTGTACAAAATCTAGCAAAATGCATTTGGTGGTTTGATGGGACTGTTTGGTACCAAAGAAATTTACAAGTAATTATCTACTCCTTTCACAACTTATAGTTCAATGACTACCTGTGACACTATTTGTTATTGTGTTGGAGGTTGGACAGTTAAGCTTATGGAAGGTTAAGATATGAATTTTCATATCTAGGGTAGTGGTTGGAGGAGAGGTCAAAAAAGGTAATTACATACTTGAACCATGTCACAATTTGCTAATTTTTTTGACATTTCTAGGTGCAATTTGAGAATTTGGTCTAAGGCTTTGAAAGGCATCACAAAGATCAATGGCATTGATGAAGGACCTTCAAGTATGTGCCAACTTTTTTGCCTACTATGCACCATATGTTACATTTATGTTTAAGAATCAAAAATTTGTTGTTTGAAGTGTCTTTGGATGTAGTATTGCAAGCTTGTGAAATATTTGTTTCATCTTAATGAGCTAGGTTTCTGGTGATAGCTTTCGTTGCTCTTCATTGTAAATAAAATTTGTGTCTCTAGCACATAGAGTCATTATTAATTGTCTCCAAACCATTGGTCTCATGAAATGTCATTTTCAAACTAGTTGAGAATCATTTGTTAGTAGAGCATGTCATTGATAATTACTTAGGAGTGGTAAAACTAGCACTAATTCCTCTTCCAAGGACCCTAGAGTGCTTGGTCACCATTGAGTCTCTTGTAAAATCATTTAAAATTCATGATTATGGAGTTAGGGTCCTTTAGAACCAAATTGGATGTCCTTTGTTACCACTTAGGTTGGTTGCAAACCATTTTTCAGCCTTAGGTAATGAAGTCCATTGGTTGGGAAGTACCAACAACTATTAAATAAACACTCAAGAACATGATGGCAACATTTGTAATTCCTAAGAAAGCATGAAAGGTGCTTAAGGAGTAGTCTATGGCATGGTTTAGGGAGTTAGGATCCTTTGAAATTATAATGGATGTCTTTTCTTACTAATGAGGTTGGTTGTAAACCACTTTTCAACCTTAAATAAAGAAGTCCATTAGTTGGGAAATACCAACAACTATTGGATAAGCATTCAAGAGATGTGAAGGTAGCACTTGTAATTCCTAACCAAGCACTAAGGGTGCTTGAAAAGGAATGTAAGTCATGGTTTAAGACTCTTTAAGCATTGTTAGTCCTAGGTTAGGAGTATGTAAACACTATAAGTCATGGATGAAGACTATCTTAGCATTGTCAATACTGGTTCAACACTATTTAAGCACTACGAGTCATGGTTTAATTTTGGTGACCTTTTTGTATCAAGTAGGGTAACTTAAAAAAATGTGCAATTGTTTAACATTCTAGTAGGGCAACCATGCATAAGGAAATGAAGCGTGAGAAATTGATGAAAAAGGTCCCATTGGCAAATTGGCCATGGGTGGACATCAGAAAACAAGATTTTTTTTTCGACTATTCAATATTTGGACAATATTGGCTTGGATCGAAAATTTGACTTGGAAAATGTGCATGTCACTATGGAAGAGTGTAGTGCTTTGTTTGGGGGTTTGAAAAAAAATTCAAGATCAAATCCCTTGAGTTGAATTCGGAAGTGAAGAATAAATAGAGGATATTTATTGGAGGGTTTTTGGAATAGTTACTATCACCAATAATGAGATCCCTACATGGGTTGTGTAGGGCTCCATTGCTCAAATAAAGGGTAATCCCATCAATTGGGCAAAAGTTGTTGAATCGACAACAAAAGAAAAAGCATGAAGGGATGGGGCAAAGGTTGGATGGCTAGCTAATGTGAAAAAAAAATACAAATTCCTTAAACGTCAGTGGTAGGCGGTTGAATCCTAGTTTAAACCGTATGCGATTATAATCAATGCTAATTGGTTCAAAGTATGGAATTGGTGTTGTTCTTCCTTATGACAACATTGAACAATTATCTGAACCAACAACTAGGTGTTAGACAGGGGTGGCATTTGATGATATCAAGAAGGTTACTAAATTACTATCCTTGAAAAGATAAGTATTGATTATTTGCAAGGTTAAAATCAAGGATCTAAAGATGGAGATAGGTGTTGCATCCACCAAGTTGTTGGGGATTATGTATAACATGGATGATAGGAAAAAAATAATGGAGGATAACCAAGCAAACCTAGATCTTGCAAAGGAGGCCTTGGAGAAATTGTAACAACAAAACATGGATACTACAAAGGTTGTATGTAATCCAAATTCCTTGACTGACCTCTCAAATCTACTTATTTTAGGACAAGAGTTGCTAGTAATTGGTTTAGAAAGGTCCAATTGTACGAAATGTTTTTAACTGTTGATTATGTAGTGGTGTACATTAATATTACAAAAGTCCATGGCTTGTTCATTTGTTGGGGCAGGTAGGGCATGTACCAAAGCTTACTACAAGGATAAATTTCTACTCAAGTAAATTTGACCAAGTTTATTTCGTTGTTATGTGTTTAGGAGCGAAAAATGGATAAACAACAAACTTTACTAGATGACAAGATCGAACAAGCCACATTGGGAGAACCAACATATAATGAAACAAAGGCAAAGGCCATCAACTTGGAAAATCATATTGTAGTAGCAGGTTTGGAGTTTTTAGACCTAAACATGGAACAAAATGGGATTATAAAGCAATTAAAAGAAATGCAAAAGGGTGCATGCATGTATTTATGGCCTAAATTAACCTATTTTGCACCCAAATAAACCACCATGTGATGTGCCAAATATGATTATAATGACACCTTATGGTTTGTGTCAACAATGGTATCATTGTTTTGACATCATTGTGACGTCTTGCCTTCACACATATCACCCAAGATGCCTAGGCGAACATGTGAAGACCAATAATAGGTGTAAGGTTTGCAACTAAAGATTGCACCCAAATTGTTGATTTAGTTGGGGCTTAAGAAATCTTGATGATGATCTGATTTGTATGGCACAAGAAATGGGACTTCAAGAAGAAATAGTTTAATTGTTGAATGCATTGAAAAAAACTACAAAGATCAACGTGCTTGATGTCCTTGGTTAGTATTAAAATTTTCAACTCAACATTTGCAAATTTTGTTTATGTCATCTTCATTTTTATGTGTGTGACAAGAATAGTTCTAAATAACTTGTGATGTTGCACTCTAATTGAGCTGTTGGAGACAAAATTGAAAATGATTAGGCTTGGATCAATTAATGAAACAACTAATGAGGACATTATGTTTCACCATAAAATGTGGGACCTTATTAAACAACCCAATCAAAGCCATTTTCAATAATGAGCATGGTCCTTGTAACATAACACCTTCATGCCCAAAGCTAGGTAATGAGGGAACATGTGGTTCCCTCGTTGTATGTGATGATGGAATCTTAGCTTTTGAAAATACTACGTTTAAGTCCCCTCTCAAACAAATGACAATGACCCACCCTAAACCACTTAACAACGACTTAAACATAGAGAGGACTACCAATGTCGCAACCCCACTTTGAGGCAAGTGTGAGGATGAGACTCACACTCCCAAAAGTGGGAACTTGGAGTCCTCCGGGACTCCTACAACTTTAGAGCTCAATTGCAGAGATCAAAACACCTCACCTTGAGGTGTTCTTTATACCGTTGGAAAGACCTTGAAGTGTAGATGTCGAAAATGGCTTCGCATGATCCATTGGGATATTTGCAGCACAAGTTATGGTCGAAAAAAGGGCCGGGAGTAAAATTGCCAATTTGACTCCTGACCACAAAAGTCAGGAATCGACCCGACCCGGTGTGTACAGATGGAGTGCGACACACCGTTGGAAAGATCTTGAAGAGAACTACAAGTTTGCTTCAGACCTCATCCCAATCCGAGGTTTGAGCTGGGAGTTATGAACTCCCAAAGTCGCAGGAGTCCAAACTGGGACAGTTTCGAGACTCCTCCTTGGGAGTCCCGGGAATAAAAGCCATTTGGATGTGGGTGTGGCGGAACAACGCAGAGAATACTATATGGGGGAAGGTGGTGACTTCCCTCAAGTCCGGGCTGTGGTGAGTCAAGTGAGTTCATGTTGCCCGTGGCTTGTCCCAACACCAAGGGTGTTTCCGAAGGTGAACTAAC
>Ga0116228_10001901_pt1 | contig 17686 bp, 15 predicted proteins | sample S1TSphfallax_2_FD_89694 | JGI IMG/M metagenome (GOLD analysis project Ga0116228, IMG submission 89694) | Host-associated microbial communities from peat moss isolated from Minnesota, USA - S1T2_Fc - Sphagnum fallax MG | ecosystem: Host-associated > Plants > Peat moss > Unclassified | place... | reverse complement strand
CCCATGGGTGAATGAATGAATGAATGCACAGCGAATGAATGCAGGGTTGATCAATTTGGAAGTAGCATAATCAGGTCAATTCGCAGAATGATTTTTTTCGTTTGCAAATCCGGATAATGTACTATTTGTTGGATGTTACCTAGGAGAGAAGTTCCAGCAGCGATAGAGGTCACAAATTGTACCAGGAAATTGCAACATCCGGAAGCACGAATTGTAGTAGGAAATTGCAACATCGAATGCATGAGGAGGCCCTTGTAGAAGTTTAGGGTTTAGGGTTTTTATGTGAGAGATCAGTAGCAAAAGGGTGCCTCCTCCTGTTTGGAATTTTTGTGAAGTGAGTTGTTGTTGTTGTTGCTTTTGTGGAAGTTATCAATCTTCCAGGTGCAGTTATCTAAAGCTTGGAGAATGCAGGCACCACCAGGCTTGGGGTTTTTGTTACAAGAATGAAGCCAAGAAGATGTTGGTGGTCTTTTTGCTAGATACCAGTGGTTCTATGAACCAGCAATGTGCCAATGGCCTATCCCTCCTTGATTGTGCAAAGAGTGCTGTTGAACACTTCCATAAGGTAAAAAATAATTCCTTCTTCTGTTACCAAGCTTCATAAAATTGCACACTTTCCATATCTGGATTGCAAGGTGAAAGCAAGCTCTGCATTTCCCAGATGACACAGCAATGTGATCTGCTGGAATTATGCTTTGAAATTTCTCTTCAAGCATTACCATATCTGGATGGGCAAGGTGAAGGCAAAGGTTCTGTGTTTCAAGACAGAGGATTCAATTTACAGGAAACGAATTTTGCTCTGTAGAATAGGCAAGCATTCCTGTATCTAGATTTTCAAGGTGAAAGATACGTCTACACTTCAAGCTGATGTTGTTGGGCTTTTGCTAGATCTTTATGGTTTCTCTTTTGGATTTCAAAATTGCATCATTTCATTACCAAGTTTCTTACACACTTCTCTTGGTGGGCAACTCTCCTTGCAGGTGCGGTCACGGGATGCAGCATGTCGGCTTGACAGGTTGGTGGTTCAATCTCCTTTCTGCACTGATAATGTACATAGATATTGACATCCACAGGCAAGGAGTGAAGGTGCACAATGAATGAAAAGCATGGGGTTGTTCACCTCTGAGGTCCATGAAGATGTAGCAAGAAGTGAAAACTGAAGTTTACAGAATGACAGACATGTAGAGAGAGTCTGGGTCTGGCTGAAAGAATGAGCATGTTGTTGACACAGAAAATGTGAGATTGCAGGTACATGCTTGTCACTTGTGACGATGCCTCTGACTGCATCAAGGTTCGAATTCTGTTACCTATACACATTTTGGTTTCAAACTGCTCAAGAAGAATCTTACAGTTTAATGTATTTGTCTAATTGTGTCGATGTTTTCTTCAGGTGGTGGATAAATATCCATTTACACATTTTATGCGCGCTCTCAAGAGTGTACAGGCACGTGACTTGACCAACATTGGTGGAGCACTTCAGCGCATTTTTTCCTTCCTTCATGTTCAGCGCTTAGCCCATGATATTGACCGATATGGTAATCCCACTACCACTACCTTTCTTGCCTTTGTTTTTACAGGCTCTTTTTTTAACCCTTGAGTGACTCAGTAGAGTTGCTCACAGTTGGCCACATTGCATACTGACCTTTCATCACTGAGGACAAGACAATGATAGGAAAGGAAGAGGATCTGATTGTGTTCTATGTTACAGGTCAAGGCCGTAACCCATGTGTGAATGATTTGACCACAATTCTCTTGGTTACAGATGGCACTGAGCTGACTTCTCCGGTTTGTCACTTCCCATGCACCAATTCAATGTTAAATGGGAAAATCCTTATGTTTGTGAGAATTACTATCATTGTGTTTCTTGTGTTAAGTTTCTATTTTGATATGAAAGTGTTGTGTGCTGCATAATAGGCTGGGGTAAGTCAAAGCCTACAACTCAATGGACCTGCTCCATTGGGTGCTGACTTGGCAGTGCAATTGTACCGATGGGATCAGAGAGTATTTGCAACCGTCCTCAGGTAATTCCATACTTCTGTCTGTGCCTACTCACTTTATAACAATCTACATATTGACTCCTCCCCAAGTGTTCCCAATATGATGTTAATCCTTGTCTTGACCGGTAACTGTAGAAAGGCACTTGTTGTAACAGGATACCATCCGTTAGTGCAGCAGTTCTGGAAAGGAGTGGACCAATTCCTCAAAATGCCCCCATTTCTGGTGCCCAGTCAGCAGTTGCGATGGATGCCAACATTTCATCTTTTTGTGAATTCACAGGGTGAGTTCCTTGTCTGAAGCTTTCATTGGCTTTTGTTCAAAGCAGGCCTCATTTTATCATTCCCAGTGTGCTCAAAGGTAGTTATAAGAGATCTGAATCCAACAGGATTAGTCTAAAGATATTTGATACCAATGGATTATTTTGTGGAGCTAGATTGCTCAGTTTGTTGCATAATTTCATACTCATGCTCTTCAGTGCTAGCCCCAACATCATGACCTTTCTTGGGTACAGAGGGAAATGTTTTGTGGCAACAAACTTGAAGGTTCTGATGCAGCATATAGAAGTCACTGCTTCGCGATTGCCACCATGTGTAATTGTTTCATTTGATCACATGTCTCAGCAAGGTTCTGCCCTCCCTCCACAGGCGAGTTTCTTATCTTTATCCATGTAATTGTTTCATTTGATCACATGTCTCAGCAAGGTTCTGCCCTCCCTCCACAGGCAAGTTTCTTGTCTTTATCCTTTACACAAGTATGACCCACTCTTACACTTCCTGGCATAGGGTATTTGGAAAGTTGGAAGTTGATTTTGTTGTCAATGCATTTCAGGTCTTCAGAGATAGTTTGAGACTAGATCCCCATCATGGTTCAACATTCCAAGAACAGTGACCCTTGAGAATCAAATCTGGCTTCACCCTTTTCAGCGGGTCTGTGGTGTTAGAGAGATGAAGTCTTTGGTTTCTATTGTTTTGGCATTGACATGAAGTTGAGTAAGATGTCTTTTGAGATTCTACAAGGGCTTGAAGGTCAAGTTAGAAAGATTAGGTGAACAGTGAAGGATGTGGGGGGGGGGCAGTTGCAGGTTCAGAGTCTGAAGAGTGAAGGATTTGTTAGTTCACGCAAGTTTTGAGAAAATGTGTTGTGTGTGACCAGGTGCATCTAGCATGCCAGCGTAAAATGCTATTGGTCCGGGGAGGTCAGGCTCAGGGTCAAGGCCACTGGCCTATACCTGAAGCCTATTGGCCAGACCCATCACACCCAGGTGTTCCTTCGAGAGAAGTACACCCCGTGATTGCATACAAGCCCATGGATGCAGACCCCTATATCCCCTCAAACTTTGTGTTCGACAAATATGAGGTATTGGGAGTGGAGTTGCTTCATATTGAAATTGTGTATGAATGATCCCAGTGATTCACATTGATTTGGAGTGATGCCTGAACATCGTGTGTTTTGCATGTAACAGATTGAATCTAACCCCATCACAGGCTTTCTTCTCAAAGCACAGACGGGTGCATGCTGGCAAGTCTACATCCGGAATAGCAAAGGCCCCAATCTCAACTATGGTGATCCATTTGGGTGAATACTTTTTTTCTTTTTCAATATTCCATTATGGTTTTCATTCCAGACCTGCACAGAAATCAGATCAGACAAAAACTTGGTTTGTAACTGTGACTTTGACAGATTTTTACGACTCAACCGTGGTGGGAGCAATCTTACACTTTTTGTCCTCCCCTACAATTACCCAGTGAGTAACATGCCTTGGTAGTGCTCATTGTAGGATGGATTTACTTCTTGGCAAAATTCCAGATGTATGGGGTTAGATATGGAGATTATAATGTTGGAATGCTGGTGACAATGTCTCATATTTGTTACTGTTGTGGGGAGGACAAAAAGGTGTTATGGCATCTTCTTGATCAATTAGTGAAGATGCCTGGTGCTGCAAAAATGGCACCACCGCTGCAGTGGCGTCAAGATGTGGAACGGTATTGTAACAATATCCCTGCATACTATGTGCTACCATTGCGCCAAGCCCTTAAGCGCTGGGGATTGAATGCCCATGTGGTTCCAGATTCCATGGAAAATTCCTTGCTTGCAGGTTTTGTGGGCACTCAATTGAAGAAACTGAAGGCAGAAGCAAGAGTAATTTTTGATGCAGACATGTCCCGTATCATGGTATGAAAGCTCCCCCTACCTCTTGTTTGGATGTCCATATAATACACAATGTTTTGTGGATGCATTCCAATCTTTTTGTTCAGGCATTGTCCTTTGCAGCTGTTTCAGAAGGTTATGACTCCAGCTGCTTTGATTCAGACACCGCTCCTTCATTTTATGAGAGTCTATCAAAGTACCCATTACTGATAATCACTGTCTTGGTGTTGGAGACAAATGCACCCACCTTGGAGGACTTGTGTTGGAGGATATGTTGTTAGCTGGAGTTTCTATGGCTGCAGGTGGATTCATATTAAGATGATGTATATGTATGTGTATGCAGACTGAACAGCAGTCTTTAGGAATAAGCGGGAATGCCCATAGATCATCTGGAAGGACTCTTCCACAGCTTGGTCCCACAAGCACTGAAGCACCTCCTGGGTTCAAAACAACAGGAAATGTTTCATTCCAGCCACGGGGAATTGGTCATAGTGAGCAAGCCACAAGCCGCAAAATGGGGTGGGAGATGCTTTTACCTTCAGGCCCATCACCGCCTCATGCAACCCCTCCCAATGCAGCTGCTGCTGCTCCCTTTGCTCCTCCTAGTCTTGGTATGATGGGACCTGAAGTTGCAGCAACTCCCTCTCTCAGTGGTGGTATCATGAAGGACATACTTCTGTTCAAAAATCCATTTGATGTTCCCCGTGACCAATTGCTCAGGTTTTTTTCTCTTCCTAACTTGCTTGCCATTTTGGATTTGAATTGGACAAAGGAAGGGATTTCTTTTGATTGTGAAAAATTGCTTTCTGACTTTCAGCTTGGAGATTATCAATTGGTTTTCCTTCTGTTACTTTACAGATCTCTCTCTGTCTGAGATGATGTGGTATTTTCTCTATTGCTGGATACAGACAGCTACAATATCTACCCATACGAGTTGCCTTGGCAGCAGATGCACGACATCAGAACCAGAGAAGTGATCGAGTGGGTGGTAAAACTTTGAATTCCAGCATCAGCAACCTTGCTGCTCGCCTGGCAGCCAAGGAAGAAGAAGAAGCCCGACATTCACTCCCAATTGAGAAGGCACCTACTCGATACATGTCATCTTTCACTGTCTTTATGTTTCAAGAATTGCAATGAAATAGTAGTGTATTGACAGTGCTTGGAGTTGTGGGAAGGCATATTTGTTTGGCTCTGATTATTTCTAATAGTTTTCAGGCACTTGCTGGATCCAAATTTTACTTACCACTCAAGTGTAATCTTCCACCGTGCAATCACATAGACTTTCTATTGAAAGTTTTGGTTTTTTTTGTGACAAATTCTGATTTCTGGAGCAGATGGGTGATTTCAATGAGGCACTTCTGAAACAACAGCCCCCTCGCAATCCTTTTGTGAGTTATTTCTTCTCCTGTGGCTTCTTTGTAAGAAAAACTTGCATGTAGAAGACGGATCTAGTATTAAGCTAGTGTAACTCAATTGGTATAGGGCAGGGTTCCTTGCTGTTTTCTCTAACTGGAGGGTCATAGGCATCTTAGCTTATGATGTGAGTTGCAAAACTTTTTTTGTAGGCTGAAGAGCCAGACAGAAGCAAGCAGCAACGTACTATGTTTGGCAACCCATATAGGCAGGAAAAGAGTGATGGAAGTGCGGATGAAGCCTGGCTTGAAGGGACTAGTCCTTTGTTACGTGGCCGCAAGCGGCGACGCCGGTTACCTTTGGACTCTGCTGCCTCTGTCACTTCTCTGTCCTCCTCGGCCTCAGACTCAACAGTAGAAGTTTCCTCAACCGAAGTCACCTCTCCTCCAAAACCAGGTCTCGACATTGGAACCACAACAGATGGCAAATCTCCTGACACTCTACTTCCACCTCTGACTGACCACAAACTTGGGGACCAAAGAAACTTTGTAAAGGGCACTGAAAGTGTGGAGGAGAAATCTGATCCAAAGTATTTGAAGTCTGGACTGGGTGCAGAAAGACCTAATGACTTATCAGAGAAAGGAATCATAACTGTCAACAACTCTGTCGAAGCAGCAACTGAGGCAGTTCCTATCAATAATATTGAGAACACAATGATAGTGGAACACAGTGGCCAACAACGCCGAATTCTAGTGGTGACACCTTTAGGGTCTCATCAAGAACAATCTCAAGTTGTTGCATTCCTTCTCTCTGTGATCAAAGCTCTCAAATATTCAAAGCCGTCAAATACAAAGAAGGTACTTCTTCCCTGACCTCATGCAAACCAGTCTGGCTTTAGTTGTTGGTTTTCTATCTGAACACTGGATCTTGCAGTAAATCTTGTAACCCACTTGTCATTATTGGCAATCCTAGATTTGAGTTGACAACAGATCAGTCTCAGACCTCCATGCCTTGAATGGCAGTGTACAAGGTATCCATTTTCCTGCTTTTTGTGGATGATTATAATGGTGTTAACTTTGCTGTTTTCAATCATTCCAGTTGTTTGAGCTTCTATCAGTGCCAGATTTTCCAGTTGACAAAAGCAATTTTTTGGAGCAGCTTATTATTCAGGTGCAAAAATACTCTTTTTTGTAATTTTTTGCATGACAGATATCTTGAAATATAACTGTAGATTTGCAGAAGTAATTGAAATCTGGGTGTTGAGAACTTTTCTGTTTGTAACATGAAGAAATGGATGCAGCTGCTTCAGTTACATTGCAGACCATGTGAAGTTTGGCAGATGTAGTCAATGGACATGCATGTGCCAGAAAGCAGCTGTACATGTAGGTAGTCAACTTTTGGATTCAGGGTTTCAAATGTGCATAACATAAGCCTGAATATGAAATGTTCCTACTGTACTGGCAGGCACAACGGTATAACAAAGTGGCAGTTGCAAAAGAATTGGTGGAGTATCGCGAGAAACTCAGTACCCATCAACCAGAAATAAACCCACAGTAGTCATGTCTGGGGATTCTTCTTCTCTCCCATGGTGATTTAGTTCCTTTGTATATGTTTCACATGCAGGAGTAGACAGACACCTAATCAGGTCAATTTGCAGCCTTTGTATGGAAGTGTATTTTAATGTAAACCTACAGACTTAAGATCACCCTCTAAAGGGGTTTGGGGGTGGGGGAACTAGCACTCTTGAATTAAAATGATTGAGTATTGAGCTGAAAATGGTCAGTAATCTTTCAATTGAACTCCTCATGAGCCTCACTCTTGAAGTGTGCTCAAAAGACTTCCCAGTTGAAAAGAGTGGAGAAATTTTCCAGAAGTGGTCACTGATTAGCCTGATTGTCTAGTTGTGTCAAAGCAGTAGTCAATATACCTGTGAGAGGTCTAAGATTTGTTCTAATAAGGCAGTTTGTTGATGCTTATGGTTGCAAGAAAACTGGGTTATTGGAAAAGCACTAGCCAAGTTTGTGTGCAGGTTGTTTTTCCCCATGTGATGCAGTTTGGTTGCTGTCAGCACAAGTTGGATCTGTTCTTGGTATGGTTTTTGTTGCTGTTGGTAAGCATCTGAGAACACATTTCCCCAAATTCAAAATCCTCATGAGGCTTCTACTAGTCACTGCTTTTACTGGTTTCGCAAAAGAAGCTTTGCATCGTTTTGCAGATTTGACCTCTCAAACCTACTTGTCCTCAACCCCTGCATATCCAGATCTCCAATTTTGATACACGTGCCATTTTTGGGGTTCAGGTGTTCACTGAACATGCAAACCAGTGCTGAATCCTATGCCACCCAATCACCATTTCAGCGGGTTCCATCCAAATGTTTGGAGTTCCAGTGAGTTAGGTGTGCTTGACCAATATTCTGGTGAGTGCCCACCAGCCAACCATGGGCACTCACCAGAATAGTGGTTGACTGACCTGACAAGGGCTTTCACAACTCTTTTTTAACAGCAGTTTGGCTTCCAAAGTAAACTAGCTCCTATGCAGGCATGCTTATACTGGCAGGTGATAGTGGGTTTTCTGATATCTGAAGTTGTGAAAAGTTATAAAGACATGCTCTCTTGTTCAGAAGATGAGATTGGAATAGTAGATAGGTGGTTTCCATGGCTATGTGCACACCTAGCTTCCCTTCCCTCCCCCCTCTTCAAACAGGCAGTTCACCATAAAGACTACTTGCAAGTCCCTGCTTCTCCCAAATTGGAGAAAGAATGTTACTAATGTTGTTGTATGTGTGTTCAGTACCTTGCTGCCACAACACCAACACCATCAATGTCTGAAACAAGAAAGAAAGTGGGACACTTCAGGTAGTAGACTAACAAACACTTAAATCACTGAATTAGTTATACAAATCTTAAAGTAGGATGGCACAAGAGCTATGATAAAAGAACATTTGTAACTGATGAAATGTGAAGGTATACATACTATCAGGTTATTGAAGCATTCTAGTAACAAGCAGGTCATCACAGCTATGATTCAGCATTTGTGGCTGAAATCTGAAGGCAAGTATATACATATGTACTATCATCTTATGAATCACACCTTATTTGTCTTCTTGTGGGTACTTGGTTGTGATCCTTAAAATTTTCAAAATAAAAGACTAGATTCAAAAACTTAGCACAAGATCCCCAAAAAAGGTAAAACAACAATAAAATTTCTAACTACCGACTGCCCACCTCTAGTCTATGTTACACAAACTTTTAACTTGTAAAGTTGTAGGGTTATAAGCTACATGGCCATGGGGCTATGATGACTATATAAGGGTTATTGGGGGTTATATAGGGGCTATGGAAACTATAGGCTATAAGCTATGGGTTTTCAATTTTCAGTTTTTGGGTTTAAGGTTTGTGTTTTCAGGTTTGGAGTTCTATTTTTTGGGGTTTAGGGTTTAGGTTGTAAGGTTTGGGTTTTTATATATTGGATTTTTGTGTTTTCAGGGTTTTGGTTTTTAAGGATTAGGGTAATTTTCAAGGTTGTGGTCAAGAAAAGTGATGAGGATGAATGTGTTCTTACAAAATGTGTTTTGAGGTTTGTGTTAGGGTGTAATAAGGTGGGTAAATAAAAATTCAACCCCAAAGGTGTCAATTGAAGTGTAAGTTATGCAAGAAGGAAAATGTTTGAATCTACATGATATAGAGGCTCATGGGGACTATATAAGGTGGAGTTCTTAAGTTCAAACATCCATTCATTTTTATTTGAGCACACAGAGTGTCTTTTTCAGGTTCTAACATTGGTTCTTCTTCCAATAATGATGATTAAAGTTCCTCATACGTGATGAAGAGAAGTCATAATGTTTTTCCAATGTGCTTTTGTTTCTTGCAACTCCAAAGACCTTTTCGATGCCAATGAATAGAAAAAAAAGGGGGTAGGTAATCCGTTGATTTGGCTATTAGGGTATGAAACGTGTTGGCCACAATGTGAAACATCCATACATTATTCAAGAACCTTACCAACTTAACTTTGACAAAGTTTGAAAAGTTGGCATCTTGGGTAATGCTTATGATTGTCTCCCAAGTTAGGTCTACATGTGAATCCTTTTGTCAAAATATAAGGTCTAATTTTAAGGGTTATGGTTAAGGTTTTGGGGCCTAGTTTTTATGATATGGATATTTTTTAAGATGAAGATGTTAAAGTCATGGTTATTCATATTGTTTCTACAATATGACATTGCCATCGAGTTCAATGCTATAATGTGAAATTAGTCAAAATCTTCATTATGTGATGAAGATTTGTTCATGGCATCATGCATTAATCATGCCCTTGCAAATGAAATTTTCTTGGCTCACACCTCAAGAGAAAGGGGTATTGACTAGGCAATTGTTGAAAATTGCCAAGATGCATTGGTTTATAAATGGGACAATGGTTGAAATTTGGAAACCATGGAAGGAAAAGGTGCATCGGACATGGTTTAATGGCCAAAAATTATATAAATGTGGTGAATATGATTTTAGATCATTGTGGCCTACTCATCTACATATAAATGGGCTACCTTGGGTCCTAGCGTGATGTTAACATCCTCCACCAAACATCTACCAAGACAGTGTTGGTGTTTTACTTTCAAAGATGATTACTTTGTAATACCTTTTGGAAGATGCAAGGTAAATGGGGAGGAAATGTTTATTATGTGAAAAATAGGGAAACAAAAATTACCTCCAAATGTAAATTATTGCGTAATTTGAACCAACAACAAAATGCATGTGGAGTTTAGAGTGCAAGTAGAATGAAGAATTTATGGGCTTAAGAAGTGGAGATGATTCATGAAGAGATTTGATTCCACAAAACCAAAATGTACACATTTATTCCAAACCACAATTCTACTCACTAACCTCCTACATTTGAAAGTCATGGACCTCCTTGGAGAACACAATTTTGACATAGTTGGAGAAGGATGGGTAGGGGGCTTTTAATTACATGTCTAAAATTGTCATTACTCCTCCTTTAATATTATTCATAGTCTTGTAATTGTCTTCAAATTGTCTATTTTTAATTTTTTTCCCTCTCACAATTAATGTTATATTTTCTAAATAGAAGAAAACATCATGGACACTTAAGGTGGAAGAACGGTGGTTCCCCCTACTTGCCACACTCTTGGATTGCACAACCTACATTTCACCCTTACTCATCTTTTCAAGTGGAACACCTAGGTACATATGCATGCATGTGATTAGGATTGGACATGGTTGCACAAATGGTAAGTCCATTTGAATCAAAAGAGTTAAGAGACACAGACTTAGGAGATGGAATGGACATTGGGATGCCATCAATTAAAGTTTATTATTTCTTTAATACGTTCTTTGCAATGTGTCCATCTATGGTTTTTAAGTGTTTCAATACGTCATCACAATGTAAAATTGCCTTCTCTATATCCTTTTTATTTGAGTTGTCCATCTTCAATTTCTTAATAATCTCATGTAGGTTGTCCTTCTTGAAATCTCCTTTTGAAATTGTCATATAAAGTAAGCATTTTGGTAACTTGGTAAATAGACTTCAAAACTATAGTTGGATTAAGATGGGTTGCATGTTTCTTGTCAAAGTTATAAATGGTAAAATATATGTTGTACGAATCTACTAGTGTTTTGAGTTGTAAATACTCCATAATCTGCTAAGATTTTATTTTTTTTTTGCAATGTTCTTTTCCCTTATGCAAGGTGATAAAATTAAATTGTTAGAAAGATTGTTGTTGTTTTTAAAAACCCACACATATAACATTCACACTTAGACCTAAAAAAACCTAGAGGGGGCACTTAGTGTAAAAATTTGGGATCTATGTGCATCAAACGACCATTTTTAAGGGGGGTATTAAATAATTGTCCAACCTGTTTTTTATCACCTTATTATTAGTTAATTATTTAATATATCCATATTAAAGCCACCCTATATTAATTATAATCCATTATTTCAAATTATTGCATACCATGTATTATAATTAAATTGATTATTTGAATAAAATGTATATTTTTTAACTAATAATTTTACCCAACAACCAATATATTGCACTCTATATTTTTCCTCGTGTATTTTTAACTTTTTTTTACTAGTGTCCCCCAAGTAATCAATCATCCAAAATTGTGTCACCAAAACTATTTTTGTATTTCCAAAACAATTACATCCATTGATTTTTTAAATTGTGGAGCCATTGGAACAAGTGTGTGTCAATTTTGTAGCCATAAATCCAAATGGGACCACCAAAGATTGTCCAATTGAGCTTATAGACCAAATAAATTTTTTTGAAGTCAATTTCAAACCCACATACTTTAATATCATCATGTTCGACTATCCAATTGAGTTGCAAAACTACTTGAAGCAATTGAAGGTCAATTTCATACCCAAATATGATCATCAAGGACTCTCCAATTAAATTATAGACCAAATGAAAAAAATTGGATGTCAATTTCATACCCACTCACTTTAGTTGTGTCATGCTTTAACTAAAATCATGGCCTATTAGGGTTTAGAAACAATCTCACAAACCTCCCAACAACATAATGAGTACAAATTGTGGAGAAAGGCTTGCCAAAACATAAGGTCCTTGATGAAACAATCATAAAACACATATTTCTCTTGTTTTGTTTAGGGTACAAGGACCATATCTTTGGTTGGGGGTCAAAGCTCACCTTAAAATATAGCAATAATACATAAACACTTAACATGTGTAAAACTATAAAATAATATCTTCTAGTAAGCATGCACCTCTATTACAATAGATGGGGGCTTTAATGGTTGTCTTCACATGCACTCAAAATTTTTGTCAATTTTGATTAAGCTTACTCTTGTCACTACTCAAGCAAAATGTTAATTGTTCCAACTATTGTCACACACACGTGTTGTTTTGGTGTTCTTGTCATTCCTCAATTGAGATCTCAATCACTTATACTTTCATGCCACTTGTAAAAGGGTGAAATTACAACCCCCAAACATTACCACCCCCAAGAAGGTAATGTCAAGGAAACAAGGTCAACTCCTTACTCCCAAAAATAACTACTCTCACTTGCTTACTCTACCACAACTACTCAAGTAATAGTTAAGAATTCACACAGAGAAAAAGAAGAAGGTAGGGTTTGTCATCTAGGGATAGACCTACCGTCCTAGCTATAAATTATTCCAATTGTGTAAGAAGAGGAAAGTATAGACAACAAATAGGTTGAATATGAAAAATTGGGTGATAATTACCTTCTAGGTTTTTATAATACCTTCAATGTAGGGCATTGCCTATTATCTATAATCCCTTGAAAAACCTCTTCTTTGCTACCTACCATTTGCAACCACTATAAATTCCCTTGGCTATTGTTTACCATCTACAATAGTCTCATGTACCTTGCAAATTTTAGTTCTTCCAAGTGCTCTCTCTTCCTACTACCATATATTAATTGCTACCTCCATGTGACAACAAGTGACTTCCTAGTCCAAAAACTAAAAATTTACATGCATTCTTACCACTTTTTGTGAAAGAAACGTATAGCTACTATACAAAGTGTAATAACACATTATGTAAGTTTAAACTATACTACTTTTCCTCATATTCTAATAGAATAAATTCATACAAAACACATGAAGATTATTCAACTATTTTATATTGAAATAACACACAAATACATCTTCAAATTACTCCTTCCTTTCTAGTGTCACACCACACACCTTTCCAAACGAAAGTTCTCCATCCCAACTCCAAACTACAAACTTATCAAATGCCATAAAAATCCCCAAATCCTCCTCTAATCTTCCTTCTCCACAAAGCCACACAAAAGCTCACATTGACCCCATGAAAATAAGGTTTTTATCCTAATCCCTTCATAGAAATCCCAAAGGTGATTAGGTGGATTACACTTGACCATTCACTAACATGAATTATTTAATCCCACTAACTTCACCCCTTTGGTAAGGGACAATAAGTCTACCACTAGTTATTAGGATGCTTATGGGATTAACTAGTCTAGGGATTTTTACCCCTTAACATTATCCCCTTTCTACCTTGGATTATGTCCATGTATTATTTACTATGTGGGTTCAAATTATGAAAATGTGCTACCACCTACCATCTTGGAGGGGGAGATAATAGTTGTGCCTTCAAGGTTCTTATAGTCTTCATTTGGGCCTAGAATTGGCCTTTGTGTGTAGAAGGTAAAATCATGTTGGGGGATACCTTATGTGCTACTACCATTAAAGCTACTAAATGTGCTAGCGAGACACCATCATCCTTGAAATTAGAGAAAACTCTTTTGTACGTCATTAGTTGTCGATGGTAGGCTGCCTTGTTTACCAACATAAGGAAAGGGGCAACATCCAAAATGGCATTAAGCTCCCCCTTGAGCTCATTCTACCTAGCCTCCCTTTTTATTATCTTTTGTCACTAGGCCATTACTTCCAATTTCAAAAAGGTATGTTCCCTAAAGAAAATAATGTATCTGGCCAACTTGGCATCTACCATAACTACCTTCAAAATTCGACATTTCCATTGTAGCAATTAGTCTTATAGTTCGGGTACTATTGATCATGTGAATAGGTTTGTTTGGGTCTACAAGTTGGCTTTTGTCTCTTGTGACAACTATAATTATCATTGCACAACATCCTTTTTGTGATCTTGTTCCACCTCTTAGATACCATGTTAATGCATGAGGGTAAATAGCTCAACACTCAATTTGTTTAGCCTATTCAATAGCTTATCCTTGTCTACCTTTTCCATCTTCAAAATTTCCTCTAGGGTGGTTATATTATAATGTCTTTTGAAGCCTTCCTCAATCTAGATGTCAATTACCTCCTAAAGGTCGTTACTATCCATCATTAGTTTGTCCATTTGAGCCTACACTAGCATTACCTCCCTACACTTTTACTCTAGTCGGGTATATGTGTCCTTTGCTTAATCTAATCAACAGTTGAGGTCATCATTCTTCTCCTTTTCCTCATAAAAATGATTTTCCAACTCAACTACTATCTCCAAGTGTAGTTGGGCAATTTTATCTACCTATTGTTGCCCCTTGATGCACTACTACAAAATGTGGGTGCAATTCACTAGTCCCCATTCACTAGACTAATGAATTTATTGTTTCTTCACTAGTCCTCGTTCACTACAACCAATGAATCCACTCAAAATCCAATGAAATCACTTGGCATACAGGGACACCTTTTATTGTAATGATGGCAACTACCCTCTTTTTTTCCAACACTTCCATCTACTCCATTACTGCCTCCAAACCTACTGGCCTTTTGTTCCACTACCTTCATTAAAGTCCTAAGGTTGAAAATGGCCTCTATTATGGATCTCTTTTTATTTCCACTTGATCTAATCACTGGTATTACTTGCCCATTGACAATAAGGTGTTCATCCTCACCCAATAGTACATGGTGTGAACAGACTATTAAAAAGGGGTAAGGGAATGTTATTTGTACCTCCTACTCCTTCAACTCCTAATTTTCCTTATCAATGTAGATTCCTCCTCTACCCTCATTATTTATGTTTATTGACTTTGGGTGATCTGAGGGGGGACTACGTCTATTGGTTTATCACCTTCTTGCCAAACGATTATCTTGGTCCACTCTCTACAAGATGGGCAAAAAAGGCATGTTGTTATTTTAGGGGTGTTTTCTCCATCTACTCCTTAGGTATGGCAAAGAAGGTAGTACCATTAAGGGTGCATAACAGGTTAGGTCATCTCAACTTCTTCCTCTTCTCATATGGGGCCATAGTAGCCCCTCTTTCCATTGCCTCATGGGGGGTTATAATGGTTTTTCTTCACATTAATTGCATGCCCATCCCTTCATCCTTTATAGCATCCTCTAATTGAATATCATTAGGGTCAATTTGTGTAGACCTTACCATTGTGGTTGCTCAATAGGGTGAACCATTCTTCCCATTGTGGGTGAGGGTGATGGTATTCTAGATGTCCCACTACCCCCATTAGACTTTCAAGAGGGCACCCATCATTTGAATCATTCTCCACATCAAAAACATTTGTTCCAATTGGAATAGGTGATTTAGTGGGTGGAGTTCGCACATGCCTACCATTTGTTGGAAGAAATATCCCACTTGTTAGTATTTTTAGGGGGGAAGGCACTTGTCTTTTAGGTTGCACCCTCTTGCCATGCGTTGTTATCTTGGGACCTGGGACAATACCTTGGTTACCTACTACCTACCTATAGTAGAAGGTATTGTCCTAGAAGTGGTTTAATAGGTTACTTGATTTCTCTTTGCCTTCCTCTTTACCTCCCCTTTTGTGGCAAGTCTCTTGCCATTAGAGGAGGCAGTAAGCAAGTACCTTGCTTCCTTCATATTAGGTAAAGGGATGTGCAAAGACCATAGGCTATTATTGACAAACATAATTGTTAATAGGTAGAAATCTCAAGGCTAGTTAGTTCCATTTGCTTTCTAGTAACTAATAGTTACTAATAGTAAACTTATCATCCCTTACCCAAGGGGTGAAGCTATTGGGATTAAATACCTTTGATTAGTGAATGGTTTGGGGATAATTTACCCAATCATCTAGGAGATTTTAAAGAAGGGGATTAAAATAAAGGCTTTATTTTCTAGGGGTCAATGTGGGCCTTGTGTGGTGTATGGAGAACGGGGATTAAAGGAGGGGTTGGAGGAATTCTATGGCATTTTAGACTTTGGTAGAATGAAAGGAGAATGGAGAAGTATTTACTTGGGGTGTGATTTTAATGGAAGAAAGTTGAAGGACTTGAGTCTCTTGTGTTGTATTTCTATCCTATTAGAAGTATGTAATGTAAAGTAGTTGATATTGTACAAGTAGAATGCTCTTTTGAACTAGTATTTTTGCATGTCTTTTACGATAGAGAGTAACAAGGCATACCTCTAGGTAACCTTTAAAGTACTAAGGGATTGGTTGCCATAAAAAGGTAGTAGCCAATCTTGGATGGTGTACATCAAGGAGAAAAAAACCATCAAAGTAATCACCTATAAACTAAAAGGTATTATTGCAAGCAGTAAGCATAGGCTAAGAGAGGAAATAGTTAGATGTAGACAATAGGGAAGTAGAAGGGAGATTCCCCAAGGTGCTACAATCAGTAAGCAAAGCCAACCAAATACTTATAGGTGTGTGAAAGGAAGGACAATAGTTGCTAACAACCTACAAACATCGTTAAACAACATTTAGGGGATTTGAAGGTATTATAGGGTTAGGGAGAGTAGTTATTCTTGGGTTTTGATCATTTTTTCATGTGGCATTTCTTTATTATCTTCCCCCTACCCCTTGGATTAAACCACATAGAGGAGGGTAAGTCTATTATTGGATAGCAAACCCTTATTTCCCGTATTCCATTATGTATGACATTTTACTTACTATTTGAGTAATTGTAATAAAATAAACTAGTGAAAACAATTTCCTTATTGTTGTGTAATAAGATATTAACCTTGTTCCCTTGGTCTTACCTTCCAGAGGACGATAATGATTGGGGGCCGCAATTTCATTATTAACAATAATAGCCTCCTCAAAGGGTTTTAAAACAATGGGGGTTACCTATAATTAATTAAAGTCTTCATTTTTTGTCATCTTCACATCCTACCTCCACATATTAACATGGATTGATGTCCCTCAATCAGGAACCATTTCCATAGCAACATGTCCACCACTTAAACAACATATAAGACGGGTGGCTTATTACCTTTTAACAACCATTTTTCTATATTTGGCTTCAGATCGAGAAACAACACTCTTGCTTAATTCACCTTTTCATTGTTTTATCCCTTTACAATGAGCAAGGTTACTGTCACTACTACCAAAATGGGGTGCAATTTACTAGCTTAAATCACTATGGGACCTTATAAGTGAAATAACTTCATTGCATTTTACTGATTTCACCATGGTGAAAGTTATTTCACTATAACTAGTGGGTGCCCGTGACCTTCGGCTACCTTGGTTCATGTTTTAAAAACTTTTAACTTTTTTATTTTTATTTTTATGTATTTTCTATTTTTATTATTGTTTTATATATATTATTATTTGGATGCAAGTTTGAAGTTTGGAGAAAGAAGACACACCTCATTTTTTTTCAAGTAGGGTTTTTTTTCTTATTTTTTACTCTTTATTTGGTTTTTTCATTTTTGGAATTTTTTTCTTTTAAAATTATTTTATTGTATTTCCCTTTCCTTGTTTCATTTGTTTCCATTCCTTTTTTATAGTTTTTT
>Ga0116228_10001900_pt1 | contig 17687 bp, 13 predicted proteins | sample S1TSphfallax_2_FD_89694 | JGI IMG/M metagenome (GOLD analysis project Ga0116228, IMG submission 89694) | Host-associated microbial communities from peat moss isolated from Minnesota, USA - S1T2_Fc - Sphagnum fallax MG | ecosystem: Host-associated > Plants > Peat moss > Unclassified | place... | reverse complement strand
CATCTAAGGCCTTTTGACTCCTTGAAGGAAGCGTTCTTGGGCAACTGTTATTTACTGTTTGCAAACTTTGCATGATTCTTCTTCTTCTTCTTGGTTTGTCCAATTTGGTGAAAGTAAAAAAACACTAAGAAATACTATGAAACAGGAATAAAATACTATGAAGGACCCCAGGGAAATTTGTGTTCATCACATCATAATTCTGAGTGTTGATCATTCTAGAATAGAATTATCAGTAGCAAACAAGCTCACTGGAGCTCCCTGCATCTGGGAGTTCATATTAAACTGATGGAATTCTATAATTTGACAGAGAGTCTTGATACTTCTATGATCATCAGCCTACTTTTTAGACAGATGTCAAAAGGGGAGATGTTGCTAGCTGCTCACCTGCACCGAGTTTGGAGAAGAGGACCATCCAAAGAATACTTCCATTTTGTGTTGCTGCGCTTTTCCACTGGATGGGAGGGTTCTTCAAAGAATGAGACTAAATAATCAGGAGAAGATCTGGCTAGGATAAATCACTAAGCTCAAAATGGGTGATTGAAGCAAATGGCTAGAATGCTAACTCTCTCTCGTCAAAACACCTGTCACTGTTGAAACTACTGGAGATGCTTCCCACAAAGATCCTCAAGTTGGTTATCATTTTCTCCTGTTCTCTACAAAGGATTTGACTTTGTTACAGGATCAACCATAAAATCAGCTGATAGGATCCCTGAACTAATTGGCAGCACATTCTCAATAAACACCTGTTTTTCATCACAACACTAATTGTTTCATGAGTCTCATTAAAACCAACATGAACAACTGCCATCATTACAAAGCAATTCACAGGCTGTTTCAAATGTGAGATATCAACATTTTGCTCATGGTTAAATTATCTTGTACTACATGCAGAGAAGCTTACCCTAACATATGCAGGATGCTTGCTGAAACTGTCCAGTGCCTCTTCTGCACCCACAAGATCCATTATCTCAGAAACAACTTCGACTCAAATTTCATGACCTTTCTTGCATAAAAAGTACTGCACAAGCTTCAGCACAAACTGAACAAGCCTTCCTCAGAATTTAATGAGCCCAATTAGAAAAAAGGATCCTATCAAACATCAGAATATTGATCTGCCAAAGACTTCAAACTTAGCAATAGTTTTAGCTTGAACAAACCTGATGGTAGCCGTGCTACCATGGCATGTGTGTAGCCATTACTGCGCTCAGAAAAATTGGCCCCTGTACCGCACCAAATAGTCAGAGTGATCAGTTGCATCTAAACAGAGCTCCACATGTACAGGCAGTGATCATTAGAGTAAAAGCAGAGGTGCACTATAGGCCATTTTGCATATCAAGCCAGATATGAATCACAGATTAGGCAAGAATTATATCCAGATGAATGAAAGCAGTTTCTCTTCACCTGCAGTAAGTTGGACAAGAATTGATGATTCAAGCTGATCCGGCAAGTTGTTAAAAGCTTCTAACATTCTACTGACACCTGCTTGGCTGGTGCCTTCCCGCACCTTAATAAAGACCACATGCTCGATTCCTTGTTGAAAGTCCTGCCATCCCCACCTTCCATCACTTCTCGGCTTCTTCCACTTTCTGCCTCTCCCCAGTATAAGAGATACTTCATCAAAACTCCATCAAAATTGCTGAAAGCATATAAACATCAGTGGCTTAAAAAAATTCCCAGCAGGTTGAGGAGCTGATATAGTGGTGAGCAGCATCACAAGATGTGCTTGAGAAGCTCATAAAGACTTACATCACCACGCCTGAAGATTGTTTCAATTGCATCTTCCACTTCTGCTTCAAAGTCTGCAATTATCAATCCCTGCAGATCCCCCCACATGTGCATGTCCCTTAGTAACATTTTTTCTGGTCAAGTCAGAACTCAACTGCTTTGGCTTATGGCCAGTGCACAAATGTTTGTAGGGTTCAAAACAGTTGAGGCCACTACTGAAAATCCAAAAAGATGAAATGCATGGCTAGGTTAAATCTTTACAACAGCCCATTGAAAGAAAGAACAATTCTGATTACATACATTATAGTAAGGAATGATGAGCTCTTCAGCAACTTTCAACCGCGCAGGATGCTGCATATACTGCTCCAAAGTTTCCTTGGATGGAAATCGCTCATAAAGTGCATGTGTCACACCTTCTGGTGTCCTTCCTACCACTCGACCTGCAAAGAATTTTGTCATGCAGAGGACCCATCATCAGCAGCAACAAGGTTTTCTTTTCTTTTCTGGTTTAAGGCTTGTGTGTTTCATTGCCCTCTGTTGTTTCAGTTCCAGGGTTTAAGAATTAAAATGGTGAATTTCAGGGATGCAGCAAAAGCTCCAAGTACCTTGACAATCACAATAATGTGCACAGACAGACTCTGTCTCTAGTTGAACAATAACATGCACTTTGATTTCAAGAAAAATTGAAGGGTTGATTTCAGAAACCCGCACCTACCTAAAGAAATGGCAAGAATGCCTCGGAAGCGGTACTGCAGTGTGAAGAGATGATCAAGCATGTCTTTTTCTTGCTCATCAGTAAAATCCTCCTTCATTTGGAAGAGCACAACATGCTCCACTACCTTCCTGCATTAACCCATCCATCATCATCCCCTTTTCTTATACTTGTGAGACAGAATTCAAGCACCACCCAAGTTCTAGTTTTTCCCCATGATTCCCATTTTTTTCTTCTCATCCTTGTCTGAAAATCTCTTGACCAAATTGGGTCCACTATTTACACATGCAACAACCATCCACAACCTCAAAACTTTATTGGATTCAATCCAGTTGATGGCCCAAGAAGTTATCACATACACACAGGAAGACAGAAGAGAGAATTTTTTTGCCTACCCTTTCTTTCCCAGAAGCAAGCAAGCAAGCAAGCAAGCACATAGCACTACCCTATTATTGAGTTGCATCAAGGAGAGGAAGAAGAAGAAAGGCCGTGCAAGGATACCTCGTACCAGTGGGCCTGGCAGAAGATTGAGCGCCATTTATGGAGGAGCGATCTGCTGCAACTGTGACATTTGTGAATCTTCTTGGCGTAGTATTATCATCATCCCACTGCTGATGGCAACGGTGAATTCTGTTCTCATATCTTCTCGAAATCCCTGAGTAAGTAGTACATGCATCTCTCATCAACACCGGATTCAAAGCTCAGAGCAGAAAACACACAGAAACGCAGAAATTCCAAGCCCAAATCTAATGCACGGTCGATGCAAGAAACAAGAGACGGAAACCACGATGCAGCAAATGCGACACTAGTCTGACAAGGATTTCCGGAGTGGCAACAAAATCGGCCAGACAGACACAAAAAGAAAAGAAAAGAACAGAGAAGAAAGCAGAAAACAACGACAACTCACGCCCGGCGGGCCGAGAAGGAAGCGAAACTTACCAGAAATGGAGGAGAAATTGAGAGAGCGGAAGTCAAGGAAGTGAGAGCAGCAGGAAGAAGGTACAGCAAGGGCAGCAGCAGCAGCAGCGACGGAAGAAGAAGAAGAAGAAGAATGGCGAAGCGGAGTTGTGGCAGTAGTAGCACAGAAACAGAAGAAAGGGAGCGAGAAGAGCGTCATCTTGGTTTTGTGGTATCGAGCTCCTCCGCCATAGCTGCCGTTCGGTTTCCTTTCTTCCCTCCTCTCAAATCCCACCCCCTGGTCCGCTCCCTTTCTTTTTGTTTGTTGCTACCCCCAGGCTGCTTATCTCGACACGTGTTGCCTAGATAAGACAGCCCTGCGCTTTCCTTTCTTCTTTTGTTATTCTCCAGCTCCCTCCTCATCCCGGCCTAGTCTACGACCGACGATCCCGCCGCCTCTCTCTCTCTCTCGATTTCTCCATCCTTTCTCCTGAGATTTCATCACGCAATTTGCTGCTCCGCGCTTCTCAATTCAATCGTGACATCGCAAAAAATACTGGTAAGAACTCGACCTTCACATCAATCCTGCTGCTGCTGCTTCTTCTTCTTCTTCTTTGTTTTCGCACTTTTACCTGAATTTGTGGCATCGTCAATTCGAGTTTCTTCTGATATTCTTCCTCCAGTCAGGGATCATTTGTTTTCTCCTTTCTAGACTAGATTTCCGAGACATCGATTCTAGCGAGCTTTCTGATGTTCTTCCTCCAGTCAGAATTTTTTTTCTTCGCACTTAGAGACTATCTAGAAGTTTGCGACGACATCAATTCGAGAGCCTCTCATGTTTCTCCGAGACATCGATTTTGAGCTTCTCAGATTTCCAGCCAGAGATTTGTTTTTCGCAGTTCTAACTAGAAATTGCCACGTCAATTCGAGCGAGCTTTCTGATGTTTCATCGGTGATTTGTTTTCGCGGTTCATTGCTAAAATTGCGGAATTCGAGCGAGCTTTCTAACACGATTCCTGTTTTTTGCACTTGTAACAAAGTTCTTATTTGCGAGATGTATCGATTCGAGCGACGCTTTCTGACATGATTCCTGTTCTTGTAGTTGTGACAAAGTTCTTATTTGCGACCTCAATTCGAGCGAGCCTTCTGATGGTAATATTACTCCAGCCAGCAGCGATTTCATTTCTCGCAATTGTAAACGACATTTGCGAAAGCCATTCCAACGATCGAGCTTTCTGATCACAGCGGAAATTCTTCCTCCACCTGCCAGCAATTTGATTTTCGCAATTTTCTAACTAAATTTGCGACATCAATTCGACCGAGCTTTCTGATAGTGCTATTCCTCCAGAGTCCAGCCAGCAATGTTTTGTTTTCGCAATTTCGAACGAAATTTTCGCAACATCAACTCGATCAAGAGCTTTCTGATATTTCCAGCCGGCAATTTGTTTTCGAGATTTCTAACTTAATTTGCGACAGCATTTTGAGCGAGGTTTTTTTTTCTGAATCTTGATATCATTCCTCCAGCCAGCAATATTTGTTTTCCGCAATTCTAAACGAAGGTTGCGACGGCAATTCGATCAAGAGCTTTCTGATATTTCCAGCCGTCACATTGTGTTTTTTTTAGCAGTTGTATCAAGATTTGCGATATCGCAATTCGAGCGAGAGCTTTCTGATTGTATTCCTCCTGCAAGCAATTTTTTGTTTTTGGTTGCAGTTCTCAAAAAAATTGCGACATGAATTCGAGTGAGCATCCTGATACAATAAGTACTTTGTTTTCGCGGTTCTAACAATACTTGCAACATGAATTCGAGGGAGCTTTCTGGTATACTTCCTCTAGCCAGCACTTCGTATTTTGCAGTTGTTAAGAAAAAAAATTGCGAAATGAATTGGAGCGAGCTTTCTGATATAATTCCTTCAGCCGCCAATCTGTTTTTGCAGTTTCTAACAACACTTGCAACAGCAATTCGGGCAAGAGCTATCTGATATAATAATTCCTTCAGCAAGCAAATTTGTTTTTGGCAGTTTCTAACAAGATATGCAACAACGATTCGAGCGAGCTTTGTGATATAATTCCTCCTCCGGCCACCAAATTTTTTCGCCATTCTAAATGAAATTCGAAACAGCAATACTATCAAGAGCTTTCTGATATAATTTCCAGCCAGCATTTTGTTTTCGCAATTTTCTAAATAAAATTTGCGAAATCAATCCGAGGTGAGCTTTCTGATATTCGAGCTTTTCACGATTTTGCAAAACTTTGTTTTTGTGTTAAAGAACAATCGAGCACAAAAACAACAACAATAATTCAAACTTTTGTTTTTTCCCAACTGATTTATTATCTATCAAATACCTAATCATCAATATTAGAAATAATCATAAATGTTTTTCTATTATTATTATAATTATCAGTGTAATTCTCTTGTTTTCATTTTGAATATGATTTGAAAAATAATAATAAGTTGAATTTGTGAATACACAAGTTTTTCACGATTAAAAGAGAAAATGAGTTTCTTATTGAATTGTTTGGGAGACAAGCCTTCAACATTAAGCCTTTCACTCTAAATTTTTTCTTCACCTTCATCATGTCTTGTACCAAGTTTGCCATTTTTCTTTGATTGAATCATGAGCTTGGGGGGATGGTGGTGGGGGAGTAGGGTACTTTAGGAAACGTGTTTTCCCTATTGTTGTTCAACTTTCCTTCATCAAGGTTGTTTGTAATTCTATTAAGCAAAATGTGTTAGGTAGGAGGAATTGAGAGACACAGAAAAAGCATGGCATGTTTGGAGTTTTGGGGGTTTAGGGTTCACATGATTTTCTGTGACTAAGAAGATATGGGTATAGTTTTGGTTGTCTTTGGAAATGGGATTTTGACCAAATGCCTCAATTGGGTTTGTAAGGATGATGCCTTTCTGTTGTTCAAAGTATCAACACAATTTGTGCCAAAGGGAAGAAGAAATTGGGATCAAATAAAAAAGCTTTTCATAGTTTGCAGTTGCGGGAGCAATGTGCCAGGGTAAAGCCTTAAGCCAAGGGCTTTACTGAGTGTAAAGACTTGCATTGATTTTTGAGTTATTATTTTTTCTCACCATATTTTACAGGTATTATGGGGAAAAAGAGCGAAAGTTTTTTGTGGTGTGTTTTGAAAAACAGAATGCCTGTCACAGCGGGCAATTTTTTGGGGTTGAAATACTCAGTGAAGAGTGAAAGAAAAGAAAATGCTTTCTAAAGTGGTCTACAATTACACTTGAAAAATTGGTGCAAGCTATAGTAGAAGTGGTCATTCTTTGTTTCAAGTATAAAGGAGTGTAATAGGTCAAATACAAAGCTAAGCTTAAGAACCCATGACTCTGTGTTGCCTTGATCCCAGTGGAAAGCATAAAATTAACATAAAGAAACTTCAACCCAAATCAACTTCATTTATAGAATTTTCAAAGAAAATTTTCATGCAGACTCAAAACACATTTAAAAAGCAGGATATAGAATGCAAAAATAATAATAAATCAAACAAAGTACAGGAAAAATAAAAATGCATCCTCCAAAAAGAATGCCAATGTGATGAGCGAGGATAACGAACAAGATATAAGCACGAATGACTAAAGATTTCAAAGAAGTGAATTTCAAAGAGAATGTTGAGATAAGTATGAGGCATTTCCAGAGAGACCCACTTTAAGAATTATGTTTTGAGATTGGTTTCTCCCTCATCCCCCATATTAACCTGCATTTTTGTGTAAGCAGCAATGAAGGCCATACTCACTCTCACAGCATCACATCAAGAGGCACATAGGTAGCCAAGAAGATCAAGCATGAAGGTACAGAGTAATGATAGTTATCAGATTTTTTAAAAAGAATAGCTGGTTCTATTTCAAGAAACAAAGTTCACAGGTAAATGTTGCAAGAACCCTGTCCTAATATTTATTGATGAAGGAAGGTAATATGTTTGTTTTGTTTCTGGCTTTCAGATCTCTCAGACCAGGGCATCTCTTGCCACAGCCTTGGTATCAATGGAAGCCTTCAATGAGTAGGGGTGCACTAAGTTGGTTTTGGAATGTTTTGACTTACAATAGAGAAGTTATTGAATATTAAACAATATTTCTACTAAAAATTCATTTAAATCAAAACATAAATTTATAGGGTGGCCATGTTCTTGGTATTGTTAGAACACTCTCAGTAAGTAGGATTCAAGAATGCTTCTATGCCAAGAATGCCAAGAGTGCAGGAGATATTGAATTTTAAGTAACTTTTTCATTGAAAATTTAATTAAACTACCCAAAAAATGTTTTTGAATAGAAAAATAAGTTGGGTTATGAGTTCACACTTGAGCCAACAGCACATGCTACACTGATAACTATTACACATTGAAGTTTTTAGTTCACTCAACATAACTAAGAAAACAAATTCACACCACCATAATTCCAGGAATTTTTTGTGCACACCTACTACACACAAGCATATACAATACCCTCTGTCTATTAATACACTAATACTATAACCCTTGTCTATATATAGAAGACAGACATGGTCAAAAAATGTAGATCAAAGAATGACAACTTTGGGTTTCTCTCAAAAAAATTCAGAATAAAAAAATGTGGGATTTTGGGTTTTCCAAAAACACCCAAAGACTCAGTAGTTTTAGAAAAGGTTCTTTGACCAGTAGATTTTTGTTTTTTGGAAAACTGCATTTACATATCATACTTGGTTCTCAGATTTTAGAGAAATGTGGTTATATTGATATGTGACTTATATTGATTTGTGGTTATCCAAAAAATCAAATAACTAGTTCAGATTGATTTTTTGGAACTGTGGTTACACATCTTTGAGAACCATCGGTTATCAGGGAAAAACTCTGACATCAGTCCTGACACCTTCTTCTTGGCATTCCTCACCAAAATGCAGTTACACTTCTTGCAACTGCTGCAATTGAATGATCTGCTCATGAGCATGCCTGCCTCCTTCAACAATACCTCCAACACTTGCACACATGCATACAAATAACCAATGAAAGTGATAAGGTTTGGCACCACCACAGATGCCAATTGCATCTGTTGAAGTAGTTTCTCCAATGCTGCCTTCTTATTCAGCCCTTGCCAACGTATCACAAATTTTTTTGTCATAGAAGCATGGCATTCCAAGAGATCACATCAAGTGAAGGCAATTTCTTGAACAACCCACCACCCACATCTTCCAGCATCATATTCTTCCAGATTTTAGCTCCATACATGTCAACAAGGCTACTACAGCCTAGCTGCCTGCAAAGATTCTACACGTTGTGCAACTGCATTTGAATGATCTGTTCATGAACATGCCTGCCCTCTTCAAGTGCTACTACACTCATCACACATCTATTCCAGACCTCCGACGTCCCACCCAGCCACACATTTTGATATGCCACAGGCCTGACTGCAGCACACCTTCTTCCCATTGAACTTTTGTTGACATAGTAGTTCAGATGCCTTTCACATGTCCTGATATATATTATGGCTTTGCCAAGAGTTCATTGACAATATTGCGGGAGTTGCATTTTGTTGAACACTCTTCAAGTATCCTTCTTGCTCTTGAATTTGGATAGATGTCAATGAGACCATAATTTCTGCACCCTCAAAGGCATTGGACTTGCAACCACTTTGAAGGATTGTCTGTCCAGGACCACATGACTGGATCATTGAAATTGGGTTGCTGCACTTTTTCTCCTCTATTGGAAGTTGTCTTGTTGACATGTATGCCAAGTGCAAGAGAATGGAAAGATGCTTGAAGGTTGTTCAACAAGATGCCCTTTTGTGATGTGGTCTCTTGAACCACCCATGCATGATTATGTGACATGAAAATGTGGGAAGAGAGCAAATGACATTGGAACTTCATTATAACATAATTTGCAAAAGGAGAAGGTGCAATGGAGCAAAAGTCTTGTCACTTTGTGGAGGGTCCTGAATTTCATGTTGAGTATGTTGGTGTAGTGGCAGTTGAGGAGGGGAGGCAAGCTCATGAACAAATCATTCAAAACAGTTGTGAGTGTGAAAAAACAAGCCTTGTTGAAAATTATGGGCGAGCATGAAGGAGAGGATACTCATGCATTCGGAGAATGTTTCAAGAAAATTGTGCTCTTTGAACAATGTTACTTTTCAAGTTGCTGTAAATTTCAAGAGGATTTGCAACTAGATCAAATTATTCTATGCATGAATTTGAGATCACTGCAAATAGATTGTTCAAGAGATTTATATAGCATGTGTTTACATGGGTGGTGTGTTATTGAAGCTCTTGCGCATCACAAAGTAAATAATTTCAAAGATTGCATTGTAGTAGTTTGCTTCATTGAAGTTGTTCTGAACAGACTGGATTTTGGTTTTTCAAATCAAACTATCACTCTTTAAGAAAATCTTCTTCAATGGTTTTCAAGTTTCAACCCAAAATGAGATCCCCCCTCCTCAAGATGTCCTTAAGATTGCATGTAAATGTTGTGTTACATTTGGAATGTTTCCTTAAACCAATTTGGATTTGGAAGTTGGTCTAAATGGTGGAATGTGCGGCAATGATATTTTTTTCTTGATGCTGCCCAAAGTTTTGTTTCATACATTACCATAACATGGTTGAAGGTTGGTGATCTTTTATGCTTGTCTTTTTTATTTGGGCCTAAAATACTGATCTCTCAAGGAAAGACAATTAAAATTTTGGTTTCCAATTGATGAGTTGCATAATTTTATAAGCCACTAAAACAGTCACATTGAGAACACATTGGTTGGTCTTGGGTTATAAAGCTTATATATAGGATATTAAGGAATAGAGAAGGATGTTTTTCAAACAAATTTAGTAACCAAAATAAGGGTGGAGATGAGAGAGTAGGGGCTGTCATCTGTACATATTTGTATTTCAATATTGAATGTGCTCAAGAGATTTTCACCATTTTCATGGGATTTCCTCTATATTTTGAAAGTCTAAGGAGAACACTCTATGTTATGATTTGACACTAGATGCATCAAAAAGGATATTGTTTAGGAACATTATGTGAGAGAACATTAACATCATCCACCCTATTATTACATAATTTTTTAATATCCATATATTTAAGTCATTTTGAACTTCATTTAAATATTATGTTGAAATCAGATTTTTATAAAATATATTTTTTTGAATTTTTAGTTTTAGTTGAAATCATGAGATATTTAAGTGTTGTTCACTACAATGTCATAATGCTTAGAAGTAACATGCTTTTCAATATATCTACTCCAACACAACTTAATATCTCTTCTCTTGCTATCATATTGTTTTCTTCTTATTTAGAGTGTACACCAAAGATGTTCCTTATTTCCTACATAATGACATGTATTCCCACCATAATAATTCAACAAAGTCTATTGTACACTTGTTATTATTTTTATTTTTTAATACTTGAAATTTATTTTGATTCTATATAATTATATTTCAAATTTTGAAAATAGAATATCTGTATAAGCATGTGTAACTGGAACTCATTTATCAAAAGTTGGCTTTCAATGATATGAAATTGCAAGACTTTATTCCAAGAAGGGGGAGGGGATGGAGGAAATAAGGGGACAGAAATTTGGGAAAGAAGAAAATGGTCTCAAGTTAAACACTAAGTTTAAGATCTCCATGATCTAGAGTTAAACTAGAATTTATCCTTTAGTAAACTATAGCATAGAAGTGTCTAAAGTAGTAATTTGGGGGACAAGTCTCCTGTAGTGGAAGTCAAGAGGTAGTTAGCCCCATTGATATTGCTCAATTTTGACTTCTAGGTAGGTAGCTAGGTTGGTATGGTAGCTAGGCTACCTATGTAGATTTTTGCAAAAAATTCACAATTATATGGTGAAATAATATTATTTCATGAACATGTGTTACAATGGCTAACGATTTGGCCTTTAACATGGAGATGAGGGGTTCAAATTCTCATATTTACAAACTTTACATGAATAAGTTAGATAAGCTATCTATCTTAGCCTAGGTTGCTTAGGCTAGGCCTAATTAAGCTACCTAAACTAGGATAGTAGGTACTTATTTAAGTATAAGTAGGTAGGGTAGTCTAATACTTAGGTATAGGTGATTATGCTAGCTAATCAGGCTAAGTGGGTATTTGCAAGCTAAAGTGTCCATAAATGAATTTCATAATGTCATGTTTCCTTCACCCTTTTGGTTGAAAAATCAAATTTTATGTCTTAATAAGACTCAAACCTACAATATCACCATTATGAGCAGTGCGTTTGAACCAATCAAACTATGAACCCTTCATTTGATATGCTAGTAAGAAAGGGACTCATATTCATGATTTTGATATGAATTAGTGTGATTCAATCTTGGAATTATTTAAAACCTAATCTTTTATACATTAATGGGAAATATTTTAACACATACAAGCTACAACTTCTAGTGTCACAATTAATATACCTTGTAAATGGAGTATGATCATAATTGTGACATCTTCTTTCTAGACTTCATGAATGTGGTTAATAATTTCTAAAAAATTTCAACATGGCACATGTAATTTTATGGACTTTTAAATTACAAATTTTTTTAGGAAAATGGCAAAGTCCTTTATGACAATAACGTTGTGTAACTTTTATCAAATTTTCCACAAACAATTATCTTATAATGCATTAATGGGTTTTCAATCATTATTATTTGGAAAATTCAATTATTATATAATTATCTTTACAAATCCACAACTTTACGTTTTTGGCTTGTGAAAAATATTATTAAATGAATTAAAAAGTTTCCAAAATTGGTCGACGATATCTTGTAAACATCCAAGTAGTTAGGATACGTATGTCCTCCATGACAACATTTGTATTACTATAATCATGGAAGATAATGTCATTAATGGCAACCATGGAAATGGTTAATGGTTAAAACAAGGTATTTGGTATGACTACACAATCATGCAATAATATATGTCATTTAAAATCATGTTTTGTTGTCTTGCCTTTAAAGCTATGAAACTACTTGATGTAACATTGGCTTGGGTCAACACATTTGGATGGATGGGATTGACAATGATGAATATGTGATGCATCCCTGAGTTTGTTAAATGATATTTGGGGTAGAAAAACCCTACCAATTCAATATTGCAATGGAATGTAAACCCATAGCATGTTCCTTAACTCTCATATAAAAAGAAGGTGAGAATTTTGGAATGGGATTAGGATGAACTCATCAAAATGAATTCAAGGTGAAATCAATTTGCATAAATCAAGAATGAGGACAATGAGTGCAAATGGGAGCCAAATTAGCACATGGATTAAGTCATGAGAAATGCACACTTGAACACATTCACAAAAAAACAACTCACACCCAATTCTTTATTAATTTGCTTGAAACCAATGGGATAGCCATCAAAATGTCTTGGCAACATTGGATTGGTTTTTTTTTTAAGAATTATTTTTAGAATCATGATTTACAAATGGACATAAAATTATTATGACCTTTAAAAGTGTTGCATTACATTATTATGTAATGATATTATTAAAAAAGTCCCCAAAAATATGCCATTTTCAATTCATTTCAAATCCTTTTAGAATTCCATTAAGTAGCAAAAAAATTAATTACATTGTTTCAAAAAAAAAATTGGATATTTTATATTCATTAGATTCATCTCAAACTTACCCAAATGTTTCCATAATATATTGGAAATATTTTTGTATATATACATCAAACATTTTCAAGATAAATTCTATTTCACATTTAGAAACATGTAAAATTAAACAATGGATAAACATTATGTGAGTCCTAACACCATGAACTTACCCACTCACATGTTTCATTACTTAGACTTGGGAATAATCACAACTTTTTTCCTATATATTCCTCCTTGTAATATGCATGTAAATGTCAACAAGGAATACATGGAAAGTTTGGTGCAAATTCATGAAAATTTGGAAATTATCAAGTTGTGAATTTCACTATCCTTTGAGCTCATAACATTCTCATATGGACTATGTTTCAAGAACATTAAAAAAATAATTCAACAACATATCAAGCTTTCAAATCAACTATTCTTCAAACATATTAGTGTTTGAAATTGAATTGTTGATTTGATTCCTAACCATTAAATTGGCCATAACTTTTGTTTCAAATCTCCAAATTGAGAATGCAATCTGATTTTGGATACATAATATTCAATAAGTTTGTAACAATCTAAAGATGACCCATTGGACAAGGTTCAATCCCCCCAAACCTTGTTCCAAAATTTCAAGACATTTTAAAATTCTTAATTCCTAAATTGGGAATCCCCTTGGGAGTGTTCAAAGTCACTACCTTGCACTTTTTCACATTTGTGAAAATGTGTTTGAGTCTTAGGAGGTCCTTCCAACTCATTACCCTTGTTATGCTTGGTTTTGCTTGCAAGTCCAAGGCTAGGTTTGTGACATGTTTTTACACAAGTGTGAAAACCATCTTTTAAAAGAAGACAAAATCAACACTATAAGTCTAACACAAGGAGAAACAAAATTTACATGTAATTGCTCCCCAACAATGTGGAAAATCAAGTTGAACAACATCATGCACCCCTATGTGTTCATTACCATTTTGTAATAGATAAATATCCAATGGATTGAGTCCAAACACAATGGAAATTCATTATAGAAAGATTCCATTGCATTCTAGATTGGGTTTGTAGGGTGGTGGAAAAGATTGTTGATGATAATTGGAACATTGGTAAGGTATTTCATATGTGAGCTATGGTTAAACATGAATGGTGCATGTTTGATGAACATTAGATATCCCATATGAAAGGATGTTTGAGGAAAAGGCGTGATTTTGTAAACATTTAAAAATATTAAAGTCCTAAAGATGTTCTATTTGTTTCTTAATGGGTTGTTCAAAAAAGGAAAAATAACACAAGCCACTTGGGGCATGAGGTCATAAGCTTTACTCGTGTTGTTAAGGTGGTGGCAACAACTCCCATTGCCCTTTTATTTGCTATTAGAAAGGAAGGGTAATAAAGTTGATGTGTCCTTAAGCCTCCAACAAGAAAAGAAGGTGGTGAAGCAAAAAATAAGAGGCCAAAGATGAAACAATCATTGTCCAACCCCTTTAAAATGTTGTTAGGGTGGCAACAAGAATTATAGGAATGAGACCAATGCCCTTTATAAAGATAGGGAGAAACGTTTGGTGACAAGTTAAATCCCTTCTAGATTGTTAAATAACCTGCGACTAATAAGATGCCTAGGAATTTGAAAAACAACTAGGTTGAAAGATGTAAAAAAATGCAAGAATTCTTGAAAATTTAGAAGTCGAAGGTATACATCAAAGTATGTATGATGGGCGTTGCCTAAAACCTTAAGTTAAAATCCCAAAAGTTACATACATGTTACCCAACATATGGAACAAATCAACATGTTTGATATTTTTTTGGAGTGCATGCATACTAAAGTGGACATAAAATGCGTGTTCCCTCTCTTGTCATGTATTATCCATATAACAATAAAAAATAACATCAAATGGGTGAAAGTATAATAAAAAACATTCATGCTTTTTATTGAACTTTTAATAATTTACTATCTTCTCTTTGATCATTCACATGTAAAAAAATTAAATGTATAGTGAACAATTTTATGGTAAATTTTGTTGCTATTTACATCAAACCTTGACAAAGTAAAAGTCATGCAATTTATTGTGCTTCCATTTTAATAAGGATCCTCAATGAAAGATAATATTAATTGTGTGCTAAATTGGGTGGTTTGAGTATTCAAACATTGTGGAAACTAAGAAAAGAGGACTTAAAATGCAAATGCTATCAACATTAATGGTGAGAAATAAACATGAAACAAAACATGTCACAATAGATAGAACAAGAGCTTTGAAATAGGCTATGACATGTGAAGGCACCAAAAGGGTCACCTTGATGAATACCCATGGTCAAAGGAACATATGAATGCTATATTTGAATGATCAATAAGAGGAAATTCTTGGTCTTCATTGAACAATCTTGAAATTTCACATATTTTAATATGCATTTAAATGTTTTAGAAAAGATGCAAGTATAATAAAATAAATGTTCATTTTTTGCAAAATAAGGTTTTAAGGTGAAAGTATGATTAGGTGGTACCACAAGAAACATGACACTTTCATTTTTCAAAACCCCATCAAACTTTGGAAAAATATAGGAAACACATAAATAAAGGTTTTTTGTAATTCTTGTTGAATATATTAATTAGGTTTTATAGATTTTAAAAATTTAACATTCTAAAAAATATTTTGAATTTTGATGTTCCTATTCATTATATTCACACAAAGTTTCAGAAATGTCATTGGGTGCAGTCAAAATAAAATGAATCAAAAAGGATGTCAACTAGGCCCTAAAAACAATCAAAATTGAAGAAATGTTTATGTTTTGCCATTTAAAACCATGCCAATCATGGCAAGTTGGCCCTTTCTCATTCATATGAATGTCAAGGAATTCAAATCAAATATCCATTTGATAAAATTTGAAGTTTAAATTTCAATTTAGGACCTTTGAAAGTGAACACCTATTGCATCATATTGAATCAATTTTGCAAAGGACTATCAAAAGGACTCATATAATAAAACAAAATTTTCGAGAAAAAAATAAAGAAAATAAAGACCTATTAGCCACATTCAAAAAACACTTATACCCTAAAATAGGTCAAATCCTAAAACTTTAAAAATTCAAAGAACTTTCCAAAATTGATTTATAATTTTAGAACTTCAAAACTCCTTTACCACATATAAATGAGGTATAATGTACATGATGTTTTAAGAATAGTTGTTTATTATACAAGAAAACATAAAAAATTTAAAAATCAATTTCTGGTTACAATTTGAAATTTTTATCATTTAAAAAAATGAAACATAAAATTTACAAGGAATCAGCACATTTTCAAGAATTCATATTTATTCAAAAATTTAAAAAAAAAATTCATCTACTTAAAAAAAAAATGCATTTTTCATAATAATTTGCAAAAAAAATAATTCAAAAACTCATTTGTATGAAAATGTTTTTTGGGGCAAAAAGATATGCAATCCTTTTTAAAATAAAGCCAGTGGCTCATTTATTTCGTTTGTGCCCCACTGTAGTTATTGTCCTTAAGCTTTTTGTTTGAGAACACTTTATTAAGGCCCTAATGAAACTTCGAAACATTTGAATCTATTTTTTATGCTTATATAAAAAGGTTATTTTAGAAACAAAATTTTATTTGGGACTTGTTTTCTAGCATATTTTTGCATGCTTGGACCAAGGTGGGGTAGGTCGTTGAACCAGCTTTGATGAGTTGAAAGAAAGCTCCAAACCTTGATTAGGTGCATAAATTTTCCAAAAAAAAACCATTCGATCCATGTTGAAAGGCTTTAAAGGTTAAAATTGTACTAGAAGAAAGGGGGGAAAGGATAGATGTGATGCTAAAATATTCATTTGCTTGGCCCAAGCTAAGCTTTAATGGATGTACTACTTGTTGGGGAGAGAGTTATGTTGGGTGGATGGATTAGAGCCTAGAAAAGGAGTCATGAATGTTGATGTTGCATTAGTCACTTATAGAAGGTCACCCATAGAGTGAATTTTTTTATCACAAGGGGCGGTAGGGCACTCTTAGTGATGGCAAAGGGTGTGCAAGTTGTGGACCAGGGCTGGTAATGATGGGATGTGATAGTGGGCACATGTGAGATTGAAGCAACAAGAGGATAGCCAATGGGGATAGATGGGGGTAGGACCATGGTTTGTTAAAGATGATGTGGCCCCAAAGAAGGGGTGATCCATACTACGAGGGCACAAAAAGAGGCCATGTGGTGGGTCAATGAAACATGAAGTGCATGCAAAGGGATACTTATGGGAAGAAGATGGGGTCTATAGTCATGGGTTGTGGTGTGATTTGTCAAAGTGAAGTAAGGGGGTTCCTAAGGAGGGAGGTTCTAGGAGAAGTTGACTTTTAATGATTTCCGTGTCAATGTACATATGTAAGTATTTGTATGTATTTGGGAACATGGATGATTATGAAAGGATTTGCCATAACCACATTTGCACTCTTCACTACTTCAAACTAGTGCCAACTACCTATAAAACAATTCTGAAAAGATATTCTCCAAGTGAGCCAAGAAGTATGTATGGTGTTACCACTTAGCACAATCTTTGTTGGCCTTGCGTACTACCAAGGCAAGGATATTGTGTTTAGATTCATTATAGAGTATAGTAGCTTAAGGGATTTTGGCCCCTACGTAATAATAATAGGTCTATTTTTATATGAGGATTTTTGAAAGATAATATTTTTTGGCTTGTGTTGAAACTTGAGATTAGTTATAGAGTTATAATATCTTGAAGGATTTTGATTTCTTTTGGAGGATTTTTTTGATGATTATATTTCTGCATGGTGAAATATTTGAGTTTCCATAATGCTTTTTTTTT
>Ga0116228_10001899_pt1 | contig 17689 bp, 15 predicted proteins | sample S1TSphfallax_2_FD_89694 | JGI IMG/M metagenome (GOLD analysis project Ga0116228, IMG submission 89694) | Host-associated microbial communities from peat moss isolated from Minnesota, USA - S1T2_Fc - Sphagnum fallax MG | ecosystem: Host-associated > Plants > Peat moss > Unclassified | place... | reverse complement strand
TGCTTGGTAGTCGTACCCCGCATCCATATCGGGCGACACGCCGAGCGGACCGATCGGATGACCATCGAGCAACGTCAGCGTTTCGCTCGGCTTGAACCCCCGCAGCGAGAGATACAGGTCGTCGCTCTGCGAGCTTCCCTGGCCCACGACGGCAATGCCCGGCACGAGCGCGAGTGCATCGCCCACGCGCACCGTGCCGCCGGCAAGCACGGCGGCTGCCGGCACGTTCAACGTCGCGACGGTGGTTCGTGGAACGACGTCATCGGCCGATGATGTCGATGCGCCGCCGATGGTCGGGCGCGCGACGCGCAAGCGAAGCACGACGTACGATGCCACGCCGTTCCGCGAGAACGCAACGGATGCACTGTTCTGAAAGCCCGGCGCGCGGGCGACGAGCACGCCCGAATCCGACACGCCGGCCATGACGAATCGTCCGTGCTCGTCGGTCCGTACGCTCGCGCGGGTCTTCCCGCTCTGCAACGTTACGGTCGCACCGGCGAGGGGAACCGCCCCCGGGGTAAGCACGAGCCCCGAGATCGTGCACGTCTCCGCGCGAACCCCGAGGGCACACGCAACGAGAAGCCAGGCGACCGCTATGGCCGCCGTCACCGATCGAATCAAACGCTCGGGTTATAGCAGCCCCGCGTTAACGATCGATGAAGGAACCTATCCCGTGATGCGCGCCGCCTCGCGGGTGTCGCGCTTGTTCACGCGATAGACGGCGCGCACGTCTTTGAGCGCGGTCAGCTTCGCGAGCAGTTTCTGCAGATGGTCGATGTTGGTGATCTGCGCGGTGATCGAGATGCTCGCGAGCTCGCGCTTCGTGCGCGCGTTCACCGAGGAGACGGGCGTCTTCAACTCGGCGCAGACGCCCAACACGTCTTGGAGCAATCCGGCGCGATCACCGGCTTCGATCTCGATGTCGACCGCGTGCTGGATGTGCGTGACGTCGGCCCAACTCGCTTCGAGGATGCGTTCGGGCGCGGCGTTCATGTAGGCGACGTTCGGACAGTCGGCGCGATGCACGCTCACGCCGCGGCCGATCGTGACGAAGCCCATGATCGGATCGCCCGGCACGGGCGAACAACACTTCGAGAGGCGCACGAGCACGTCGTCGACGCCGGCGATCCGGATGCCCGACGAATTGCGCGCGACGCGACGCGTCGAGGTCGGACGCGGCAGCGCTTGGATGTCGACGACGTTGTCGAGCTTCAGATCTTCCTTGATCCGCTTGGCGACCGAGACCGCGTTCGCATCGCCGAAGCCGATCGCCGCGTAGAGATCCGACGCGCTCACGTAGTTCAGCTTGGTGGCGATCTTCTCGATCGGCTCGCCGCGCGCGGCATCGAGGCGCACGTTCTGATGCACGAGTTCGGCCTCGAGCATCTCCTGACCGAGCAGCGTGTTTTCTTCTTTGCGTTCCTTGCGGAACCACTGCTTGATCTTGTGCTTCGCGCCCGAGGTCTTGACGATCGTGAGCCAGTCGAGCGACGGCCGCGCGCTCGATTTGTTGACGAGCACCTCGACGATGTCGCCGTTCTTCAAACCGAAATCGAGCGGCACGATCTTGCCGTTCACCTTCGCGCCGACGCAGTGATTGCCGACGTTGGTGTGCACCTGATAGGCGAAATCAAGCGGCGTCGCGCTGGCCGGCAGCGAGAACACGTCGCCCTTCGGAGAAAAAATGAAAACCTGCGTATCGAACAAGTCGAGCTTCAGGTTTTCCATGAACATCCGGGAGTCGCGCATGTCGTTCTGCCACTCGAGCAGCGAACGCAGCCAGGTCAGTTTTTGCTCGAAGCTGTCGGTCTTCGAACCTTCTTTGTAGCGCCAATGCGCGGCGATGCCGTACTCGCTCGTGCGATGCATCTCGAGCGTGCGGATCTGCACTTCGAGCGGATCGCCGCCCGGTCCGACGACCGTCGTGTGCAGCGACTGGTACATGTTCGGCTTGGGCATCGCGATGTAGTCTTTGAAGCGGCCGGGCAACGGCTTCCAGATCGAGTGCACGATCCCGAGCGCGCCGTAACAGTCCTTCACCGAATCGACGATGATGCGCACGGCCGTCAAATCGTAGATGGTCGAGAAGTCGTGGCCCTTCTGCATCTTCTTGTGGATCGAGTAGAAGTGCTTGGGGCGGCCGTTCACGTCGGCGTGCAGACCGATCGCGGCGAACTGCGATTTGAGTTCGGAAATCACGCCGTCGACGGCGGCTTCGCGTTCGCCGCGCTTCTTCTGCACGCGCTCGGCGATATCGCGATACGCGTCGGCGTCGAGGTAGCGCAGCGCGAGGTCTTCGAGATCCCATTTCATGCGCCAGATGCCGAGGCGATGCGCGATCGGCGCGTAGATCTCGAGCGTCTCGCGCGCGATGTTCTGCTGTTTCGCCGGCGGCAACGAGCCCAGCGTGCGCATGTTGTGCAACCGGTCGGCGAGCTTGATGATGATGACGCGGATGTCTTTGGCCATCGCCAAGAACATCTTGCGGAGGTTCTCGACCTGCGCGTCTTCCTTGGTTTGATAGGGAATGCGCGTGAGCTTGGTGACGCCGTCGACCAGCGTCGCGATCTCGAGGCCGAAGCGCTCCCCGACTTCCTCGCTCGTAACGACCGTGTCTTCGACCACATCGTGCAGCAGCGCCGCGGCGATCGTGGCCCGGTCCATTTCGAGGTCGGCCAGAATCTCGGCGACGGCCAGCGGGTGGACGATGTACGGTTCGCCCGAGGCACGGCGCTGCTCGCCGTGCGCGCCCGCGGCGAGCGTATAGACGCTCTCGAGCCATGCCGGGTCGAGGCTGGGGTCGTATCGGCGAACGTTGGCTACGAGATCGGTGATCGTCATGGGCGTCTGTTCTTCTTTATAACAGCACGCCGGACGATTCGGTTGATCAATACGTAATGAATGACGTCACATCGATGCCCGGCAGCGCGTCGCGGCCGTTCAGATCGACCAATTCCATCAAAACCGCGACCCCGGCGACCTCCGCCCCGATCCGGTTGAGGAGCCGGACCGTCGCCGCAGCGGTGCCGCCGGTGGCCAGCATGTCGTCGATGATGAGGACCCGCTTGCCGGCCTCGATGGCGTCGATGTGGATCTCGAGCGTATTGGTGCCGTATTCCAGAGCATACTCTTCCGTATACTTCTGGCCCGGCAGCTTGCCCGGCTTGCGAACCGGAACGAACCCGGCGTCGAGGGCGTAGGCAACCGGCGCGCCGAGCATGTAGCCCCGCGCCTCGATGCCGACGATCGCGTCGATCCCGGCATCGCGAAAACGGTCGACGAAGAGGTCGACCGTTGATTTGAACCCGTCGCGATCGCAGAGCAGCGACGTGATGTCTCGAAAAAGAATGCCGGGAATTGGAAAGTCCGGGATGGCCCGAATGAGCGACTCGATCTGCACGCCGCGCGGTTCGCCTCAACGCCGGGAACCCCTCGGGCGCCCGCACGCGTTCCCCGTGCGACGAAGAGGACTCTCGCGATCAGCACTCCGCCTCCCGACGATCCCAGCCGTCCGCGCCGCGTTGTCGCATCGCTCGTCCTCGCGCTCGCGATTACCGCCGGCGAAGTCATCCTAGCCGGGCTCCTCTGGCCGCACGATGCCCCGCTGCCCGAGGCCGTCGTCGCGTCGACCGTCGTGCTGGAAAAGGCCGCACCGACGCCGCGCCCGACCGCACGGCCGACGCCCGTTCCCACGTCGGCGCCGGTACCGGTCATACGCGCGACGCTCGCCCCGGTCGAGCGAGCCGCGCCACGTGCCGAGGTCCACGCCGGCGGCGTGAGTGCGGCCGCTCCGCGCGCATTGCGACCCGTCGTCCATCATGCGATCACGCTGCCGAAGGCGGCCGGTGCGAGCGGCGTCGCACGCGCTCCGGGTAGCGGTGACGGAGCGGGAAGCGGCAGCGGGACGGGCGACGACACGGGGTCGGGTGCGGGGAACGGAGGCGGCGGCACCGGCACGGGCGCCATCACTGCCGACGCACCGTGCGGCTACGTGGAATTTCTCCCCGACGACAAACCGCGGATCGTCGGCAACGTCTCCTACGAAACGGTTCGCGCGACCGTGCACTACCCCGACGGTCACACGAACAGCGACGACTTCCCCTACCCGTGGGTCTACACCGACTACATGGAGACCGATCCGTGGTCGCCGATGAACGTGCGCCGCACGGACCTCGTCGCGTTCGCGCAGTTGCCGCCGCCCGGCGCCGACACCGGCCGCTACTCCGGCCTCATTCGCTACATCCTCGATCATACGAATCCCAATGGCAGCACGGTGCTGCAACCGTGTCCGCATTGATCACCGTTTGGAGGGAGGCTATGTCCGCGCTCTTCAGCCCGCTCCACCTTCGCGACGTCACGCTTCGCAATCGCATCGTCGTCTCGCCGATGTGCGAGTACTCGTCGGTCGACGGGTTCGCGAACGACTGGCACCTCGTTCATCTGGGCAGCCGTGCCGTCGGCGGCGCGGGGCTCGTGCTTACGGAAGCGATCGCGGTGAGCCCCGAGGGGCGCATCTCGCCGAGCGATCTCGGCATCTGGAAAGACGAGCACGTCGAGCAGCTCGAGCGCATCGCGCGCTTCTGCAACGATCACGGCGCGGAGTGGGGAACGCAGTTGGCGCATGCCGGCCGCAAGGCCTCGACGCTCCCGCCCTGGGTCGGCAGCGGCGCCGCATGGCCGGCCGATGGCGGCTGGGTTCCGCTCGGTCCCGGTACCGAGGCGTTCGACGCGAGCTATCCGGTGCCGGCGGCGCTCGACGAATCGGGCATCGCCGCGGTGATCGCCGACTTCGCGCGCGCGGCGCAACGCACGCTGGCCGCCGGCGGAACGGCGATCGAGGTGCACGCCGCGCATGGCTACCTCATCCACCAGTTTCTCTCGCCGCTGATCAACCACCGCACCGACCGCTGGGGCGGATCGTTCGAGAACCGCACGCGCCTCCTCATCGCGGTCGTGCGTGCGATCCGCGCCGTGTGGCCCGAGCGCTTACCGCTGATCGTGCGCATCTCGGCGACCGATTGGGTCGAGGGCGGCTGGGACATCGCGCAGTCGGTCGAACTCGCGAAGCTCCTCAAGCCCGAAGGCGTCGACCTGATCGACGCGAGCACCGGCGGGGCGGTACCCGTCGCACCCGGCACGATCCCCGTCGGGCCGCTCTATCAGACGACGTTCGCCGAGCAGATCCGGCGCGACGCCGGCATCGCCACCGGCGCCGTCGGCATGATCACCGAGCCCGCCGACGCCGAAGCGATCATCTCCGACGGCCGCGCCGACCTGATCTTCATCGCGCGCGAACTGTTGCGCGATCCGTATTGGCCGCTCTTCGCCGCACGCGCGCTCGGTGCCGACGCGCCGTGGCCGAAGCAATACCAGCGCGCCGCCGGCGACCGCGCTGCGATGAGGGTTCCAAGCCCTGCGTAACACCGATACGTCGGGCGCGCACCATGCGGGCTTTACAGCCTTCAACCAATCGGTTGCATCGGAAACTCGGCGCTACGAGAATGACGGCCGGGTCACTTCGCATCTGTCAACTGCATCGACCAGGCGAATCAGGCGACAATCGCAATGGTGTCGCCGTATCGGGATGCAAACGCGTCGCCCGTGTGATGAGAATCTCACTCAAGACCTGCGCTTCTTGATCAGTAGCTCTAGCCGACGCAAAGAGACATTCGTATGGGCCGGGTGCCGTCGCGATCCAGCGCCAAGCCCCGTCTGCTTTACGGTAAATGGATACTCGAAGCCCATAGTCGCCCTCATCGTCGCCGACAAGCCCGAGCTGATCCTTTACTACGATGACTTCGCTCCCCGTCGCCGGCTTGCTCACGAGCAAGTTGCTTTGGTGCGCCGCTCGGAGCGCAATTATATCGCCGGGACTTCCCGAGAATGGGCAATAGTAACCGACGAACCACGCAACGGAAAAAATCAGGCCGAATCCGACCACAATTCGAGGTGTCGCTGATGGCGGTCGACGATAGTAGTATATGGCCCCTACGACGAGAAGTACGAGCCAAACCAAGCCTAGGGTGATGAGCGTACCTATCACTGAACACGCCCGATAGCGAAGAAGCGACCGAGTTCGTTGAGCAGGCGGACGAAACTGAACGGCATGATGCGCTCCTTGGTCCGGTCTAGCGTTTGGCGAGGCGGTCGACGGCGGCGGTGATGCGCGTGCGGTGGTCGGTACTGTGGTGCGCGACGGCTTGAAAGGCGGCCGAAAGCTCGAGGATCGTGTCGAGGCGTGCGGTCTGCGCTTCGCGCATCAGGCGCTTGGCCATGCGCAGCGCATGCGGCGGATTCTTCGCGATGCGTTGCGCGAGATCGCGTGCCGCCGGCAGCAGTTCGTCGTGCGAGACGACCCGCGACACGAGGCCGATCGCGAGCGCTTCGGCCGCATCGATCACCTCGCCCGTGAACGTCAGCTCGGCGGCCTTGGCGTAGCCGATCGCGCGCTGTAAGAGCCACGCGCCGCCGTCGCCCGGGATGATACCGAGCGTGACGAAGCTCTCCGCAAACTTCGCGCCCTCCGCCGCGATGCGGATGTCGCACATGCACGCGAGGTCGAGCCCTGCGCCGATCGCGGGGCCGTTGATCGCGGCGATCGTTGGCACTTCGAGATTGAAGAGCGAGAGCGGGATGCGGTGGATGCCCTCTTTGTATGCGTAGCGATCGTCGTGCGGTTCGACCGACGGATCGTTCGTACGTTCGGCCATCTTCTTGATGTCGCCACCCGCGCAGAACGCGGGGCCCGCACCGGTCACGATCACAGCGCACACGCTCTTGTCGCGCACGATCGTCTGCACCGCGGCCTCGATCGCGCCGTACTGTTCGTCGCCGCCGAGCGCGTTGCGCGTCCCCGGGGAATCGAGCAGCAGCGTCGCGACGCCGCCCTCGACGGTGAGTTTGACGAAGTCGCTCATTCGGTTCCGTCCTTCCCCTCGGAAAGATGCGCGTGTAGCACGCTCGGGATCGGCTCCTTGATAAACGTTCCTTCGACGATGCGGCAGTGCACGCGCTGCTCGAATCCGGCGGCGATGCGCGTGCCGTCCAACGCGAACGCTTCGTGCTCCACCCTCACCGACGTCGTGCCGATCTTCACCGCGGTCGAGACGAGATCGAACTCCTCATCGACGCGTAATGGCGCGAAGAACTTCGCATTGACCTCGACGATCGGCAACACGAAGGTCGGCTTCCCATCTTTTTGTGCGCTTGGAATACCCGGAATGCGGATCAGGTTCGAGACCCCGGCGTCGAACCACGAGAGAAAGGTGCCGTAGAAGACGATGCCCGCGGCATCGGTCTCGCCGAACCGCACACGCAATCGGAGCCGCTCGCTGCGCAAGCTCATGCGCGCTCGAAGATCGTGGCGATGCCTTGGCCGACGCCGATGCACATCGTGACGAGCCCGTAGCGGCCGCCGCGCCGGCGCAACTCGTGCAACAGCGCGCCGGCGAGTCGTGCGCCGCTGCACCCGAGCGGGTGGCCGAGCGCGATCGCACCACCGTTGACGTTCGTCTTGGCGGGATCCATCTGCAAGTCGCGCATGCACGCGATGCTTTGCGCCGCAAACGCCTCGTTGATCTCCACCAGATCGATGTCGGCCATCGTCAAGCCGGCGCGCGCGAGCGCGATGCGCGTCGCCGGAATCGGGCCGAGCCCCATCACCGACGGGTCGACGCCGGCGACGGCCGACCCCACCACGCGCCCGAGCGGCTTCCATCCGCGGTCTTCGGCGACGGCGCGCGTGCATAGCAAGAGCGCGGCCGCGCCGTCGTTGATGCCCGACGCGTTGCCGGCGGTCACCGTGCCGCCCGGCTTGAATGCGGGTTTGAGCCGGGCGAGGTCCGCAAGCGTGGTGTTCGGGCGCACGTGCTCGTCGGCGCCGAGCTCGGGCATCGGCAGGAGTTCGTCGGCGAACGCGCCGCGCGCCGCGGCCGCCGCGGCTTTGCGTTGCGACTCGAGCGCGAACGCGTCCTGTTCTTCGCGCGAAATGCCGTACTGCTCGGCAACGTTCTCTGCCGTTTCGCCCATCGAAATCGGCGGATAGCGTTTGGCCAGTTGCGGATTCGTCATGCGCCAGCCGAGCGTGGTGTCGTACATCTCCGGCGCGCGGCTGAAGAGCGTGTCGGCCTTCGGCACGACGTACGGTGCGCGCGTCATCGATTCGCCCCCGCCCGCGATCATGATCGCACCATCGCCCGCGGCGATCGCGTGCGCGGCCGAGTTCACCGCCTGCAGGCCGCTGCCGCAGAGGCGGTTCACCGTCGTGCCGGGCACGGTGACGGGCAGGCCAGCGATCAGGGAGGCCATGCGCGCGACGTTGCGATTGTCCTCACCCGACTGGTTCGCGGCACCCCAGAATACGTCGTCGATCGTCGCCGGATCGACGCCCGTTCGCTCGACCAGCGCGCGGATGACGCGCGCCGAGAGATCGTCGGGCCGCACGTACGCGAGCGCGCCGCTCCAGCGCCCGATCGGCGTACGCAGCGCGTCGACGACGACGACGACGTCCGTCATAGCCCGAGCACGCGCTCTGCGTTGCGGTGGAAGATGCCTTCCATCACGTCGTCGCTGTAGCCGAGTTCGGCCCACTCGCGCAAGATGCGCTCGTACGGCAAACTCGGATAGTCGCTGCCGAACATCACCTTGTCGCGTAACCGCGAGCGCGCATCGATCTTCAATTGCGCCGGAAAATATTTCGGCGCCCAGCCGGAGAGCTCCCAATACACGTTGCCTTTGTGCAACGCGACGGCCGTCATCTCGTCGACCCACGGCCAACCCGGATGCGCCGCGATGATCGTGAGGTTGGGAAAATCGGCGGCGAGTTCGTCGATCGCTTGCGGGTGCGCGTGCCGGATCTTCGCACCCATGCCGCCCGGCATGCCGGCGCCCATGCCCGTCGTGCCGACGTCGATCATCACCGGCACTTTCAGCGCGTCGATCGCCTCGAAGAGCGGGTAGAGCGCGCGATCGTTCACCGCGAAGTGACCCATGATCGGGTGAAAGTGGAAGCCGAGCATGCCGAGATCCGTGATCGCGTGCTCGGCCTCGGCGATCGCCGCTTCGCCCTTGAACGGGTCGACCGCGGCCCACGACTGGATGATGCGATCCGCATGGCGCTGCTGCATGGCGTGCACGTAGTCGTTGGAACACGGCGGCGTGTGCACCGTCGTCTCGAGATCGAGCGCGACGAGCACCGCCTCGACGCCCGCCGCCGCGAAATCCGCAACGACGTCGGCTTCTTCTTTCGCCACCCAGCCGCGGCCCCAATACTGCGCAAGCGCGTCGACATACGGCTGCTGGCACGCGATCCACTCCGCCGTATTCGGATAGCAATGGAGATCGATGATGCGCATGGGCTAGCGACCCTCTCCCATCGCAGGCACCGGCGCCCCCACGGTCATCCCGAGCGAAGCGCCGCAGGCGCGCAGTCGAGGGACCGCCACCGATGTGCTCGCTGGTGGCGGTGCTTCGACTACGGTTCGCGTTGCGAACCTCCGCTCAGCATGACACGGGGGGCGCTCTCCTTCATGAAAGGCGCGGTCCGCTTCATGAAAAGCGCGCTTCACGTGCGAGCGGCTCACGCGGGGGCTCCCACGGTGGCGACGAGATCTTTCTTCGAGACTTTGCCGAAGGTCGAGAGCGGAAAGTCGGTCATCACCACCATGCGTTCGGGCAGCTTGAACTTCGCGATCTCCTTGGCGATGAGGAACGCTTTGAGTTCGTCGAACATAAGGCTCGCGCCGTCGCGCAGGATGACGCACGCGCACATGCGCTCGCCGAGATCGGCATCGGGCACGGGAATGCAGGCGACGTTCTTCACCGCGGGGTGCGAGAGGATCAGGTTCTCGATCTCCTCGGCGCTGATCTTCTCGCCGCCGCGATTGATCAGGTCTTTCTTGCGGCCTTCGACGACGTACCCGCCGGAGGGATGCTGGCGCATCAGATCGCCCGAGCGATAGAACCCGTCGGCGGTGAATTGGCGTGCGTTGTATTCGGGAACGCCGAAGTAGCCGCGCAGCGTGTACGGTCCGCGCGCGAGCAGTTCGCCCGTTTCGCCGGGCGCGACGACGTTGTCGTCGTCGTCGACCAGCATCACTTCGTCGTCGGGCGAGACCGGCACGCCGACCGTGTTGAGGCGCATCGCCTCGGGATCGCTGCGGCGCACGAACATCAGCGTGCCCTCGGACATGCCGAAGTTCTCCTGGATGAACGCGTCCGGCAAGAGCCGGTTGGCGAGCAGGCGCGTCTCGGGCTGCAGCCGCTGGCCGCCGCTCTGGATGATGCGCAGCGACGAGAGATCGTAGTCGCCGATCGTCGGATCGTTGAGGAAGCGGATCAGCAGTGCCGGCACGACCTTCAGGTGCGTGACGCCGTTGCGCTGGATCTGCTCGAACACGTCGGCCGGCCGCGTGCTCGCGCTGATCACGACGCGCCCGCCGTTGAGCAGAAAACCCTGGATGCCGGGACACGCGAGCGGCAGATTGTGCGCGATCGGAAGCACGATCAACAGCACGCCGCTCTCGTCGACCTCGCACCACTGCGAGGCGACCTTCGAGTTGTACGCGTAATCGTTGTGCGTGCGCGGGATCAGCTTCGGAATGCCGGTCGTGCCGCCCGAGAGTTGGAAGATGCACGGGTCGGTCGGTTCGAGCACGATCGCGTCGAGCGACGCCGGATCGCGCGTTGCGGGCGTGGCGATCAGCTCGGCGAGCGAGTGCGCGTCGCCGCCGGCTTGACCGAAAACGATCGCGTGGCGGAGCGCCGGCGCTTCCGCCTGCACGCGCTTCACCATCGCGCGGAAGTCGAACTCGCGCGTCGTGTCGGGCGTCGCGATGGCCGTCGCACCGGAGAGGTGCGCGAACTGGCTGATCTCGGCGAAGCGGTGCGTCACGAGCGCGGCGATCGGAATCGCGCCGATCTTCTGCAACGCGAAGTACAGGATGACGAACTCGGCGACGTTGGGCAGCGCGAGGATCACCCGGTCGAGTGGCGCGAGCCCGAGGTCGAGCAAGTTGAGTGCGAGGTTCGTGGAGAGGCGATCGACGCCGGCATAGGTGAACGAGCGATCGCCGTCGACCAGCGCAATGCGCTCGGCGTACCGCTCGAAGACGACGCGGAACTCATCGCGCAGCGAGCGATCGGCCCAATAGCCGCGAGCACGATAGCGCGCCGCGTACTCCGGTGGAAACGGAACGACTCCCTCGAGCATGGGCGGGCTCCTACGTCGACGATGCGAAGCCGCCGTCGATCACGACGACCTCGCCGGTAACCATCTTGTTGCTGACGAGCAGGTTGAGGATCGTCTCGCCGACGTCGTCGGCCGTGACGACGCGCTTGAGCGGCGTCAGCTTCGCGCGCCGGCCCATCAAATCGTCATAGCGCTCCCCGAGCATGCGCTCCATCCACTCGCCTTCCATCCAGCCCGGCGCGACCGCGTTGACCCGGATCTCGGGGCCGAGGTTGAGCGCCAGCAACTTGGTGAGGCTCACGACCGACGCTTTGCTCGCGGCGTACGGCAGCGGCTGCGGACCGGGACGCAAGCCGACGATGCTGGCGGTATTCACCACGCTCCCCTTGGCTTCGCGCAGCATCGCAATCGACGCGCGCGTCACCTGGAACACGCCGCGCACGTTGACGGCGAACACGCGGTCCCACTCCTCGGCCGTCATCTCGTCGAAATTCTTCGGTGCGACGTTCGTCGTCGTGCCCGCATTGTTGACGAGCGCATCGAGCCGGCCGAACGTTGCGGCGTGCTCGGCCAGCATCGCGCGCACGCCGGCGTCGTCGCTGACGTCGCAGCGAACGATCAGCGTTTTCACGCCGAGCGCCTCCGCGAGTTCGGCGGTCCGCTTTGCCCCCTCGGCGTTGCCGCTGTAGTTGATCGTCACGTTGAATCCGGTTTCGGCAAGCGCGAGGACGGCGGCACGCCCGATACCGCTGGATGCGCCCGTGACGAGCGCGGCGCGACGGAGATCATTCATTGCGGAGGAAGCGGTTTGCGCCCGCGTCGGGACGTGCCTTTCGGCCGTCGCGACGACACCCGGCAATTGGTTCCACCGTACGGGAGGCCGCTCGGCCTCGCAGAACAGCCGCCGGGTGACCGATACCGGCGTCCGTTTCGCGGATGTGAGCATCTCATATCGCGGTGGCAAGGGCGCCGCAACGGTGCAAGCGGTGAGCGGCGTCGACCTCGCGATCGCGCCGGGCGAATTCGTTTCGCTGGTCGGGCCGTCGGGGTGCGGCAAGAGCACGCTGCTGCGAACGCTCGCCGACCTGCTCACCCCGACCAGCGGCTCGGTGACGATCGGCGGCGCGAGCCCGCGCGAAATGCGGCTTGCGCGCAAGCTCGGCTTCGTGTTCCAGGAGTCGGCGCTGCTCGAGTGGCGCACGATCGAAGACAACGTGATGCTGCCGCTCGAAATCGCCGGCGTCGCGTACGCCGAGCGCCGCGAGCGGGCGCGCGCCTTGATCGCGCTGGTCGGCATCGCCGGCTTCGAGCGGTCGTTTCCGCGCCAGCTCTCGGGCGGTATGCGCCAGCGCGCGTCGATCGCCCGCGCGATGTCGACCGACCCCGAAGTGCTGCTGATGGACGAACCCTTCGGCGCGCTCGATCAGATCACGCGCGATCGCTTGAACCTCGAACTGCTCGAGATCTCGCAGCGCGAGCGGATGACGGTCGTCTTCGTCACGCATTCGATCGCGGAGGCGGTGCTGCTCTCCGATCGGGTCGTCATCATGTCGCCGCGCCCCGGTCGCATCCGCTGCATCTTGCCGATCGATCTGCCGCGGCCGCGGGCGCTCTCGGTGCGCCACGAGCCGCGGTTCGCGGAATTGGCCGCCCTCGGACTCGCGGAGCTCGAAGGTGGCTTTGTCTAGCCGCGCCGGCGTCGCGTGGCCGCCCGTCCTCGCGTTCGTCGTGGTCGTCGGAGCATGGGAAGCGATCGTTCGCGCCTACCAGGTCCCCTCGTATCTCGTGCCGGCGCCGAGCGCGATCTGGACGGCGCTGTGGTTCGATAACGGATCGATCTTCGGCCAAGCCGCGATCACCACGCTCGAAGCGGTCGCCGGCTTCGCGATCGGGTCGCTCATCGGCGCGCTCGTCGGCATCGGCTGCGCGTACTCGCTCTTGCTCTCGCGCGCGATCCTGCCCTACGTCATCGCGGCCAACACGATTCCGGTCGTCGGCATCGCGCCGATCGTGATCCTCTGGTTCGGCAGCGGCATCGCCTCGAAGATCGCGGTGACCGCGCTGCTCTCGTTCTTTCCGCTCGCGGTCAACATGATGCGCGGACTCCAGTCCTACGATCGCACGGTCATGGACGTCTTCCACATCGCGGCGGCGAACGGATTCCAACGCTTCTTCAAGATGCGGCTGCCGAGCGCGCTCCCCTACATCTTCGTCGGGCTCAAGCTCAACGTGAGCTTCGCGGTGGTTGGCGCGATCGTGGCGGAATTCGTGCAGGCCGACGAGGGGCTGGGGTTCGTGATCATGTCGGCGTACAAGAACCTCAACATGCCGCGCCTGTGGGCGGCGATGGCGGTGACCGCGCTGATCGGCATCGTACTCTTCGCCGTCGTCGCCATCGTCGAGCGGCTCGTGATCCCCTGGCACGATTCGATGCGCGATCCCGCGCTCACGTCGTAAGTGATACCGGAAGGCCTCTCATGTTCGACCCCTCGCTCCCGTGCATCGACCTCCACCGCCACCTCGACGGCAACGTTCGGCTGACGACGATCCTCGCGCTCGCCGAGCAACACGGGCTCGCGCTGCCGGCGACGACCCTCGAGACGTTGCGGCCGATCGTGCAGGTCGACGGCGCGCTCGGCAACGCGCTCGCCTTCTTCGCAAGCGCGCACTGGATGACCGCGGTGCTCGCCGACGCCGATGCGTGCCGCCGCGTCGCACGCGAGAACGTCGAGGATGCGCAGCGCGAGGGTCTCGACTACGTCGAGCTGCGCTTCAGCCCCGCGCACATGGCACGCAACTTCGCGCTCGACCAGCGCGCCGTCGTCGAAGCGGTCGTCGCGGGCATCGAGGAAGGCCGCCGCGCGACCGGCATGCGCGTCAAGCTGATCGGCATCCTCAGCCGCACGCTCGGGCCCGAATCGTGCTTCGTCGAACTCGATGCGCTCTTGGCGCACCGCGACGCAATCGTCGCGCTCGACCTCGCCGGCGACGAGTTGAACTGGCCGGGCGACCTCTTCGTCGAACACTTCCGGCGTGCGCGCAGCGCGGACTGGGCGATCACGATCCACGCCGGCGAATTCGGCAGCGCCGGCAACGTGTGGACGGCGCTGCGTCAGCTCGGGGCGCAGCGCATCGGCCACGGTACGCGCGCGATCGACGATCCGGCCCTGGTGGACTATCTCGCCGAGCATCGCATCGGCGTCGAGGTGCAGTTGACCGGCAACGTTCACACGAGCGCCGTGCCGAGCTACGCGGCGCACCCGCTCAAAGCGTTCCTCGATCGCGGCGTCGTCGCAACGATCAACACCGACGATCCCGCGCACAGCGGGATCGACTGGCCGCACGAATGTCGCGTCGCGGCGCCCGCGGCCGGACTCACCGCGGACGACGTTCGCACCGCGCAACGCAATGCGCTCGAGGTCGCCTTTCTCAGCGACGCCGAACGTGCCGAGCTGCGCACCATCCGAAAGGCGGCCGTCTGATGCGTGTTCTTCGCCCACTCATCGCGATGGTCGTCGCGCTCGCGGCGCTTGCACCGGCGGGCGCATCTTCACAAGACACGATCCGGCTCGAGTACACGTATCAGGGCCAATTCGCCGGCGAGATCGTCGCGTACGACAAGGGCTACTACAAAGCGGCGGGCGCCGACGTGAAGCTGATGACCGCCGGCAACGACATCAAGCCCGCGATCATGGTGGCCCAGGGCACCGATACGTTCGGCATCGGCAGCCCGAACCAGGTGATCATGGCGCGCTCGTTCGGCGCACCGCTCGTGATGGTGACGCAGTACGGCCAGAAGAGCGGCCAGGTCTATATGGCGCGCAAGGATGCGGGCATCAACCGGCTCGAGGACGTGCGCGGCAAGAACGTCGGCTCGTGGTTCGGCGGCGACGAAGCGGAATTTCTCGCGATGCTCCATTCGGTCGGCATGAAGCCCTCCGACGTGCACCTGATCCCGCAGCCCGGCAACGGCACGGCGATGCTCGTGAGCAAACAGCTCGACGTGATCGAAGCGGCGGTGTACGCGCCGGCCGACTACAAGCAACTCTTCGCGGCGATCGGGCGCAAGAACATCACGTTCATCGAGCCGGCAACGTATCACACCGCGATCATCAATACGGGTCTCTTCACCACGGAGAAGACGATCGCGCAACGGCCGCAACTCGTGCAGGCCGTGGTGAACGCGACGCTGCGCGGTTGGCAAGAAGCGTTGCGCGATCCCCTCGCCGCGGCGAAGATCATCAAAAAGTACGACTCCGAGACGAACGTCGCCGATCAGGCGATCGAAACGGCCGCCATGGGCGAGATGTTCTGCGCGGGGCCGACGCTGCACGGTCGCTTCGGCGAATCGACGCCCGAATCGTGGGCGACCGTCCAGCGTATCTTGCTGAGCTTCGGCGCCGACAGCCCCGACGGCTTACATCAGTCGATCGATCTGAGCAAGGCGTACACGAACGACTTCTGGGCGAAGGCGCCGGCCGCGTACAAGACGATCAACTGCCCCCATTGATCGCCTGACCTTGTCATCGCCGCCCGTCGTCGCAGATGGGCGGCATGAATATCACGTCCGTCCAGTTCGGTCTCTATCGCGACGGCGACAACAATCTCGACGTCGTGCAATCTCCCACGATCGATCAAGCCTTCGACGTGAGCGCGCACAACGCGACCGTCGCCTTCACGGTCGAGGACACGACCGCGCGCCGCGACTTCACGCACGAGCACGGCGCGCGCACGGAATCGTATGCGATCCGCGACGGCCAGGTCGACGGTGAGGTGTCGGTCGACGCTCCGCACGACCCGTCGTCGCGCGCGAACCTCGCCGCGTTCGTCGCGCGCACGCTCGACGACGCGCAAGCGCACGGCGCGAAGCAGACGTGGCTCGATCTCGTCGATCACGGCGGCGGCGACGGGGGCGGCCTCGAGAGCGACTCGCATCATGCGATCATGTCGTCGACCGACATGGCCGGGGCGATCGCCGACGGCATCGCCCAACACGCGAAGGAGCATCCGGAGGACGCCGGTCGCGGGGTCGACGGCGTCGTTGCGAACCAGTGTTTGATGAGCACGCTCGGCTTCGCCGATGCGCTCTCGCGCGACGGGGTGAAGTACCTCGTCGCGTCGCCCGAAACGATGCTCGCGCCGGGCGTGCCGACGAGCGTTGCGGACGCGATCGCGCGCAACGTCGACGACCCGCTCGCGATGGCCAAGGCCGTCGTGAAGGAGACGATGGGCACGCGCTACGGCATGCCCGGCATGGGCGAGTACGCGCCCGCGGCCGCGATGGACGTGCTCGATCTCGATGCGACGAAGATCGCGACGATGCGCGATGCGGTGAAGACGCTCGACGGCGCACTCACGAAAGCGGCGAAGGGCAGCGACGCGACCGCCGCGGCGATCCTCGCGGACGCGACGTCGGTCGACGGCATGGTGCGCTTCGACCAGGGGAAGCTACCGTGGCATGCCGATCGCCCGGCGATCGCGCTCTACGACACGTTCGCCAAGGACGCGCGCCTCTCGGACGACGTGCGCACCGCAGCGAAGGCGGCGTCAGGCGCCGTGCGTGATCTCGTGCTCGCGCACGGCGAGAGCAAGGGCTTCGAACCCTTCGACGGGGCGAGCTACAAAGACGCGATCGGTCCGACCGTGCACTTCGCCACCTCGAAGGGTCAGCTCGACCCGTGGGCACCGCAGATCAGCGAAACGCACACCGCCTTCTACAAGGACGTCGGCGCGCAGAAGCTCGATCACGCGCTCTTGGCGTAAATGACGGCGCGATGGTTGAACAACGGTAGACTTGCAGCAACCTGGCGTCAAGGCCAGGGTGCTTCGCGAGGGTCAGCGTAGCAGCGGCACGTTCGAGGGATAGATCGGCCGGTTGATCACGCGCTCGAGGAGCGCCGGCGTGGAACCGAGCGCGAGCGCACTGAAGGCCGCGAAGCTCTCGCGTTCGGCCTCGCCTTCGGCGAAGCGCTCGTTGCGCGTGAGGTCGATCTTGCCGTCGACCGGGAGCAGTGCGATGTACCGCCCGTCGTCGTCCTCGCCGATCTCTACCAGGCCGACGTCGGCAAAGATGCGCAGCGCCGAACCGATCGAACGATCCGACACCTTGTCGCCGAGATCGATCAGCGAGGCGATGTCGGCGTAGCTCTGGTGGATCCGGCCATCGCGCGCGATCGCACGCAACCCGCGATAGATCGCGCGTAGCGTGTGCAATGGCGGCGCCTCGCGTTCGAGGATGAATTCGTTGATGTTGCGGTCGCGCTCGCCGAAGAGCAAGTGGATGCGCGCGTCGTTGCCGTCGCGTCCGCTCCGGCCGGATTGCTGGTTGAACTCGGTCAGATCGAAGTTCAGATGGTAGAGAAACACGTCGCGCACGTCGGGCAGATCGATGCCCTCACCGAACGCCGACGTCGCGACGACGATGCGAATCGCACCTGAGCGAAAGAAGTCCTCGACCTGCGCGCGCTCCGCCGTGCCAACGCCGGCGTGGTAGAACGCGAC